>TARA_B100001093_G_scaffold46931_2_pt1 | contig 34216 bp, 37 predicted proteins | sample TARA_B100001093 | Tara Oceans TARA_B100001093 (sample SAMEA2623116) | marine metagenome | biome: marine biome (ENVO:00000447); feature: surface water layer (ENVO:00002042); material: "saline water (ENVO:00002010), including plankton (ENVO:xxxxxxxx)" | depth 5 m | reverse complement strand
ATTTTAATTCCAGCGACTTCGCACTTATCATTTGATAAAAACTTACTTATAGTTCCAGTTTTACCTTTATCTTTGCCGGATATAACTATTACTTCATCCCCAGTTCTTAATTTATTCATTTAGATAACCTCTGGAGCTAGCGAAACAATTTTCATAAAATCTTTGCTTCTTAATTCTCTAGAAACTGGACCAAAAATCCTTGTTCCTATTGGTTGCTTTTGAGCATTGATAAGCACTGCAGCATTGTCATCGAATCTAATACTTGATCCGTCTTCTCTTTTAATGTCTTTTCTAGTCCTAACAACAACAGCATCAGCTACTGCCCCTTTTTTTACTTTTCCAGTAGGGATTGCTTCTTTAATAGCAACTTTAATAACGTCTCCAACATGAGCATATCTTCTTTTAGAGCCTCCTAAAACTTTAATACACATCACTTTTCTAGCTCCGCTATTGTCGGCAATTGTAAGAATTGTTTGTTCTTGTATCACTCTACAACTCCTTCAAATTTTTTAATGACTTCCACCAATTCCCAAGATTTACTTTTAGAAAAAGGCTTAGTTTCTTTAATTTTTACTTTATCACCAACGTTACAAGTATTATTTTCGTCATGAAAACTAATTTTAGTAGAACGTTTCATGATTTTTCCCAACAACTGATGTTTAACCGTCCTTTGAATTAAGGCTACTCTAGACTTATTGCCAGAAAGGCTAACTACTGAACCAATCATTGTTCGATTTAATTTATCACTCACCTTTAGATACCTCTGATTTTTGATTCATCAATGTTTTTAATCTAGCAATATCTTTTCTAGCTTCAGATAGCTTATGAGTTTCCTTTAAAGCCATAGAAGAGTGCTTGAGTTTTAATTCTAGATAGTCTTGATGAAGCTTCTCTAATTCGCTTACTTTTTTATCTGATGATTTTTTAGCCATTAAACAGTTTTCCTTGCGATAAATTTAGTTGCTACCGGAAGTTTTGCTGCGGCAAGCCTAAAAGCTTCCATAGCAACTTCTTCTTCGACGCCTTCCATTTCATATAAAACTTTTCCGGGTTTGATAGGACACACATAATACTCAACATTTCCTTTCCCTTTACCTTGTCTTACTTCCAAAGGTTTCTTAGTTATAGGCTTATCTGGAAAAATTCTTATCCAAATTTGAGCCCCTCTCTTCACATGTCTGGTCATAGCTCTTCTTGCTGCTTCGATTTGTCTAGAAGTAATCTGACCTCTAGATGTCGCTTTAAGCCCAAAAGTTCCAAAGTCCAAGGTATTGGCTCTATTTGAAAGACCGGTGTTTCGGCCTTTCATTTGTTTTCTGTATTTTGTTCTTTTAGGTTGAAACATGATTATTCTGTAAGGTTTTTAGTTTTCTTTGAAGAGACTTCTCCTCTAAAGATCCATACTTTAACGCCAATTATTCCGTATGTTGTATGAGCTTCAGCGACACCGTAATCTATATCTGCTTTTAAGGTTTGCAACGGAACTCTTCCTTCTTTGTGCCATTCAGCTCTTGCTATTTCAGCTCCTCCTAATCTGCCTGCAACTCTTACTTTTACTCCTAAAGCTCCCTGTCTAGTGCAGTTTTGAGCTGATCTTTTTATCACTCTCCTAAACATAGCTCTTTTTTCTAATTGAACTGCAATATTTGCTGCTACAAGTTGAGCATCTAAATCAGGCTTTCTTATTTCTTTAATATTCAAGCTAACTGGAACACCCATAATTTGCGTTAATTTATTTCTAAGCTTGTCTATATCCTCACCTTTTTTACCAATTATCATTCCTGGTCTTGAGGTATGTATTGAAACTTTTGCACTTTCCGAAGGCCTTTCTATTTCAACCTTACTAACGAAAGAATTATCTAATTCTTTTTTTAGAAATTCTCTAACAGCATAATCATTTAGAAGAAGTTCTTGATACTTATTTTTTTCAGCATACCAAGTTGAATTATGATCTCTTGAAATTCCTAAGCGGAAACCTATTGGATTAACTTTTTGTCCCATTTAACTGCTTTTGCTCCCTAAAGTTATGTTTATATGACAATTTCTTTTCTGAATTCTATCAGCCCTTCCTCTTGCTCTAGGTTGAACTCTCTTAAAAAGAAGTGCTTCATCGACAGTTATACTTGAAACAAATAAATTATCGACATCCAGTCCGTTGTTGTGCTCAGCATTAGCAATTGCTGATTCAAGAAGTTTTTTTACATTTTTTGCAGATGCTTTATTGCTGAAAGTTAAAATATCTAAAGCTTCGCCCACGCCTTTTCCTCTGATCTGATCAGCTAATAATCTAACCTTAAAACCTGAAACAGGAAGTCTACTAAGCTTTGCCTTTACTTCATTCATCTTATGTTTTTCTATCTCCTGAGTGCATTTTAAAAGTTCTTGTTTGAACGAACTCTCCTAGTTTGTGTCCTACCATATCTTCTTTGATAGAAATTGGTACGTGAACTCTTCCGTTATGAATTGAGATTGTGAGACCTACCATTTCAGGCAAAACCATGGATCTTCTAGACCATGTTTTAATTGGTTTTTTATCATTATTAGATGAAGCTTTTATAACTTTATCCATTAAATGATGATCTACGAATGGTCCTTTTTTAACTGATCTAGGCATTATTTTTTCCTTCTTCTAATGATAAGGGAGTCAGTTCTCTTATTGCTTCTGGTTCTGTAACCTTTGGTAGGCGTTCCCCAAGGCGAAACAGGATGTCTTCCTCCAGAGGTTTTTCCTTCACCACCGCCATGAGGATGATCTATAGGATTCATTGCTACTCCTCTTACAGTCGGTCTAACTCCAACCCATCTTTTGGCACCAGCTTTACCAAATGATTTTAATGAATGTTCTTGGTTAGAAACTTCACCGATTGTTGCTCTGCAAGAGGATAAAACTTTTCTGAATTCTCCACTTTTCAACCTTATAGATGCATAACCATCTTCTTTAGCAACAAATTGAACAGAAGTTCCGGCGCTTCTAGCTAACTGAGCTCCTTTTTGAGGTTTGAGCTCAACACAATGGAGTGTTGTACCGACAGGAATCTCATTTAAAGGTAACGAATTTCCTACGCTTATTTCAGATCCTGGGCCAGACTTAACTATACTGCCTACTTTCAATCCTTTAGGAGCAATAATGTATTTCCTTTCTCCGTCTGAGTATAGAAGCAAGGCAATATGTGCTGATCTATTAGGATCATATTCTAGTCTCTCTACTTTTGCAGGAATACCATCTTTAATTCTTTTAAAATCAATTACTCTGTAATGGTGCTTATGTCCTCCACCTATATGACGAGTAGTTATTCGGCCATTATTATTTCTTCCACCACTTTTTGACTTCGCTTCAGTTAAAGGAGCAAACGATCTTCCTTTATGTAAATCTAAGCCAGAAGTAAGACTTCTAAATCTTCTTCCTGGTGAGGTTGGTTTTGCTTTTACTATTGCCATATTAATCTTGTGATATTTCTATTCGATCCTCAGTTTTCAATGAAATATATGCTTTCTTCCAATCTGATTTTTTTGTTAATTTACCTTTACCGCCTCTTTTCATTTTTCCTTTCACATTGAGCATATTTACCTTAGTAACATTTACCTTGAATTTTTTTTCAACAGCTTTCTTAACTTCTAATTTCGTAGCTCTTTGGGTAACTTTAAAAACATAAGTATTTGCATTTTGACCAACCAAAGAAGCCTTTTCAGTTAAATGGGCTGAAACAATTATTTGACTTGGAAATAAAGAACTCACGTAAGTAACTCCTCTATTTTTGTCAAAGAATCTTCCGATATTAGAACAGATTGATATCTTAATAAATTAATAGGATCTAAAGAGTTGACATCTAAAATATGAATATTTGATATATTTCTAGAAGCTAATTTAAGATTTTCAGAAAGTTCATTTACTATAATTAATCCACCTTCAAATTTTAATTTCTTCATTAAATCCAAAAATTCTTTAGTTTTTGGATTTTCTAAAGTTATTTTTTCTGAAATCAAAATTCTATTTTCTTCAGCTAAAGATGAAAAAATGGACCTCATTGCAGATTTATACATCTTTTTATTAATTTTTTTTGGATTAGAGCTTTTTGATCTTGCAGCAAAAGTAACACCGCCTCCCTTCCAGATAGGACTTCTTATCGTCCCTGCTCTAGCTCTTCCTGTTCCTTTTTGTCTCCAAGGTTTCTTTCCTCCTCCTCTGACATCAGATCTATTTTTTTGGGCTTTAGTTCCCTGATGGCTATTCGAGACAAAACTATTTACTAATTGAGTGACTAATTCTTTATTGACAGGTTGATTAAAAATAATATCTGAAACAGAAGAAGTTTTAGATTTTGAATTCAGCAAAGGTAGATCCATGACTAAGCCTTAATCGCTGGTTTTATTACTACTGAAGAACCATTAGCTCCGGGAACTGCTCCATGAACCAGTAAGAGACTATTTTCTTCATCAACTCTCACAACTTTTAAATTTTGAGTAGTTTTGTTTTCGTTACCCATGTGACCGGCCATTTTTTTTCCTTTCCAAACTCTACCAGGGGTTTGGCATTGACCTATAGATCCAGGTTTTCTGTGTGCTAAAGAGTTACCGTGCGTGGCATCTTGAGTAGCAAAGTTCCATCTTTTAACTGTTCCTGCAAAACCTTTACCTTTAGAGGTTCCAGATACATCTACCAGTTGTCCCTCTTGGAAAAGGCCTACCGAGAATTCTTTGCCTAACTCGATGCCATCTAATTCTGAGGTATCAATTTTAAATTCCTTGATATACTTTTTTAAAGAGATATTGTTTTTAGAAAAATGACCTAACTTTGATTTGCTTTGATTTTTTTCTTTTTGGTCAATTGAGGATAGTTGGATAGAATTATAGCCATCAGTATCTTCAGTTTTAATCTGAGATACATAGTTCGTGTCTACTTTAAGAACACTTACGGGAACAGATCTACCGTCTTCTTCAAAGACCCTAGTCATTCCTTCTTTTGTCGCTATTAAACCAATCACTTTAAATACCTTATTTAGTTAATTCGTCTAGAGAAATTTGAACGTCCACTCCCGCAGAAAGATCTAACTTCATCAATGCATCTACAGTCTTTTCTGTAGGCTTTATAATATCCATTACTCTTTTATAAGTTCTAATTTCGTATTGATCTCTTGCGTCTTTGTCCTTATGAGGGGAAATAAGAATAGTCGTAAGTCTCTTTCTGACTGGCATTGGGATAGGGCCTTTTATAAGAGCACCAGTCCTTTTTACGGTTTCGACAATCTCTTTAGCAGACTTGTCTATCAATCTATTATCAAAAGCTTTAAGCCTTATCCTTATATTCTGGTTTTGCAAAACCTATACCTCAAAAAAAATACAAAATTGTTAAAGAACTTATTACTTAAATAAACCTTAAAAACAGCTTTAAATAAGCAAATGGACGGCAATTCTATGATTGGAATCAGGTAGTGTCAACCTATAAATTTTTTATAAGATAAATAAAAAATTGCTGGCAATATTGCCACACCAAAAAAAGCCAAAGTTGAAGATGAAGATGCTAAAGCAGCTGCTCCTATTCCCGCAAAGATTATAGCTACGCCTATGTTTGCTGTAGACACTACTAATATAAATTTTAAAAAAGGCATTCTTGTAATGCCAGCACTTAAGGTGGTTAATTCTGCGAAAGCTGGAACTGGGCGAGCTAATATCAGAGAAATAACATTAAATCTTTTGGCTGATTTCTGAGCACTTTGAAAATCCTTTAATCCTATAATGTATACCGCTAGTGGTCTTCCTACAAATCTGCCCACTAGATAACCAAATAAACATCCTAAATTTAATCCTATCCAAACCACGAAGGAGGCTAATGACCATCCTAAACTGGCTCCCGCAAGAGTATTTGTAAGTCCATTAGGAACTGGAAGGAATACATCTGCTGCAAGAGCAATTATTACAATTAAAGAGGTTTCAAATAAATTACCCTGCGACCATGCAAGAGCTTTTTGGCTATAAGAGGAAAAAGAGGTCTCTAGAAAAATTAAAGGCAGAATTAAAGAAGTAAATAAAACTATTAAAAAAAGAAACCATTTTGCCCACAAAGGAATCTTCATAAAAAAATTATAAACTTTTTTTATTCCTAGCTTTTATTAATTATGGCTTCAGCCACATTAGAAGGAACTTCTGAATATTTCAAAGGTTCCATTGTAAAAGTAGCCCTGCCTTGAGTTGCTGACCTAAGGTCAGTCGCATATCCAAACATTTCTGCCAAGGGAACTTCTCCGTCTAGTACTTTTCCTGCATGAACGTCAGTCATACCAGAAACAATTCCTCTTCTTCTGTTTAAGTCTCCGACCACATCACCCATGTATTCTTCTGGAGTCACAACTTCTAACTTCATTACTGGTTCTAATAAAGCAGGATTAGCTTTTAATGCTCCATCTTTAAGAGCCATTGATGAGGCGACTTTAAATGCAATTTCGCTTGAATCTACATCATGGAAAGATCCATCATAAACAGTCACCCTAACATCAATTAAAGGATAGCCAGCTATAACACCAGATTCCATTTGTTCTTTAGCTCCTTTTTCGACTGCTGGAATAAATTCTCTAGGAATAGTTCCTCCAACAATCTTATTAACAAATTGAAAAGTTTCCTTTTCATCTTCTTTTTCTTCTTCTGGGAGAGGTTCAATTTTTAACCAAACGTGACCATATTGACCTTTACCTCCAGATTGACGAACAAATTTACCTTCTGACTCAATTGGTTTTCTAATTGATTCTCTATACGCAACTTGAGGTTTACCTATGTTTGCTTCAACATCAAATTCTCTTCTCATTCTGTCAACTAAAACATCTAAGTGCAGCTCACCCATGCCAGAAATAATGGTTTGTCCAGACTCTTCGTCTGTTTGAACTCTAAAAGATGGATCTTCTTGTGCGAGTCTTCCTAAAGCAGTTCCCATTTTTTCTTGATCTGATTTTGTTTTTGGCTCTACTGCTACAGATATAACAGGTTCTGGAAACGTCATTTTCTCTAAAATAATAGTTTTTTTCAAATCGCAAAGAGTATCTCCTGTAGTTACATCCTTCAGTCCAATAACTGCGGCTATGTCTCCTGCTCTAACTTCAGATATTTCTTCTCTATTATTTGCATGCATTTGAAGCATTCTTCCAACTCTTTCTTTAGATCTCTTTGCTGGCGCGTAAACCGAGTCTCCTTGAGATAGAACTCCAGAATAAACTCTTATGAAAGTTAGTGTTCCAACAAATGGATCGGTTGCTATTTTAAAAGCTAATGCAGAGAAAGGCTCATCATCATCTGAATTTCTGGACTCTATAGTTTCTTCATCTTCTAAAACACCTTGAATTGCCTCCACTTCAGTAGGAGATGGAAGATAATCTATTACCGCATCAAGCATAGGTTGAACGCCTTTATTTTTAAATGCAGAGCCACAAATACAAACTACAATTTCATTATTTAGAGTTCTAATTCTTAACCCTGAATTAATATCATCTTCGGATAAATCTCCATCCGTGAGGTATTTATCCATTAATTCCTCGCTTGCTTCAGCCACACTTTCAAGCATTTCTTCTCTGTATTTTTGAGATTTTTCTAAAAGATCATCAGGGATATCCTTTTCTTCATATGAGAGGCCTTTGTCATCACCATCCCAGTAAAGAGCTTTCATTTTAATTAAATCTATTATTCCAGCAAAATCATCTTCTGCTCCAATAGGAAGTTGAGTTGGAACTGCTACAGCTCCAAGTCTTTTTCTCATTTGGTCTACTACTCTTTCAAAATCTGCTCCCGCTCTATCCATTTTATTAATAAAAGCAATTCTAGGAACTTTATATCTATTAGCTTGCCTCCACACAGTTTCTGATTGCGGTTCTACTCCAGAACTTCCGCAAAAAACTACAACTGCACCATCTAAAACTCTTAAAGATCTTTCTACTTCAATAGTAAAATCTACGTGTCCGGGAGTATCGATGATATTAATTCTATGTTCTGAGAAATTCTTTCTCATTCCGCTCCAGAAACAGGTTGTTGCCGCTGAGGTAATAGTTATTCCTCTTTCTTGTTCTTGCTCCATCCAGTCCATAGTTGCAGCACCGTCATGAACTTCTCCTATCTTGTGAGAGATTCCTGTGTAATAAAGAACCCTTTCAGTAGTTGTAGTTTTACCTGCATCTACATGGGCGCAAATACCAATATTCCTATATAAATTTAGTGGAACTTTTCTAGAACTCATATCAAATCCTTAAAATATTTAATTAAAATCTAAAATGAGAAAAAGCTTTGTTAGCCTCGGCCATTTTGTGCGTATCTTGTCTCTTTTTAACGGCTTCTCCTTTACCATCAGAGGCTTCAAGAAGTTCATTTGCTAATTTAGTTGACATTCTTTTTTCTGATCTTTTTTTAGCGCTTGTAACAAGCCAACGCATGGCTAAAGCCATTTTTCTTCCTGACTTAACTTCTAAAGGAACTTGATAAGTTGCTCCACCTACCCTTCTTGATTTTACTTCAACATGAGGACCTACTTGATCCAAAGCTTCTTCAAAGACCTCTAAAGGATCTCTTTTTGCCTTGGTTGAAATTTCTTCTAATGCTGAATATATAATTTTTTCAGCAGTACTTTTTTTTCCTCTTTCCATCAAATTATTGACAAACTTAGCAAGCTTTAAGTTTCCATATTTAGGATCGGGAAGTATTTCTCTTTTAGGAATTGGTCCTTTTCTAGGCATTTTTCTTATTTAGGTTTTTTGGATCCATATTTAGATCTTCTTTGTTTACGATCGTCTACCCCAGTTGTATCTAAAGTTCCTCTAACGGTATGATATCTGACACCAGGCAAGTCCTTTACTCTGCCTCCTCTTAAAAGAACAACAGAGTGTTCTTGTAAATTATGACCTTCACCACCAATGTATGAAATAACTTCATATCCAGAAGTTAGTCTGACCTTACAAACTTTTCTTAAGGCAGAGTTAGGTTTCTTAGGAGTCGTTGTATAAACTCTAGTACATACTCCTCTTTTTTGAGGAGAGCCGTTTAAAGCCGGAACATCACTTTTGATTTTCTTAGTTTTTCTTGGCTTTCTAATTAATTGATTAACTGTTGTCATAATTTTGAATTGCGATTGTAAGTATCTAATGCATATGGGTCAAATAATTATTCACTATCTTCAGATTTAGTTTCTTCATTATCCATGGCGTCTGCCATTTCAGATTCAAAATCAGAAATAGACACATCTTGTTCTTCTTCTCGAACGTTGTATCCAGTTCCTGATGGAACCAATCTTCCAATGACCACGTTTTCTTTTAAGCCTCTTAATTTATCAACTTTTCCAGTAACTGCAGCTTCGGTTAAAACTCTAGTTGTTTCTTGAAAAGAAGCAGCTGAGATGAATGACTCAGTTGCTAAAGAAGCTTTTGTAATTCCTAATAACATTCTGTTGAAATCAGCTGGAATACTTCCCTCTGTAATTAACTTTTTATTCACATTAACCACTTCAGAATATTCTACTTGGTCTCCGATAATAAAATTAGAATCTCCAGAGGATGTAATTTCGACCTTTTTAAGCATTTGTCTAAGGATACATTCTATGTGTTTATCACTTATTTCAACTCCTTGCAGTCTATAAACATCTTGGATTTCGTTAACCACATAATCTGTTAATTCTTCAACTCCTTTCAAGGCTAAAATATCATGAGGACTTAAAGAACCTTCACTAATAACATCTCCTTTATTAACGGTTTCACCTTCAAAGACATTGATACTTCTGGTTTTAGGTATAAGATTTTCACTCACCACTTCATCAGTACCTTCTTTACCTGTAATGATTAATCTTCTTTTACCCTTAGTTTCTTTACCCCAAGAAACAATACCAGTCATTTCAGCTAAGATAGCAACCTCTTTAGGTTTTCTTGCTTCAAATAGATCAGCAACTCTTGGAAGACCTCCAGTAATATCTTTAGTTTTTGAAGATTCTTTTGGTATTCTCGCTATCACATCTCCGACATTGATAGTTTGGCCAGCAGAGACATTTACTAAAGACTTTTGCTCCAAAACATAGTTTGCAGGTCTTTTACCATTTGGCAAAAGAACTTCATTTCCTTTCCCATCGACTATTGAAATAGTTGGCGTTAAGTCTTTTCCTGCAGCAGTTCTTTCTGCGGCATCTAAAACTTCTATGCTTGATAGCCCTGTGAGACTATCGTCAACAACTCTAACTGATATACCACTTTCCATATCTATAAGATTAGCTTTACCTTTAACTTCTGAAATAATTGGATGGTTTAAAGGATCCCAGTTGGCTATTATTTCTCCAGCCTTAACTGAAGCCCCATCTTTAATATTTAAAATTGCTCCATAAGGCAATTTATATCTTTCTCTTTCAGAATCATTTTCATCTAAGAGAATAATTTCAGCTGATCTAGACGTACATACTGCTTTTTTATCTTTGTTTTGAACAGAAGTGATATTTTTATACTGAACAACACCGTCAAACTTAACTTCAATTTTATCTTCTTCTGAAGATCTTGAAGCCGCTCCACCTATATGGAATGTTCTCATAGTTAACTGGGTTCCTGGCTCACCAATTGATTGGGCAGCAACAATACCTATTGCTTCTCCAGGATCTACGAGATGTCCTCTTCCCAAATCTCTTCCGTAACACATTGAACATATGCCAAAACTCGTTTCACATGTTATTGCAGATCTAACTTTTGCAAAATTAATATTATTTGCATCTAATTGCTCAGCAAGATCCTCATCTATCAAAGTGCCTTTTTTTATTTTGAATTCACCGTCCTTAGAGATTATATCTTCAGCAATTACTCTACCTAAGATTCTATCCTTAAGAGGTTGAACCACTTCTCCACCTTCAACAATAGTTCTTAACTCCAATCCTTCATTAGTTCCGCAATCTTCTTCTCTGATTACTAAATCTTGAGCAACATCAACCAATCTTCTTGTGAGATATCCCGAGTTTGCAGTCTTTAAAGCTGTATCCGCTAGACCCTTTCTAGCTCCGTGGGTAGAAGTGAAGTATTGCAGCACAGTTAATCCTTCTCTGAAGTTAGCAGTTATTGGAGTTTCAATGATTGAACCATCTGGTTTTGCCATTAGTCCTCTCATTCCAGCAAGTTGTCTTACCTGTGCCGGAGAACTTCTCGCGCCAGAATCTAAATACATAAAGACTGAATTGAAAGATGCTTCTTGCTCTTCTTCTCCTTCTTTATTGACGACCGTATCAGTAGAAATGGTATCCATTAATGAACTAGCAACTGTTTCGTTTGCTCTAGACCAAATATCAATAACCTTATTATATTTTTCACCTTGAGTTACCAAGCCTGAAGAATATTGTGCTTCTATTTCTTTTACCTCTCCCTCTGCTTTAGAGATAATACTTTCCTTATTGTCAGGAATAACACAATCATCTACACAAATGGATGAACCTGATTTAGTAGAGTATTCATATCCAAGATTTTTTAGTTTATCAGCAAAAATAACTGTAGCTTTGAGACCGCAATGCCTATACGAAGTATTGATTAAATCTGAAACAACTTTGCTTGTTAAAGTTTTGTTTACTCTTTCAAAGGCTAACCCTTCAGGAACAACTCCCCATAAAATAGATCTACCAACTGTAGTATCAACAAGCTCTAGCTCGCCTTCTAAATTTTTTATTCTGACTTTAATTTTTGCCTGTAGATCTACATTGTTCGTATCGTAAGCTCTCATTACTTCATCACAGTCTGCAAATATAGAACCCTCTCCTTTAGAGTTAATTTTAGATCTAGTCATATAATAAAGACCCAAAACAACGTCTTGAGAAGGATCAATGATAGGTTTTCCATTTGAAGGAGATAGAATATTGTTACTTGCCATCATCAATGCCCTACACTCCAGCTGAGATTCTAAGGTTAATGGAACATGCACAGCCATTTGATCTCCATCAAAGTCAGCATTGTATGCTTTACAAACGAGCGGATGAAGCTGTATTGCTTTTCCCTCAATAAGAATAGGCTCAAATGCTTGTATACCAAGACGGTGAAGCGTAGGCGCTCTATTAAGTAAAATAGGATGTTCTCGAATAACATCAGCAAGAATATCCCAAACAACAGGCTCTTCTCTTTCGACCATTCTTTTAGCACCTTTAATGGTTGTAGCCAACTCCAAATTTTGTAATTTTCCAAAAACAAATGGTTTGAATAACTCTAGTGCCATTTTTTTGGGTAACCCGCATTGATGAAGCTTAAGAGTTGGTCCAACTACTATTACTGATCTACCAGAATAATCAACTCGCTTTCCTAAGAGATTTTGTCTAAATCTTCCTTGCTTCCCTTTGATCATATCTGACAAAGATTTTAATGGTCTCTTATTTGAACCGGTTATAGCTCGACCTCTTCTTCCATTATCCAACAAAGCATCAACTGATTCTTGAAGCATTCTTTTTTCGTTTCTGACGATAATTTCAGGAGCGCTTAACTCAAGAAGTCTTTTTAATCTATTATTTCTATTTATAACTCTTCTATAAAGATCATTTAGATCAGAAGTTGCAAATCTCCCGCCTTCTAAAGGAACTAATGGTCTCAAATCAGGTGGCAGAACAGGAAGCACATCCAAGATCATCCATTCTGGTTTATTTGTAGAATTAATAAAACCTTTAAGAATTTTTAATCTTTTAGAAAGTTTTTTTATTTTGGCTTCACTATTAGTTCCTTCAATCAAGCTAACTACTTCTGCAATTTCTTCTTCTAAATTCATCTCAGAGAGAAGAATTTTTACTGACTCGGCTCCCATTCCAGCATCAAATTCTTCGCCGTAATTTTCAAGAGCTTCAAAATACTCTTCTTCATCTAGTATTTGACCTTTTTCTAAATCTGTCATTCCAGGATCTGTAACAACGAAAGACTCAAAGTAAAGGATTCTTTCTATTTCTCTTAAAGTCATATCTAAAAGCAAAGAAATTCTTGAAGGTAAAGACTTTAAAAACCATATATGAGCTACAGGAGCGGCAAGTTCGATGTGCCCCATTCTTTCTCTTCTAACCTTGGCTAGAGTAACCTCAACACCACACTTTTCGCATACTACTCCTCGGTGCTTCATTCTTTTGTATTTTCCACAAATACATTCATAGTCTTTAACAGGTCCGAATATCTTTGCACAAAATAAACCATCTCTTTCTGGCTTAAAAGTTCTGTAATTTATTGTTTCTGGTTTTTTAACTTCTCCAAAAGACCAAGATCTGACCTGCTGTGGTGATGCAAGGCCTGCTTTTATAGCATTGAAGTTATCGTCTGTATCTTGATTAAATAATTTAAGTAAATCTTTCATAAAACTACTCTACCTCTTCAAAATCAATATCAATTCCGAGTGATCTGATTTCTTTTGTTAATACATTGTAAGACTCAGGAATACCTGCTTCCATTTCATAATTTCCATCAACGATGTTTTTATAAACTTTTGTTCTACCAGGAACGTCATCTGATTTAACAGTTAACATTTCCTGAAGTGTATGAGCTGCACCGTATGCTTCAAGAGCCCAAACTTCCATTTCACCAAGTCTTTGTCCACCAAACTGGGCTTTTCCACCTAATGGTTGTTGAGTAACTAAACTATATGATCCTGTTGACCTTGCATGCATTTTGTCCTCAATCAAATGATTGAGTTTCAAAATATACATATATCCTATCGTCACAGGTCGCTCAAAGGCATCTCCAGTTCTTCCATCAAACAATGTAGTTTGACCCGAAGTGGGTAAGCCTGCTAGTTCAAGCATGCTTTTAATTTCTTGCTCAGATGCTCCATCAAATACTGGCGTTGCCATTGGCACGCCTGTTTTTAAATTGCCGCAAAGTTCTTTAAATTCTTTATCATTTAATTTTGATAAGTCCTCGGATCTTCCTGTTGAGGAATAAACCTTTTCAACAAATTTCTTTGTTTCAGTTAAGTTATTTGCGCTATTAACAAGTTCTCCAATTTTTCTTCCGAGCTCTTTAGAAGCCCATCCCAGATGAGTTTCCATAAGCTGTCCAACATTCATCCTTGAAGGAACTCCCAACGGGTTAAGAACAACGTCTACTGGTTCGCCATTTTCATCAAAAGGCATATCTTCTACCGGCATAATTACAGAAATAACACCTTTGTTTCCGTGTCTTCCAGCTAATTTATCACCAGGCTGAATCCTTCTCTTGATTGCAAGATAAACTTTTATTACTTGCTGAACACCCGGAGGTAAGTCATCGCCAGAAATAATTTTTTTCTTCTTATCTTCAAATCTTTTTTTGAGAACGTCTTCGTAAGCTTTCAGTTTATCTTTAGCTTCTTTAATTAAATCATTCAGAGGCTCATCTTTCATCCTTAGTTTAAACCACTCTGATGGAGTTAGTTCTGATAAGAATTCTTCAGTTAGAGAATCACCTTTAGACAATCCTCTTCCACTTATAACTTTTTTTCCTAGTAAAGAAGTTTTAAGAGAATTTAAAGTAGCTGACGAAACAATTTCAAACTCTTGATCGATATCTTTTTGAATATCGGCAAGAGATACCGACTCTATAACAGAAGCTCTAGAATTTTTTTCTAGACCTTCTCTAGTAAAAATTTGTACATCAATTACAGTTCCATCAGCTCCGGAAGGAACCCTTAGAGATGTATCTTTGACGTCAGATGCTTTTTCACCAAATATGGCTCTCAATAATTTTTCTTCAGGAGATAATTGAGTTTCTCCTTTGGGAGTTACTTTACCAACTAAAATATCTCCAGCATTTACCTCTGCTCCAATATGAACAATCCCACATTCATCTAATTTAGATAAAGCAGAATCTCCTACATTTGGAATATCGCCAGTAATTTCATCTGGACCAAGCTTAGTATCTCTTGAAGTACAGGTTAATTCCTGAATATGAATGCTAGTAAGTTTATCTTCTTGAACTAATCTATCAGAAATTAAAATTGAATCTTCATAGTTATACCCATGCCAAGGCATAAAAGCAATTTTGATATTTTGTCCTAATGCTAATTCTCCTAAGTCTATTGAAGATCCATCCGCAAGAATATCTCCTTGAGATACTTTATCGCCTTCTTCTACAATTGGTCTTTGGTTAATACAAGTATTTTGGTTTGATCTTGTGTACTTGATTAAATTATAAATATCAACGGCTGACCCAGTTCCACTTATATCTTTTAGATTTTTTCTTACTACAATTTTACTAGAATCAACTTTTTCAATTACCCCTGGATTTTTTGCTATTACACAATCTCCAGAATACCGAGCAACAGTTCTTTCCATTCCTGTTCCCACAAGCGGAGTCTCTGTAGAAAGAGTTGGAACAGCTTGTCTCATCATATTAGACCCCATCAAAGCTCTATTTGCATCATCATGCTCTAAGAATGGAATTAAAGCTGCTGCAATTGAAACTACCTGCTGAGGAGATACGTCCATTAGATCCACGCGATCTGGATTCATTAACTCGAACTCATTTCTATATCTGACAGGAACCAGTTCTTCGGTAAATTTATTATTTTTATCTATTTTTGCACTTGCTTGAGCGATTACAAATTCACCTTCTTCTATGGCCGATACAAATTTAATCTCTTCAGTTATTTTCCCATTTTTAACTTCTCTATAGGGAGTTTCAAGAAATCCATACTCGTTTACCTTTGCATAGACTGATAATGAATTGATTAAACCAATATTTGGTCCTTCCGGTGTCTCAATTGGGCAAACTCTTCCATAATGAGTTGGATGAACATCCCTTACTTCAAACCCAGCTCTTTCTCTAGTAAGGCCTCCTGGACCTAAAGCAGAAACTCTTCTTTTATGAGTAACCTCTGATAAAGGATTATTTTGATCCATGAATTGAGATAATTGACTTGAGCCAAAAAATTCATTGATAGCTGCAGTTACAGGTTTTGCATTAATAAGGTCTGATGGTCCAAAGCCTTCTGTTTCCGCGACATTTAATCTTTCTCTTACTGCTCTTTCTACTCTAAGAAGCCCAACTCTGACTTGATTAGCTACCATTTCTCCAACGGATCTAATTCTTCTATTTCCTAAATGATCTATATCATCACAGTTCTGTTTTCCATTTCTAATATCTACTAATGTTTTCATTACCTCTAGGATATCTTCTTTGGTGAGTATTCCGTCTCCGACAAGCTCTTCTCTTCCAAGGCGTTTATTAAATTTCATTCTGCCAACGCCAGAAAGGTCGTATTTATCGGCATTAAAAAATAAATTTTCAAATAACAGAGTCGCTGCTTCTTTTGTAGGAGGCTCGCCAGGACGCATCATTCTATATATTTCAGCAAGTGCTTCTAAATTTGTAGCAGTAGTATCAGCCCTTAGAGTATCTGAAATATATGGGCCTGACTCCAGTTCATTGATATATAAGACACTGATTTCTTTTATTTTTGCTTCTTCTAAAGCAGCCAAAAAATCTTCATCAATTAAGGAATTACATGCAAATAAAACTTCTCCAGAAGTTTCATCAATATAATCTTTAGAAAGAGCTAAACCATACAAAGCCTCTTTTGGAAGTTCTAATGTTTTAATTTTATTAGATTCAACTAATCTAATATGTCTAGCAGTAATTCTTTTTCCTTGCTCAATAATGATGGTTCCATCTTTAGCAATAATATCTATTGGTGCTAGCCTACCAACTAATTTTTGCGTATTTAATGAAAGAGTATAATTTCCATTTCTATTAACTGAATAAGACTCACTTTCGTAAAAAGTATCTAAGATTTCTTGAGAGCTAAGACCTAAAGACTTCAAAAGAATAGAAGCGTAAAGTTTTCTTCTTCTGTCTATCCTAATATAAACTAAATCTTTATGATCAAATTCAAAATCTAGCCAAGACCCTCTATAAGGAATAACTCTTGAAGAGTATAAAAGTTTCCCAGAAGAGTGAGTTTTTCCTTTATCGTGATCAAATATTAATCCAGGTGATCTATGTAATTGAGAAACGACCACCCTTTCAGTTCCATTGATAACAAATGTTCCATGTTCTGTCATTAAAGGCATAGTTCCCATATACACCTTTTCATCTCTAGCGCTTTTCAGATTTTCTTCACCTGTAGATTTATCAATAAAAGTAATCCTGCACCAAATATGGAGAGGCGCTTCATATGTTCTCCCTCTAGGCAGGCATTCAAAAACATCAAACTCTGGATCGCCTAGTTCATATCCTAGATAATCTATCTTTGCATTTCCTGAAACGCTGACAATTGGGAAAATTGATCTAAAAACTTTTTCTAGACCTTCATCAAGTCTCTTTTCTTTGTTTGTGGCACTTTGCAGAAAATGTTGATATGAGTTTGTCTGCACTTCAAGAATATCAGGCAAAGCCATAACACTCGAAATTTTTTCAAAACTTTTTCTAATTCTTTTCTTTTCTGCAAAGGAATAATTTTCAGCCATAAATACTCTTTAATATATATTTTATTTTTTTACTTAAGTTCTACTTTAGCGCCAGCTTCTTCTAATTGAGATTTAGCAGTTTCTGCTTCCTCTTTATTAGCTCCTTCCTTAACTGATGCAGGTGCACCGTCAACGATTGCTTTTGCTTCTTTCAAGCCTAAACCGGTGATAGATCTAACTGCTTTGATTACATCTATTTTTTTATCACCAACTTCAGCTAAGAAAATTTCAAACTCACTTTGCTCTTCTACAGCTTCGGCTTCGCCGCCTGCAGCTGGAGCAGCGGCAGCAACAGGTGCAGCTGCAGTAACTCCAAATTTTTCTTCCATAAGTTTAACCAGATCTACAACATCCATTACACTCATTTCGGAAATTGCATCTAAAATTTCTTCTTTTGATATAGCCATTTTTAACTCCTAATTATTTCAAACTTATGATTTTGAAGAACCAACTGCGCTTAAAGCTCTAACAAAACTAGTTGGCACTTCATTTAAAGTGCCGGCTAATTTTTGAACCGGTGCATTTAGTAAGCCAAGCAACATAGAAATTGCCTCTTCCTTTGACGGAAGAGATGCTAAATTATTTAATTCATTTGCCTCAAGGAAACCTTCTCCAATTGAAAGACCTTTTACTTCAAACGATTCCTCAACTGCAGAAAAACTTTTAATGAGTTTTGCAGCGCTTTGATAATCTTCTAAAGAAAAAGCTAACAAAGTTGGTCCGGTGAGCACTTCGCTCAATGAATCAAATTTAGTACCTTCTAATGCTCTCTTAGCTAAAGTATTTTTAATGATTTTAATAAAAACTGATTGATCTTTTGCATCTCTTCTAAAGCCAGTCAATTTAGGGACATCTGTTCCTCTGTAATCAACGGCAATAGCTGAAAATGCTTGATTAGCAATTTGTTTCAGCTCATCAACTTGTACTTTCTTTTCGTCTAAGTGTGACATAAATTAATTCCTCTTTAATTTGAGAAATAAAAAACCTTAGCTAAACCGAAGTTTGTGCTAAGAACCATCTGCGTAGGAAAATTAAGCTTATGAAAAATCATGAGCACCTACGGTCTTCGACAATTGCAACGGAATTGCAATAGCCCAAAATTCTTTTCAAATCAGTCATCTATTCAGGTCTTTAAAAGTTTAAAGAGGCCATATCAAGTTCAAGCCCTTTGCCCATTGTCGATGAAATTGAAACTTTAGAAATATACACTCCTTTCGCGGAGGGAGGTTTAGCTTTCTTAACATCTGCTAGGAAAGCGACTAAATTATCTTCTATTTGTTTCTCTGTATATCCAACCTGACCAATTCGGGTGTGGATTATACCTTGTTTATCTGATTTATACCTAATTTGTCCTGCTTTTGCGTTTTTTACTGCTCCAGCTACATCTTTTGTAACTGTTTCTGATTTTGGATTAGGCATTAAACCTTTGGGTCCAAGCACTTGTCCTAAAGGACTTACAACTCTCATTGTTTCTGGTGTCGCTATAACAACATCAAAATCTAGGTTCCCTTTCTTCATTTCATCTGCCAAATCTTCCATACCGACAGAATCAGCACCTGCGTCTTTAGCTGCTGAAGCCTCATCACCTTCAGCAAAAACAGCAACTTTATAAACTTTTCCATTTCCATGAGGAAGGTTTGAAGCTCCTCTGACTGCTTGATCTGTTTTGATAGGATCAATTCCTAAATTTACAGCAACATCTATTGCTTCAAGAAATTTTTTTGAACCTTCATCATTTAGAACTTTTACAGCAGCTTCTATTGAAAATTTTTCTTTTTCATTCGTCATATTTATTTAACCTCAATTCCCATACTTCTTGCGCTACCTTCTATGATTTTTACTGCTGCATCAATATCAGTAGCATTAAGATCCTTCATTTTTATACTAGCTATTTCTTCAAGTTGAGCTCTATTCACTTTTCCAACTTTTTCTGAATTGGGAGTTCCGCTCCCTTTACTTAAGCCGGCTGCTTTTTTTAACAAAATACTTGCCGGAGTTGTTTTGCAAATGAAATCAAAACTTCTGTCTTCATAAACAGTAATTACAACTGGTACTGGAAGATTCTTTTCTAAGTCATTTGTTTGAGAATTAAATGCATTACAGAAATCCATTAAATTAACTCCATGTTGACCTAAAGCAGGTCCTACAGGAGGGCTTGGAGATGCAGCACCAGCAGGTACTTGCAATTTGATGTATGTCATTATCTTTTTTTCTTTTTTAGCCATTAGCTTCTCTCAATTTGCGAAAAGTCTAACTCTACCGGAGTAGAACGGCCAAAAATCATAACCGCAACTTTTACTTTATTTTTCTCTTGATCTATCTCTTCAACGACTCCACTGAAATCATTAAAAGGTCCATCTATAACCCTTATCATTTCTCCGGGTTCATAAGTGGTTGTTTGAGCAGTTGGTTCAAATCCTTCTTCTTGTTGTTGAAGTATTCTGCTCGCTTCAGCTTCAGTTATAGGTTTTGGATTATTTTTAGTTCCACCTATAAAACCTAAAACTCTTGGAGTTTCCTTGACTAAGTGCCAGGTTTCATCATTCATTTCCATTTGAACCAGGACATAACCAGGGAAAAATTTCTTTTCTGTAATTTTTTCTTTGCCAGCTTTAACTTCAGTAATTGTTTGAGTAGGCACTTCTATTCCGCCAAAAAACTCATTAAGACCTTCTCGATCTATTCTTTCTATCAATTGCTCTTTAGCTTTATTTTCATAGCCAGAATAAGAATTTACTACATACCAAGATTTCGTCATGATTAACCTAAAATAGCTTTCATTAATAGTGAAAATAAAGAGTCAAGTCCCCATAAAATTAAAGACGCAACAATAACTGCAGCTGCAACTATAAAAGTAGTTTGAGTTGTTTCGGTTCTATTAGGCCAAACAACTTTTCTGATCTCTACTGAAGATTGAACTATCAAACTATATGCACTGCTTCCAAAGGATGTAAATCTAATAATAGTTAAAGCAACCATAATAATAAACAATACTGCTATAACTCTGTATAGGAGCCCTATGTAACTGTAAAAAGAATTACCCCATACAGCAGCTGTTAGCAAAGCTAATCCAATTAGCCATAGCAATTTGCTTTGCAGATTAAATGATTTTGAATCTTGTTGTGCCATAGATATATCCTTCAAACTCTGGCAGGCCAGGAGGGAATCGAACCCCCAACCTGCGGTTTTGGAGACCGCCGCTCTACCAATTGAGCTACTGGCCTACTCTACAATTTTTGAAACTACACCAGCTCCAACAGTTCTTCCGCCTTCACGGATTGCAAATTTCATACCATCTTCCATAGCCACTGGTGAAATTAGTTCAACTGTTACAGCAATATCATCTCCAGGCATAACCATCTCAACGCCATCTGGAAGAGTTACCTCTCCAGTTACATCTGTAGTTCTTACATAGAACTGAGGTCTATAGCCTTTAAAGAAAGGAGTGTGTCTTCCGCCTTCTTCTTTGCTTAATACGTATACTTGGGCTTCAAATTTAGTGTGAGGCTTGATAGATCCAGGTGCACAGAGTACCTGACCTCTTTCAACATCTTCTCTTTTAGTTCCTCTTAAAAGGACACCTACATTTTCTCCAGCTCTACCTTGATCTAAAAGCTTTCTAAACATTTCAACACCTGTACAGACTGTTTTTTCTGTATCTTTTATACCAACAATCTCCATTTCATCGTTAACATTTACCATACCTCTATCTATTCTTCCTGTAACAACAGTTCCTCTTCCTTGGATTGAAAAAATATCCTCAATAGGCATTAGGAATGGTTTGTCAGTTTCTCTTGTAGGTTCTGGAATGTAAGAGTCAATTGCTTCTACTAGCTTTTTAATCGATTCTGTACCATGCTCAGACTCTTCTCCTTCGAGCGCCTTTAATGCAGAACCAATTATTACTGGCGTATCTGCTCCTGGAAAATCATATTCAGTTAATAATTCCCTAATTTCTTCTTCTACAAGCATTATTAACTCTTCATCGTCAACTTGGTCAGCCTTATTTAAGTAAACAACTATATAAGGAACTCCTACTTGTCTAGCAAGAAGAATGTGCTCTCTAGTTTGAGGCATAGGTCCATCTGCACAGTTTACTACTAAAATAGCACCATCCATTTGAGCAGCACCAGTGATCATATTTTTAATATAATCTGCGTGCCCAGGACAATCTACGTGGGCATAGTGTCTTGCAGGAGAATCATATTCAACGTGAGAGGTAGCAATTGTAATTCCTCTTTCTCTTTCTTCCGGCGCATTATCAATTCCATCAAATGCAACTGCTTCACCAGAACCATATGCTTCAGCACAAACTTTAGTTAAAGCCGCTGTAAGCGTAGTTTTACCATGGTCAACGTGACCAATTGTTCCCACATTTAAATGTGGTTTATTTCTTTCAAATTTTTCCTTAGCCATTTAATCTTCCTCTTATATAAAACTAAACTAAAATTACAATTATGGAGCTCATAACCGGATTTGAACCGGTGACCTCTTCCTTACCAAGGAAGTGCTCTACCGACTGAGCTATATGAGCATTCCTAAGTTAAGAAAATTGAATATAAAGTTGTTAATAAGAACATCAACTCTAGACCCAAAACTCCGTTCGCGTTTATACTCAATTCTAGAGCTAAATGCAACTAATTATGATTACATTATGGTGGAGGGGGCAGGATTCGAACCTGCGAAGCCGAAGCGGCTGATTTACAGTCAGCTGGGTTTGACCGCTCCCCAACCCCTCCAATTAAGGTGGGTATTCTCTTGGTACACATGAAAGATGTCAATGAAAACAAATTAAAGAAAGAAATTATTTTTAATTATCTACCAAAATTTAAAGATTTTTCTTTAGATATTGAAATTTTTAATGAAATAAACTCTACAAATTCTTATTTATTAGAAAAGATTCAAGATGAAAACGTAATTTCTATCTGTCTAGCTGAAAAACAAAGTTCGGGTCGAGGCAGAAGCGGAAAAGTCTGGCAAAGTCCTGTAAGTAAGAATATTTATTTGTCTATGTCTTTTCTTTCAAGAATACCTTTGAATAAATTTGAAGGCTTTAGTCTATTCATTGCTTTAAATATTTCTAAAACAATTAAAAAACTCTATTCTTTTTCACCTCTCATTAAATGGCCTAATGATTTATTTCTTAATGATAAAAAATTTGGGGGTATTTTAATCGAAACTAAAAGCATTGATGGAAAGTTACTTATGGTGATTGGAATTGGTTTGAATGTGAGTATGAAAGAAAATAAATATATTGATCAAAAATGGACATCCATTCAGAAAGAAAATCCACTATTAGAGGTTGATCGAAATGAATTGATTGCAGGGATTATTAGCGAAATCATGAACGATCTTTCTTTGTTTGAGCGATACGGATTTAAATACTTTAAGGAAGATTATGAATCTTTACATATGCTTAAAAATCAGAAGGTTATTAGCTCTAATCATCCGGGAGAAAAATGTATAGCTTTAGATGTAAATGAGGATGGCTCTCTTAATCTTATAATCGAAAAGAAAAAAAATAGAGTGACTTCTGGAGAAGTATCTTTAAAGATACAAAAATAAATATATAATCAACTTACCGTTGCTGGCGTAGCTCAGTTGGTAGAGCTCCTGATTTTGTAATCAGGCGGTCGTTGGTTCAAATCCAATCGCCAGCTCCATTTGTTTATGAAGCCTTTAATCTTTCTTTCAGAAATCATATTTGCCGGACTTGCTTTAATTTATTTATTTTTTCAAAAAATATTAATCCATATAATTTGTATTTACAGAGACTCGAAATCCCCTTTCAAAAATGATCCTGATTTTTTAGAAATTAATAACGTCACTGTAACTAAAAATTACGTAACAATTAGTGGTTACAAGCATTTAGTTAGTCAGTGTGGGAATAAAAATGCAGAAGAAAAAAATACTATCATTATGATGGGAGGCATCCCTTCTAACCCGAGTGAATCTTTATATTGGATGGCAGCTGAACTCTGCTCTAAAGATAGCAATCTGTTGATATATATTGTTCATCTACCATTTTATGAAAGTTATTCAAAAATAAATTTAGATAAAGATCAGACCTATGCAAAACATGATGCTAATGTTCTGCCTTTTAATAGAAAAATAGATATGAGAAAAGTAAGAGTTGACTCAAAATTTAGTCATGCAAATCAAGCTGTATCTACTTATAAAATAATAAAAAAACTTGGAATTAATAAAGCTAATTTCGTAGGCCATGATAGAGGCGTGGTAGTTTTTGAAAACTTATTGCTCAATCATCCAGAAATTTTTATAAGCTTTTCTAGGGGAGCGCAGATATGGGATTATTTTGAGAGCGAATGGTTAGCTCTGGCCCCAAAAATTTGTGTAGGGCCACCTCATGGTTTTTTTATTGCACCCTTTCAGTTAAAATTTTTATTCTCGATTATTACTTTTTTTAAATTGCCTTTTGGCATTACAGAAATTCAACAAAACTTAAAAAATGCTATCAGAGGATCAGAAGCTTATGACAGGATTACTCATTTAATTTTTAAAGCCAATAATCCGTCAAAAGATTTTTTATTAAAGTTTAGGCAAACTATGCTTCAAACAAATTCTCTAACAGAGGTAAAAAATAGAGCTTATTTAAAGAAAGTAGATATTAAAATAATGCAGTTTCAAGGAGAAGATGAGTTTAAATATGGTAAAAATGGAAAACTAATTTCTGATCAACCTTATTTTGGCATTTATAATCTTTTTAAAAATGAAGTTGAGGATCTTTATCCTGGTTGCATAGGACAAGAAAAAGTTAAAAAGCGTGAGAATTTATTAGAAGAAAAGAAGCATTATAAAAAATTGAAGCTACTTCCGAATTCAAAAATGCATACTTTTGCCTTGATACCCAGATCTGCTCATTTCAATGTAATAGAAAATCCCAAAGGATGCGCAAATGCAGTGTATGATTTTATCAAAAGTTGATTTAAAAATTTATGACTAATCCGATTAAAAAATGGCATGAAATAGTAAAATCAGGTAACACTGATTTACTTTCAGATATTCTTGACAAAAACTGTATTTTTTATTCACCTGTGGTTTTCTCCCCTCAGAAAGGGAAAAAGATAACACAAAAATATTTAACTGCTGCTGCGTTAGTTTTTGGGGTAGATTCTTTTTCCTATACTAAAGAACTTATTCTCGAACAAAATGCTTGTCTTGAATTTGAACTAGAAATTAATGATATAAAAATCAATGGAGTCGATCTTATCTCTTGGAATAAAGAAAATAAAATAACAGAGTTTAGAGTTTTTATTAGACCGCTTAAAGGAGTGCAGATTATTCATGAATTTATGGGTGGCACTCTAGAAAAAATATCCTAAGTCTTAAAAACTTACCTTTTCCATTCTTCTATTATTTCAGCATCTTCTACATCATGATTCTTTTTATTTTTTTTTTGTTTTTTGGATCTAGAAATCTTCCAGACTAATGCTCCAAAAAGGTAAGGCCAGAAAAACAATAATAAGGAGAAGATAAAATTCCATTCCCAGACTAAGGTTGCTCCAATAATTCCTAAAATAGGCCCAAGGATGGGTGTGAAAGTTATAAATAATGAAACAATAAACAATAATCCTTCTAAAAAGGTATTCTCAATCATTAGTATAAATGTGAGTGCATCTGCAACAGCAGAAATTTGAAATATAGAAATAGATAGATAAAATATTCCCGCTAAAAGCAAAAAATATTTGACTGACCTCAATCTATCTCCAATTTAACGTCAGAAATGATAACGCCGTTTTGATCTGCGTATACCCATTGGCCAGAAGAAATCTGAATATCCCCTATTCTAATATCTTCATTAAAACTGCCTCTATCTAACTTTTCACTTTTTTTTGGAACAGCTCCTAAAGCAAAAATTCCTAAATCTATTTCAGAAAGAATTTCTATATCTCTAACGCATCCATTAATAATAACTCCAGACCATTCATTTTTTTGAGCTTCTCCAGCAATCATATCTCCCAACAAAGCGACTTTAAAACTAGCTTGGCCATCAACTATGAGAACTTTATTTGAACCTGGCTGAGCAAGTATTTTTTTAACTTGAGAATTATCTTCTGGGCAGATTACAGTGACGATTTCCCCATGAAACGAATGCTTGAATCCAAAACTTTTAAATTGTATGTTTAAAAACTTTAACTGAGGATATTTATCGCTTATATCCGGCGTGCTTATTTTCATGTGCTTTTATATTATTTACAAACAAACAACCTTAAAGTTGGTTAATACTTCATAATCTAAGAAATTATACTCTTAAAAAATGGGAAAAAAAGATTTAGTCGATGGAACTGTATACCTAAACAACTCTGGAAAAGGGTTTTTGAGGGCCTCTGGTGATAAGTCATACAGTCTGCCCAAACGGGAAATGTTTAAAGTTTTTCCTGGGGATAAAGTTAAATGTATTATTAAGGCAAGTGATAGAGCGAAAATCATAGAAGTAACCGAAAGAAATACTAAAGAAGTAAAAGGTATATTAGATTTTCAGAAAAAGAAATATTGTCTAAATTCAGTAGATGGTTCATATCACCTTAATATAATTATCGACTCAAAAGCTTCTAAATCAAAAAAGGTCGGTGATATCTGTAATGCAAAAATCATCAAACAGCCTTCTTTAAAATTTAAACCAACTGCTAGGTTAATTGATACAAAAAGCTTCGAAAATCCGTTTGAAGAAGCCTCGGAAATGGCCTTAAGCGGTTCTGATATTCCTGTAGATTGGCCTAAAGATGTTATAAGTCAGACAAATAGACTAGATTCTTCATTCCTAGATTCCAATAAGTCTTTAAGAAGAGATCTTAGAAATCTTAGCTTTGTAACCATTGATGGTAGAACAGCTAAAGACTTTGATGACGCCATATTCGCCTCTGAAAATAAAAATGATTTTAAATTGATAGTTGCTATCGCTGACGTAGCAGAGTTTGTTAAGTTTAACTCTCCTTTAGATTTGGAAGCAAAAAACAGAGCTACCTCTGTTTATTTCAATCATAAAGTAATTCCAATGCTGCCTGAAAAACTATCTAACGATTTATGCTCATTGCGTCCGAATGAAGACAGACTGACTATGTCTTGCGAAATTACTCTTGATAAAGAAGGTGTTATAAAAAATTATGAAATATTTAATTCCATTATCCGATCCCAAGCCAGACTTACATATGAAAAAATTGGAAAACAATTTGAACTCGACAAGCCTTCTTTGAGTTCAGAAGTAAACGACAGTATTACTGCCTTAGAAAAAATCTATCGCTTACTTCATGAAAAAAGAAAAAAGAGACTTGCTATCGATTTTGATCTTCCTGAATATAATCCTATATCTGATAAAAATAATCGCATTAAAAAGTTTGGCTTAACTGAAAGAAATCATGCCCATCAATTAGTTGAGGAATGTATGATTCTTGCTAATGTTTGCGCTGCCGAACTTCTTCATAAAGCTAAAATTCCCTCATTGTTTAGATCTCATGAAAAACCAGATCCATTAAAAATTTCTAATCTGAAAGATTTTTTAACAAGTCGTCAAATAACTAACAATATGAATTCTCCTAAAGTAAGAGAGAACATAGTTAGCTGGTTAAAAGCAGCAGAAAATAAAAAAAATAAAGAAATTATCAATATACAGATTTTAAGAAGTATGTCTCTTGCACGATACGATGCTCTAGAAACATCGCATTTTGCTTTGTCCTTGGATAAATATACTCACTTTACATCTCCCATTAGAAGGTACGCCGATTTAGTTGTCCATAGAGGTCTTAAAGAGTTAATCAAACAAAATTTAAATACATCTAAAAGCAGTAAGAAGTTTAGTAAAAGTAATGAATTCTTCTATTCTAGAGATTTAGTTAATGAAATTGCTGAAGAAGTATCAGAAAAAGATCGAAGAGCTGAAAAATCTTGTCGAAAAGCAGAAAAATTTCTTAGATGTAAATGTGCGGAAAACTATATAGGAAAAGAATTCAATGGTGTTATGGTTTCTGCCTTTGAGTTTGGTATATTTGTAAGATTAGAAAATCTAAATATTGAAGGTTTTATTCACGTTAGTAAATTGAGCAAAAAAGACTTTTTTAATTTTGAAGAATCCACTATGTCTATGAAATCTGCAAGATCTAAAAGATCTATTTCCATAGGAGATAATTTAATAGTGAAAATTCAATCAGTTGAATCATACAAAGGAAGAGTTAATCTTATAATGACCTAATCCATGAACAGAAGTCTAAAAACTAGAGATATTAATTTTATAAAAACTATATTAGAGAATGATCCTGATAAGATAGAAAGTATCTCTTTGGCTGATAAAAAACAAGAAAAAAAAATTTCTCAGATAATTGCTTTAGCTACAAAAAATAACGTTAAAATTATTTTTAATAATGCTTTAAGAATAGAAGCTTTATATTTTCCAAAAGAAATAGAAGACATAAATTGTTTAGAAAAGATTTTAGTAGATAAAAAAAATCCTTTTATTCTAATATTAGACCACGTAACAGATCCTCAGAATTTAGGTTCTATTTTAAGAACTTCGTTAGGAGCTAATGTAGATGCGGTGATCGTCCCAAAAAAAAGAGCTTGTCACCTCGCGACTTCTGTTAGAGAAGTATCAAAAGGCGCTTCAGAATTATTACCCCTTGTAGTGGTAAGTAATCTTAGAAATACCGTAAAATACTTAAAGGAAAACTTTGTTCAGGTCATTGCTTGTTCAGAAAAAGCAAATAACAATTATTATGATGCAGATTTAACTGGTTCTATGGCTTTTATTTTTGGATCAGAAGATAAAGGAATTCAACCATTGTTAGAAAAAGAAGCTGACGAAATGATTAAGATTCCTATAGATAGTAAGCTAGAAAGCCTTAACGTCTCCAATGCTACTTCTGTTATTCTATTCGAAGCTAAAAAACAAAGAATGGTCATTTAGAAATTATGTTAGTCCAAAGAACCTTAACAAATCCCATCAAAGCTACAGGTGTTGGGCTTCACTCTGGAAGACAGATTAAGTTAAATTTATTCCCCGCTGAAGAAGACACAGGAATAATTTTCAGAAGAATAGATTTAGATCCCCAAATTGAAATCAAAGCCATAGTAAATAACGTTGGCGCAACTACACTTGCAACTACTTTAGTAGATGGAGAAATACAAATAGCTACTATTGAACATCTAATGTCTGCTTTTGCTGGATTGGGCATAGATAATGTAGTGGTTGAGGTGGACGATATGGAAGTTCCAATTATGGATGGGAGCGCTAGTCCCTTTGTATTTTTAATTCAATCAGCAGGTATTAAGCAACAATCTAAGCCGAAAAAATTTATCAAAATAAAAGAAGAGATAAAGGTCGAAACTCCCAATGGTGCATATGCAAAATTAGCTCCATACAATGGTTTCAAAGTTACATATGCTCTTGAATATGAAAATGAAAAACATAAAAAATACAACAACACTTCTACAGTAGATTTTAACTCAACTACTTTTTTGAAAGAAATTTCTCGAGCTAGAACTTTTGGCTTCATGAGCGAAGTTAATTACCTTAAAGAAAATAATTTAGCCTTAGGGGGCAGTGAAAGAAATGCTGTTGTAATAGGCGATGAAGAAATATTAAATGAGGATGGCCTAAGATCAAGCGAGGAGCTTGTGAAGCATAAAATTTTAGATGTAATCGGAGACCTATACTTGCTTCAATATAATATTGTTGCAGAGTTTGAAGGCTATAAATCTGGCCATACTTTGAACAATCTTCTCTTGAAAAGATTATTAGAGGTTCCAGATGCTTGGGAAGTCATTTCTTCGGATGGTGATTCGCCTGAAATAAGATACATCGAGCCTATAATAGATCCTAGTTCAGGTTAAAGAATAACACTCTCATATGTCATTCTTGAATTTCATATTCGGCAACAAAGATAAAAAGGCATTGAAGAATGCTAATAATCTTCTTGTCGCAGTTAACAATTTGGAAGCTTTGTTTGAGTCTCTCTCAGATGAAGAGCTAAAGAACAAAACCAAAGAATTTAAATCTAGGCTTAATGAAGGTGAAGAGTTAATAAACTTATTACCAGAAGCCTATGCAGCTGTTAGAGAATCTAGCAGAAGAACTATCAAACTAAGACATTATGATTGCCAAGTATTAGGTGGAGTAATCTTAAATGAAGGAAAGATTGCAGAAATGGCTACTGGTGAAGGCAAGACTTTAGTAGCAACCCTTCCCTGCTATCTTAGGGCCTTAACTGAAAAAAGCTCCTTGGTAATCACTGCAAATGAATATCTTGCAGAAAGAGATGCAAAGTGGATGCAGCCTATATATGAATTCCTCGGGATGAAAGTTGGCTTTGTCTTATCAAGTTTAGATCCACTAAGTCGAAAAGAGGCTTACTCTAAAGATGTTGTCTATGTCACTAATAACGAAATTGGTTTTGATTACTTAAGAGATAATATGGTTCTTCGAAAAGAAGATAGAACGATGCGTGACCCCTATTTCGCCGTGGTTGATGAAGTCGATTCTATTTTGATAGATGAGGCTAGAACACCTTTAATTATTAGTGGTGTTGCAGAAGATAATTCTAATTTATATAGAAAGTTAAAATCTATTGCTCCAAAACTCAGCGAAGAGCTTTTAGATCCAGATTCAGGAGACGTTGAAAAACCTGGAGACTATGTCATTGACCTAGCTTCTAGGTCAATTGAATTAACCAATCTTGGACACGAAAAAGTAGAAAATGCTTTTAGAGAGCAAGATCTAATTTCTGAAAAAGATACGTTATATGCTACAGAAAACTTAAAGCTTTTAGACATGCTGCTTTCAATTCTCCGAGCAAATTTATTGTTTCAAAAAGATACCGACTACCTCGTTAATGAAAGAAAAATTGTTCTTGTAGATACAAATACTGGAAGAGCAATGCCTGGAAGAAGGCTATCGGGTGGAGTACATCAAGCCTTAGAAATGAAAGAAGGATTAGACATTCAAGTTGAAAGCCAAACCTTAGCATCTACTACTTTTCAAAACTTTTTTAGAATGTTTGAAGTCTTATCTGGCATGACAGGAACTGCAAAAACAGAAGCTGAAGAATTTGAAGAAATCTATGCATTAGATACAGTCTCCGTTCCTACTAATCTCCCAATGGCTAGAAAAGATGGCGAAGATAAAATCTATCTTTCAATTGACGAAAAATATGATGCCGTTGTTCAGAATATTCAAGATTTTCACTCAAAAGGTAATCCAATTTTAGTAGGAACCATTTCGGTCGAAGCCTCGGAACTAATTTCTAAAAAATTAAAAGAAAAAAGCATTGAACATCGAGTCCTGAATGCAAGGCAAAATGAACAAGAAGCTGAAATTATTGCCCAAGCAGGCAGAAAAGGATCTGTAACCATCGCAACTAATATGGCAGGAAGAGGAACAGATATAGTTTTAGGAGGTCTCCCTGAATCTCAAGAAAATAAAGAAAAAGTAATATCACTTGGAGGACTTCATGTAATAGGCACAGAAAGACATGAATCAAGACGAATAGACAATCAACTAAGAGGAAGATGTGCTAGGCAAGGAGATCCTGGGTCGACTCAATTTTTTGTCTCTTTAGAAGACCCTCTAATGCAAATATTTGCACCAGATAGAATGAAAAATTTAATGAAGTCTATAGGTGGAATGCAGCCCGGAGAAGCCATAGAACATAGAATGCTCACAAATGCTCTTGAAAGAGCTCAAAGAAGAGTTGAAGGAAGAAATTTTGACGTTAGAAAAAGAATTTTAGAGTTCGATGATGTTCTAAATGAGCAAAGACAAGTAATTTATGAACAAAGAAAAGAAATTCTCTTTGATGAAAGCATAACTGACCTGGTAAGAACTATGAGGGCAGATGTCTTGTCAAAACAATTTAATAAATACATACCTGAAAATGAAATAGAAGCTAATTGGGAAATAGAAGAGCTTAATAAAGTTTTATCAAATGAATTTGATTTAGAAGTAAATATTAAAAATATTTTAGAAAAATTTGATTTAGATTTACCCAAATCAATTGATGACATCATAGAAAATGCAGAAAGATCATATTCGTTAAAAATACAAAGCAATGAGGAAATTTATAAAGAAGCGGAAAAACAAATAGTATTACAGGTTATTGATCAGTCTTGGAAAAATCATATTAATGCTTTAGAACATCTCAGACAAAATATAGGCTTTAGAAGTTACGCTGGAAAAGATCCTAGGCTTGAATACAAAAGAGAATCCTTTGAAATGTTTCAAGATTTTTTAGAGAGAATTAAAGAAGATTCAATTAGGTATCTCTCAAAAGTAAGAGTTACAGCTGATGAAAGTTCTAAAGTATCTAGTCTTTCTTCAAAGAATATTGTAACCAATCACCCCGATGCCCCTTCAGCTTTTGAAATGGAAGAAAAGAAAGAGAGTCCTAGAAATAAAGCGTCTAATCAAAATGTTGAAGGAAATAGAAAATTGAGAAGAATGCAAGCTAAAGCAAATAGGAAAAAAAGATAATGATTAATGAAATTAGTATTGGTTGCTCATCAACAAATTCAAAATATGGAAAACGTTTGGATACTGTTATCGTCGAGCTAAATTCTAAAGCAAAAATATCAGGACTTTTTACTTCTAACAAGTTTAAATCAGCTCCAGTTCAGATTTGTTTAGATCACTTTAAAGGCAAAATGAGTGGGAAAAAATTGCTCATCGTAAATGCAGGCAATGCTAATGCCGCAACGGGTAAAAAAGGGATTTTAGATGCTAAAAAATTAGTTAAAAGTATCTCTGATTTATCTGGTGTGTCTTCAAATCAGATTCTGCCATTTTCTACAGGAGTTGTAGGAGAGCTTTTGGATATGAAGTCATTAATACCAGCCTTTGAGGACTGCCTTAAAAATTTGAATAAGCATTCTTGGTCTGATTTTGCATCGGCTATTATGACTACTGACACAAAAATTAAATTAGTTCGTATTTCAAAAAAAATTGGCGCTAAAAAATATCATATTATCGGTGTAGCTAAAGGAGTTGGTATGATTGAGCCCAATATGGCTACTACACTGAGTTATATTTTTACTGACCTAAATTTATCTCAGAGTTCATTAAATAAGTTACACAAAAAAATATGTGATAGAACTTTTAATGCTATTTCCATTGATGGAGATCAATCACCAAGTGACTCTAGTATTTTAGTATCTACAGGTACTAGTGAAATAAATAGCAAAAATAATCTAAAAAAAATTGAAGAAGATCTTTTTTCTGTTTTTAATGAATTATCAGAAAAACTTGTTTTAGATGGTGAAGGCTCAACAAAATTATTGAGAATTAAAGTAAAAGGACTTTCGTCAGAGAGCGACTGCAAAAGAGTAGCATTAAAAATTGCCAATTCGCCATTGGTAAAAACTGCAGCTTTCGGAGAAGACCCAAATTGGGGAAGAATAATTGCTGCTGCCGGAAATACCAATATAAAGGAATTTGATATAAATAAATTATCGCTGAAAATTGGAAATTATCCTGTTCTAGTGCGCGGCAACTTATCAAAAAAATACAAAGAGTCTTATGGCAAAAGAGAATTTAAAAAAAGGAAAATAAATTTAGAAATTTCTTTAGGAGCTTCAAAGAATTTCTTTACAGTAATTGGCTCTGATTTAACTCCTGAATATATTTCAATCAATAGTGATTACAGAAGTTAATTTAATTGGCCTGACTCCTCTTAAACCATCAAATAATTTTTTTAAAGAATTAGAAGATTTTTTTAAAGAACCAAAAAAAGCTTTGATTGTTAGAGTTTTGGATAGTCATTTTTCAAAAAATTTTAAAGAAAAAATTATTTCAGTTTCTCAAGAAAACGAATCTATAGTTATTTTTAATTCTAGAAATATTTTAAATAAAAGCTCAAATATACATCTAACATCTAAGGATTTAATGCTCTGCAAAGATCGTCCAAATAAAAATTTCATTTTAGGAGCTTCATGCCACAACATTAATGAAATAAAAAAAGCGAATTTACTTGAATGCGATTACGTTTTAATTTCTCCGGTAATGACTAATAAATATCAAAATAAAAAATTGGGCTGGAAGGGATTCAAAAAAATGGCAGAGGCTTTTAATGGTCCAAGTTATGCATTAGGTGGCATGCAAGTTTCTGATATCGACATGGCTATCAAACACAAAGGTCAAGGAATTGCCGGAATAAGTTGTTTTTTTAGAGATTAAAAATTATCTGAAGAATCGATATCGACAGGGTGAGAAATCTTATTGGCTTCTGTTAACCAATCAGCTAGATCTAGAGATTTACAACGAGCTGAGCAAAAAGGTTGGAATTTTTCATAATTTTCAGAAGTTAAAGTCTTTTTACAGTTCAAACATTTCATTGTTTGGCATAAATTAAATAACTACTGTGCAAAGCTCTAATTTTTTCTTCTAAATCGCCCAAGGAACCTTCGTTAGTAATTAGATCATCTGCTATTTTTATTTTATCCTCTCTGCTCATCTGAGAATTAATTATTTTTTTTACTTGATCTGAGGTAACTTTATCTCTTTTTGTAGTTCTTGTAATTTGCTCCTCTTCAGAAACATCTATCAGTAAAGTTCTGTGACAAAGCTGAAATTGTCCTGTTTCAAATAACAAAGGAGAGACTAAAACTTTATATGAAGATTTAGATTCTTCTAGCTCGCTTTTGATGATTTCTAATATTTGTGGATGTAATAATTTTTCCAGCCAATCTTTTTCACTACTGTCTTCAAAAATTATTTTTCTCAACCTTGCTCTATTTAGATTTCCATCTTCTAATAAAATGTCTTCACCGAATTTTTCTTTAATTTTTGTTAATGAAGGGGAGTCTTTCAATACAGCTTTTCTTGATGCTAAA
>TARA_B100001093_G_scaffold341800_1_pt1 | contig 34407 bp, 71 predicted proteins | sample TARA_B100001093 | Tara Oceans TARA_B100001093 (sample SAMEA2623116) | marine metagenome | biome: marine biome (ENVO:00000447); feature: surface water layer (ENVO:00002042); material: "saline water (ENVO:00002010), including plankton (ENVO:xxxxxxxx)" | depth 5 m | reverse complement strand
GGTGCTGATGGAGGTCAAGGTGCTTTAGGTAATCAAGGTGCTGATGGAGGTCAAGGCGCAAAAGGAGAAAGAGGTTTAAGTATTACGTCAGACGACAGTTCAGATACACCTACTGAATATTTTGGTAGGAATGACTCTAATGAAAAAAATGGAGTTACATACGGTACATTTATTGGAAATAGTGGAAACGTTTATTACTGGAGCGGTACTCAATGGAACGATGCTCAAATGAATATCATAGGAGGAGAAGGCAATAAAGGTCAAAAAGGTCAACAAGGTCCTTATGGTTTTTCAATTGGACATTTTAGTGGCCCAGATCCTTTTAACTATGCCAATGCTCCAAATCCAACATATGGTCCATTTGGATCAAGTGACGCATATAGTACTAATAATATTAACGGAATAGAATATTTTGTATTTGTTGGAGGTACTGGTCAGGTTTGGAAATGGGATTTTGCAAACAATAGCAACCCACACCCATATTTTAGTACAACTACAAACTGGTATAATACAGGATTGAATATAGATGGAACAAATGGCAATAAAGGTCAAAAAGGAGAATCTGGAACAGGAGGTGGAGGAGGTTTAACACATTTACAGTTTTATGTTCAAAATACTCCAGATGTAAATTTAAGTGCAAATCACCAATATTATATACAATGGGATCTTTCAGAGTTTGATACAATAAATCTTTATTTACCAGCAAGTGTTGATAATGGAGGTACTGGAGGTATTCTACTTCCTAGTGATATTATTGTTGTAAAATTTGCTGAAATATCGAATGGTACTAAACCTACAGAAAATATTGACATATATCCCGAATTAGATGGCGATGGAGAAGCACTAGAATCATATCCTGAACAATGGCAAGGCGATGAAAACCCAATTACGCTTCCAGTTCAAACAGGTACATGTATAGTTTTTACAAGAATGGATGGTAATCAATGGGATAGCACATGGATGATAGAATCTAAATATTTATAGAATGACGTGGATGCTTTTGAATTTGAAATAGACCCAGTTAACGAAGAAGAAATGAGAATAAGGGCTATGCAAAATGGTTATAAAGTCCTTTCTAAAGAAATTACAATAGACGATCTTTTATTTACAAGTGGCATTATAGACCTTGTTTATTTACCTTTTGATTTTTACGAATTATTAACACCCGATGAATTTGAAGACATCATTAAGGGAGAAATGGTTAAACATTTTGAAAAGTTAGATGAATTTGAAAAATGTAAATTCTTAAAGGAAATGCAATATGGAGATTATTGTATACTCTTTAACGAGTTTTATGGTAAGATTTAAACATTTTAAATAAAAATAATATAAATTTATATGGCTACTAGAGTTAAAATAGGTAAGGTTAAAGAAAACATGAAACATATCTATGTTGATGTTAAAAGAAGATTAGATAAAGTTGAAATGGAATTAGCCATGAAAGGCGCGATTAATGGTTGGCTTTTAGCAGAATATAAAAAAGAAAGAGAGTTATTAGTAATACGTTTAAATGAATGTATAGATGAAGATAATTGAAATAGATCTACATGGCCTTAAACATTCTGAGGTTGAAGCTGAGCTTGCAAATGCTTTCTTTTGGAAAAATATTAAAGAAGCAGAAGTTATCACCGGAAATTCAATAAAAATGAAAAGAATAGTTAAAGATTGGTTTAAAGAAAACAAATTAAACTATATAGAATACATACACAAAGCCAGTTTTTTTGTCCAACAATAAAGAGATATATAAATAAATCAAAAAAACTAAAGAAAAATGGCTTTACAGCACTTAAAACCCCTAAACGAGGATTGGAGTAAAGGTATGGAAAGATACAAAGTTGCTCTAAAAAATGGTGAAGAAATAGATGTTAAAGTAAAAGAAGGTGAAGGCCTATCAAAGGTTGAACAACTTTTAAAAGAAGAAGAACTAGAGTATCATCAAATCACAAGAAAAGCAAGTCGATCGACTCTTACAGAAAAAAAACCAGGACCTGATGGCTACATGACGGGTCTTAGTGATGAAGACGAAGAGGATAAAAAAGATCAAATGAAAAAACAGGCAGCAATGTCAGACGACGATCCAGATGCATATGAAGAAATGCCAGGCGATGAAGAGGCAAGAGAAAAGGGTAAAGTGAAAAAGTCAAAACACACTAAAGCGTATCATAAAAAATTCGGAGAGAACATGCAAAAACTGAAAACAATGGATCAGTTTTTAACAGAGTCAGTTGACGAAGCGTTTATTGGACCTTTTGTATTTAATGATAAAATGTCAGATGAGGAATTAAAAGATATGTATGATGCTGCACTTGATGGCTATGCTAATTACTCAAAGGGCTTTCAGCATCCAAAATCTAAATATAAGCAAGCCTATCAAGAAATTGAAAAGATTTTAAAGAAGAGAGGAGTTAGTGTAGATGAAGCTGTGAGCGAAGCTTCAATAAGTCATGCAGAAATAAGAAAATTAGAAAAACATTTATCTCCAAATAATAAAAGAGCTCTTACCAAAGCTATTAAAGACGGAACGATAAAGACGTCTGAAGATTTAAGTAATTGGGTAAAATCTATTGATGAAGATGTTAAACTTGTTGAGTCTATTAATGAAGACTATGATAAAATGTTAGATCGTAGATATGGCAGAAACAGAGATTATACTAATGTTGAAATTAAAGACATTCACTTTCAAACAGATGCTGAAGAACTTCAAAAAATGAAACTTGAATATGGTTACAGAATGGGAGGCGTTACAAATAGAGAAAAAATAGAAGATGCAGATTATGCATTAAGAAAATATAGAAAAGAGATTAAGTATGGTGATGGTAAAGACGTTGGAGTTTTTCAGCCAGATACACCAGCTTCTTTTAATTCAAAATTGATGAACGGTCCACATACAAAAGCAAGACCAAAGGTAAGATGGAATCAAAGAAAATACGATCAGTGGATAGATTCAGTTGCTGCAAATGGAGGAGCAGAAAACGCGTTTGATATGGCACAAAATGCTAAAATGGAACCAGGACTCGTTGATTGGGTTAAAAAGAATATAGCGTATGACGAAGATCCAATGTTAAGAATACAATACGATATTGAAGCAATGGCAGAATCAGTAAATGAAGCAGAGAAATACGATTTAAATTTTAAGATAGGAGATACAGTAGACCTACTTTCTGATACTTGGGAAATTATAGGTGATATGAAACCTAATAAAAAATTCCCAGAACCTTTTACATTCCAGGGCAAAGACATGAAACAACTACCAATATATCCTCCATCAACTAACAAATATGCTGAAGGATACAAAGTTAGGACAGTTGAAACTAGAGGATACACTCCACAATATGGTTTCTTATACCAATACACAGGTACAGGTGGAAAACTTATCACTAAATTGGCTATCGCAGGAGTTCCACAAAACGAATCAGTTCAAACCTCAAACGATATTGAAAAGGCATTTAATATTCTTGAAGGTGTTATGGGAGACTTACACATAATTGCAAGTGAAGCTAAAGATGAAGATTCTTTTGTTAAAACTTTCTTTAAAGATTATGGTGATAAAATTAAAAAATCAAAAGAGTCAGAAGAATGGGTAAGGTCTCTATATAAAGATACTGTTAATGAAAAGAACAAAGGTCTTTGGCATAATATTCGTGCTAAAAGAAAGAGAGGAGAAGCTCCAGCAAAAAAGGGAAGTAAAGCCTATAAGAAAGCAAAGGCAGCCGCTGATAAAATAAATAACGAAGAATTAGCCCATCTAAAAACATTAGAAAGTTTTGTTACTGAAGATAGAAATACTAAAACGACTAAAGAATTAGTAGAAGTTAATGAAAAGAAAGAATTGCCTAAAGAAATCTCAAAACACAGAGACATTCCGTCATGGGCAAAATATGTTGCACAACAATCTGACGGAGAATGGACATGGTATGAAGATACTCCAACTATGACGAAATGGAAAGGTGGAGGTGCTTGGAAACAAGATGGCAATCAAACATATACAGGAGTAAAAACGGACGGTAAAGACTGGGATAAAATACCAACATACTATTATGTAAAAGGTGGAAAAATCACTGAATCAGTTAATGAAGCCGAAGACAACCTTTATTTACAACTACATAAGAAATATGCTGAGCAAATCAAAGGACTTAAGGCTAAAAAGATTAAGAAATTAACTGACTTAGTAAGTGTACAAAGATGGTCAATGGAAGATAGAGAAGACTATTTTGATATGGATAGTAATAAAAAGAAAGAACTTTCAGCAGAATATGATGAGGAAAGAAAACTATTTAAGAAATATATGGCTAAAGACTATTCAGTAATGTTACCTAAAGGAACAGAAAGTCTTAGAGAATCAGTTAATGAAGATAATAGAAAACATGCTTTATTAAGAGTTGAACCTAGAAACTATGAAGCTATGATTGATAAACTGCAGGATATGAATATCAATCATAGACGTGAATCAGATACTGTAATAAAAATATACACAGATAGAATATCATCTAAAGCATTGTATGATTTAACCCATGATGTGTATGTAGAGAAATTTGTGCTTAAAGAATCAGTTAATGAAAAGAAAAAACAAACTAACGATCAAAGTCCAATGAGCGACGATGGCATGGAAACAGGTATTAAGAATAAAGCAAAAGAATCTGGAGTACCTGTAGGCTTACTTAGAATTATTATGAAAAGAGGTTTAGCAGCTTGGAAGACAGGCCATAGACCAGGAGCAACTCAAGCTCAGTGGGGATATGCAAGAGTCAATTCATTCTTGACAAAACAAGATGGTACATGGGGCGGAGCTGACCAAGACATAGCCAAAAAGGTTAGAGACGGAGGACACGATAAGAAACTATAAACTATGAAATTCGTAAAATCATTTAAAGATTATAATAGTGTCTCAGAGGCACTTAAAATGCATGTAGATGAAGGTCTAGACCTAACTAATTCGTTCTTTAGATTAGGCAGCGATGCTTATACAGAATTGTTTGAAGAAGTTAAACAATATTGGGATAAAGGCAACGTAATTCTAAAAGGTCCAAGTGGTTGGATGGCTAAAAATCTTGAAGTTGGTAAGAAGGCAATTTATAAAGATAGAAAATCAGGTAGAACAAAAGACGTAAAACTTGATAGTCCAGAAAGAGGCGGCAATAAAAAGTTTATTGTTTATAGAAACAGTGGTCGTACAGATAAAGAAACTGGTAAGATAGTTGCTAAGAAAATAGAATGGGGAGACCCAAATTTAGCGGTAAAGAATGATGATGCAGGTAGAGCTGCAAGTTTTTGGGCAAGACATGGATGTGACAAGATGGCAAAGATGAATCCAGAAAAAGCAGGTTTTTGGGCATGTTATGGACCAACACTATTTGGTAAGCAATTAGGACTTAAATCAGACAATCCATGGTAAAAAAATAATAGTATGATGAAACACGTAAAGAAAATAAATGAATATATGAACGAAGGTATCTTTGATATTTTTAAAAAGAGAAAGAAGGAAATCGTTAAGGAAGATCCTATTGATTATAACCCAAAAAAGATAGGATATGACCATCCTGATTTTGAAAAAGAATTTAATAATTTTGCAAAAGATCCGGAAGCAAGAATCGAAAAAGCATTTAAAACTCTACATGCTGCTGAAAAGAAAATGATACCACTTATAAACGAGATGGAAGTTGATCTATATGAAATACGAGAAATGTTTGCTCAGCAAGATATGGTTAAAGGTAATGGAGCAAATGCAAAATATATTCTAGAAATAGACCGCTTTCTTAAACAACTTGAAGATGTAGATTTTAAGGTAAGAAAAGGAATTTGGTAATATGAAAGAAGACTGTGAATGTACAGATTGTAAGTGTAATGAAACGACTAACGAAGAAGTAATTAGGCAAATGGATGATATACGTAGACCTTTTACTGAACAATTTATAAATTCAAATACTGTAATTAGAGATTTTGATCCGAATGCAGACGATCATCTTTATAAATGGCACGCTGATCCTCAAGATAGAAAAATAAAAGCTCTTAATAAAAACGATTGGAAATTTCAGTTTGATAATAAAATTCCTCAAGATTTAGAGATAAATAATATAATTGAAATAAAACAAGGAGAGTATCATAGACTTATTAAAGGCACAACTCCATTAAAAATTGAAATAAAATTTTAAATTGAAACACCTTAGGACTTTTAAAATACTGGAAAATAAAGCTGAATTTAATTTTAAAATTAGAGAACTTAAGCAGAAGTGGAAAGAAACCGATGATAAAATAGACGAAATTAAAAAAAAAGTTAGATCAGAAAAAAATGGAGATAAACAAGAACTTTTAGTTTTAACTTTACAAAAACTAGCTGCAAAACAAGAGATGTTGAAATTAGATATGCAAATTAATAAATTGAAAAGAACAATGTTATGAAATATTTAAGATTATTTGAAGACTTTATTGTAGAGAAAAAACCTAAAGGTGCTCCTGATTTTCATCATAGTGATGCGCCAGATGCTGAAGGACGTTTTAAAGATTTAAGTATTAAAAAACTCGCAGCTTGGTTAATTAAAACAAGAAAAAAAGACCTTAAAAAGATTAGTGGTTCATTAACACAACAGATAGTATTTAATCGTAATGACGATCCTAAATATGCTGAAAAAATGGAAAAGACTAGAATTGAGGTTTATAAGCAATTAGGCAGAGACGATTTATTAAAAGATAAAAAGTGAGATTATTAATTATATTTTCAATAATGTTAGGATTGTTTTCATGTAAAAAGATAGACGATAACAGGTTTAGGGTATTTACGATTAAAGAAGGCAAACATCGTTCCACATTTTCACGCCAAACAACTTATGATTCAACATTTAATTTAGAAGTAATTTTCGACAATTCTGCTATTTATGAAACTGTAGACCCTAACAATCAATGGGATATTAATAAACTATGGGGAGTTAGTGATTGTGGAGACCACCATAGTACGAGTTCAATTAGATTCGGATGGAGATGGAGTCCTGCTTTAGAGGCATTAGAAATATTCGCATATAGAAGGATGTTTGGAAATTTTAGCTATGATAAAATATGTAACGTTCCTTTAAATGAAACAATTTACATGACTTTAAATATAAAAGATAGTGAATATGAATTATGCGTAGATGGAACTTGTAAATCAATTGATAGACCATGTTCAATGGTTTATAAAAGATACAAGCTTTACCCATATTTCGGAGGAGACGAATGTGCACCTCATGACATTACAATAAGAGTAAAAGATTGAAAAAGAAAAAACATAAATATAATTTAAAAGATAAATTAGAATTTAAGTTCTATGATGGAGACGTTAGACAAGGGTTTGTTACTAAATTAAGTTATAAAAAAATAACACATGATAAATATGATTATAGCGACCCATGTTATACGTTGTCTATTAAAGAAATAAAAAGAACATGGCACTATCCTTCAATTACGAATGAGATGGTTTTATGCAAATTAAATTAAATGAAAGACTGGAAAACACAAACTAAATTTTATTCTATAAATGATTTACTAGGTAGTTCAATCGTTTCCTATTATAATGAAAAAAAGGAAGTGATTCATTTTGAAAAAGGAAATCAAATTGACTCAGAATTTGAAAAAAAATTAAAAAGACTCTATCATAAAGATTTAACTAGGCCTCCTAAGCAAGGTAAAAAGAATAAAATACCTCAAAAAAGAAAAAAATGAATTTTATAGAAGAGATTATTGAAGAAGGTTCTAAAGAAAATCTTCAATTTCGCTTTCCACCTGAGCCAAATGGCTACCTACACTTAGGTCACGCCAAAGCAATCTGTTTAAATTTTGGTCTTGCAGAAAAATACGGAGTAGGTTGTAATTTAAGATTTGACGATACAAACCCTCTCAATGAGGATTCAATATTTACAGACGCAATCGAAAGAGACATTAAATGGCTAGGTTTTAATTACAATGAACCATTTTACACATCAGATTATTTTACGTTTTTACATGAATGTGCTGAAAATTTAATTAGAGCCGATAAGGCATATATGGATGATTCTACATCTGAAGAGATTAGAGAAATGAAAGGTGACTTAGAAAATGGAGGTCAAGACAGCCCATACAGAACAAGATCTATTCAAGATAATTTAGAATTGTTTGATAAAATGTGTAAAGGCAAAGGTGATAGTGTGTTGCGTGCTAAAATAGATATGCAACATCAAAATATTTTAATGAGAGATCCGGTTATTTATAGAAGAATAGATGCAACTCATCATAATACTGGAAATACATGGAAAGCCTATCCAATGTATGATTTTGCACATCCTCTTTCAGATTGGTATGAAAAAATAAGTCATTCACTTTGCACATTGGAATTTAAAGAGCATAGACCATTTTATGAGTGGCTGTTAAACACATTAGAATTAAAGCAACCTCATCCAAGACAAATAGAATTCTCAAGACTTAATATTGAAGGTGTTAAACTGAGTAAGAGACATTTAAAAGAATTAGTAGATGAAGGAGTTGTAGATGGTTGGGATGATCCGAGAATGCCAACACTGAGTGGCTTAAGGCGAAGAGGATTTACGCCAGATTCGATCAAGAATTTTTGTACTAAAGTCGGTATAACTAAACGTGAATCAGAAATTGAAAGACACTTGCTTGAGGACTGTTTGAGAGAAGAACTAAATGAAAAGTCAATGAGGCAAATGGTTGTCTTAAATCCAATTAAATTAACAGTAAAAAACTTACACGAATTTTGTAAAGTTGAAGTTGAAAACAATCCAAGTAATTCTGATGATGGAAGTAGATTAATTAATTATAGCAATGAGTTTTGGATTGAACGTGCTGATTTTAGAGAAGAAGCCAACCGAAAATATCATAGGCTTAAGATTGGAGGAGAAGTTAGGTTGAAAGGACTCTTCGTAGTAAAGGCAGTAGATTGTGTAAAAGATGAAGATGGAAACGTGATTGAGGTAATTGCTGAATATGATCCAAAGAGTTTTTCAGGCATGGAGTTAGACCGAAAAGTAAAAGGTACAATTCATTGGGTGAACATGAATAATTGTGAGGAAATATTAATACATAATTTTGATGGCTATAAAAAAATGTCAACACTTGCTTATGGTGAGCCGTTTGTTAAATTAACAAAAGACTATCCTGTACAATTTATGAGAAATGGTTATTATATTAGAGAAATAGGTGAGGAACTTTCATTTAACCATACTGTATCACTTAAAAGTAGTTATAAAGGTTGAGGGATTGGTTAATTAAAATAATCTTAAAAATTAAAGGAAAGTTTTCTAAGAAAAGAAAAACATTTTGGGATTTGTAAACAAACCTACTTATTTTCATATAACACAGACCAAGGAAGCACAACCCCTATATAGTATAAATAATGGACGAGTAGCTCAGTTGGATAGAGCAATAGCCTTCTAAGTTATCGGTCGAAGGTTCGAATCCTTCCTCGTTCACTATTTTGATATTAAAATTTTTAAATTATGAGATTATTAGATTGGATATTTTTTATTTTAATTTTTTTGCTGTGGGCATCACCTACTATTAGTGAATTATATAAGCATAGAAAGTTTAAAGTGCTTAGAAAAATTGCAAGAAGAAATAAAAAGAAAGGAAAATTAAGAAAAAATAAAAACAAAATAAAGCAATGATATATAACTCTTGAATTAAAAAAAAATGCTTGAGACAATGCAACTTACTGTCGATATACAACACACAATGGAAATCTTACTATTGCTTGGATTTACTTGTGGATTTTTATGTGGTTATCTATTTAGCGAACATCGACAAGTCAACAGAATCAATAGAGAAAATAAAAAAGCACTAGAAAAAGATAACATTCTTTAATAAAATACTTAAAATTGTTAATAACTTTTGAAAAAAAGTGTTAAAAAGTTTTCACGGGTCATAGATTATAGTTATATTTATATTATAACATTAAAACAATAACACTATGAACAATTTCAAAATTACAAACCTAGCAGAAAGAAACGAATGTTTAATGTGGATCTCTGATCTTTACAAAGACGTACATGGCTTTCGCCCTAGATCTTATAATTTTGAATCTTTTTCTTTTCAAGAGTTAACCGACTACGTTAACGATCTTAATAATATGGCTGAGGAACAAGCCAAGCAAGAAAAAGAGTGGGCTGAAAAATGCGTAGTTAAGTTTAAAAAGAACCTTAAAGAAGTAATTAATAATGGAGCTGGTGATGAAGAAACAGCCCTTAGATGGATGCTTCAAGGTGATATGGGTGATTCTAAGGAACTAGATATGTATGCTATTGAATCATTCACAATGCAAAGAGGCATTGACTACACACCCTATGGTGACGCTTTAGAAAATAAATTAATCAAAATAGTAAACAATAACCCTTCGGCTTTCGGAATAGCCGCTTAATATTAACCTTTAAAAACCAAAAATTATGCCTTGTTCAGATTCAGAAGCTTTAAACTATCTAAGCGATCACAGAACTCAACGTTTAATGAGCGATACTAAAAATCTTCAAAAAGAAGTAGACTCTCTAAAAAAAGAAATAAATTCAAATAAGACAGACGTAGAATCAAATCTTGAAATGCAACTTGAAGAAACAAGAGTAACTGCATCAGAGATGGCTCATAAATTAAATAGACAAACAGAGCTTTTATGCAATGCAACCTTTATCTTATTTAAAGAAGGAAAATTACATGAAAATTCAAAACTTCAAGAATGGTTTGAAAACCACACAGAGTGGGATGTGAAACGAATGAAAGAAGAATTAGATAAAATCATGAAACGTAAAAACGGAACTATTCAAAGCCTTATTAAATGGTATGGAACATTAGATGCTAAAGAGCGTTGGGTATTTGAAACTCATAAAGATTTTAAAGGAATTAAATTAAACAAATAAATTAATAAACATGAAAAACAAAATAGAATACGCTTTTAGGAAACTAATACAGATCACCGCAATATTTTACCTTCCGGTATTACTATATGAAATGTCTAACGAACCTTTCAGTTTTGGAAACGTGTTTTGGTTTGGACTTGATTTTGCACTATTGATTCTTTATATAGAACAGCTTCTTACAAAAGAATTAGAGAGAAAATTACACAAAGAGTTATATTAATCAAAAACAAAATGACTAAAATGGAAAAATACGGAGAAATAACCGGAAAGCTTTTAGAATATGCAAAAGCAAATGAACCAGTATCTTACACTGAATTAAATAAATTCTATCAAATGGAAATTCATGGAAAAGATTCTTATGAACCTGTAAGAGACAGAGGTGGAAGTTTCGCACATCACATGCGAAGCATGAAAAGAAAGAGAAGAAGACAATATTCCGGAAAGGTAGAGTACCTTTTAAAAGACTGGTCAGCTGGTCACTTAGGAAAATATAAATTAATTAAAAACAAAAATGTTTAGAGAAAGATTAAAACAAAGAATGTATGGATTAGTACCTTACAACATTAGCCCAATTCAACAAGGAATTCAATTTGGTCATGCGGTAGTAGAATACGGTTTAGAATATGGCCAAGGACATGCAGATGATCCCTATTTGACATGGGCAAGATATGATAAAACATTCATCATCTTGAATGGTGGAACTACAAACAGTAATGAAGAACATTGGGGTACTCTTAATCAAGCAGCCTTAGAACTTGGAAGATTAAGAGTTCAAAAGTCAACATTCCATGAACCAGATCTTGGAGATCAATTAACTGCCGTAGTCTTTTTGGTAGATGAAAGGGTTTGGGATAAAGAGAAATATCCTGAGTATGATGAGGCATTAGCCCATGGCCCATCTGAAAAAGAGTACTATAAAGTAATTTTTGGAATTGATGCAGAACATATATTAAATATAAGAGAATTCCTTTCTAGATATAGATTGGCATAACAAAAACAATTTTAATAACAGAAGATGAGCTTTACATTATACTTATGGATTCAGATACCATTAACAATAGCCCTAGTTTGTTTAGTAATTTACCAACATAGACTCTATTCCAAACAAAAAAAGTTGGTTAAAGAAATGATAGAAAGAGACATGTATGGACTAAAAGAAGACCAGTCGGAAGAACAAGAATTAGAAGAATGTTAAACTATACCATGGATGAATGGGAAGAATTATTTAAAAAACACAAAGATGAGTAAAAGAAAAAATCAAATACAGCAAGAATTAGCAATCTTAAAAATAGATTTAAACTCAAATTATGGTGTTGGTAGATATGAAGAGGAAAGATGTCAAAAGATATTTGATAGAATGCTTAAACTAAAAGAAGAACTTAAATTCATAAACCAAAACAAAGATGAGTAATGTAATAAATAATAATCTTTTGGAAAAGTTTTTTCAAAAGTATCTAGACTTAGGTTATACTGATAAAGAAGCAGAAGTAAAAGCAAATAACGACTTTTGGGAAACTTTAAAAGTTTAATTGTTCATAACTTTTTGAAAAAAAGTGTTAAAAAGTTTTCACGGGTCAAAGATTATAGTTATATTAGTACTATAATTAATTAAAACAACGTATATGAAAAAAATAATTACTCTCTCAATAGCGATTTTATTATCATTATCTACATTCGCAACTGACAATCCTTTTGTTAAAATGTCAACTAATAAAAAAGGAATGGTTACTAAAGACAAAGAATTAGTTCAAACAAAAATTGGTTTAATAGGCACAGGTTTAGGATTGTTCGCAACTGGATTTATTATACAAACTGTTAATAATAACAATGGTCGTAGTTTTCAAGGACCTGGTTTTTCAATAGGCCCTAATCAACTAATACAAGGAGTTGGTTTAGGACTAGTTACAATAGGCATAGTAATTAAATTTTAATATGAATTGCAAGAGTTGTAAAAAAGAAATACCACAAGGTAGAGTAGATCTTGGTTATAAAGTCTGCGTTGATTGCTCAGATGTAGAACGTTACGGTTGTGTTGATATTGTCTATCATAAAACTGGCAACACGATTCAAATTATGCCAAGAGAAGAAGCAGACCAAATCAATAAACTTGCACAACGAACAGGCTTTGGTACATTACGAGCTCTTAGATCTGGGAAGTCCACGGCTCAAAAACCTAAAATAGGTAAAGGTTGTTCAAAGGCTTTTATTGGCAGCGAACATTCTTTTAAGGAAGTTGGTGAAAAATGTATGATGTGGGCTGACATAGAAGATTGGGAAATGGTTACAAAAACATTACAAAAAGCCAAAGATTCTTTTGAAATTTCAACTGGTCAATATAATAGGCTTCTTAGAATCTTTAAAGAGCTTATGCCTAAAGAAGAAAAAGTGATAAATACTATAGAAACAAAGGTTGATGAAGAGATAGAAAAGTCTTTTCGCCATTGGAGAAATAGTAAAGTTTATCGATGAAAAAATTATTAACAATTTTATTTTTATTAATATCAATAAATGTAATTGCGCCCTTAGCACCATGGGGACCTGAGCCTCCACCTGGCCCTCCATGTTGGCCACCTCCGTGCATTCCAGTCGATGGAGGAATTCTCACCTTTACGTTTTTTACAATGTTGTTTGGAGTAAAGAAAATAAAAGATAATTTTTAATAATTTTAGAGATATATTATAATAAAAATATCTCTTAAAAATGGACGTACAAAAAGAAAATCCCGAACTTTACGAAAAAGTATTAGCATATGTTTGGAAAAATTATAAAAACTATAAAGATAAAAAATTAATTATTAGAGAATTTGACAGTCACTTTAAAATTAATATTTGTAGAGAAGACTCACCTCTTATTTTAGGAAAAGGTATTGTTTAACAAAAAGGTATTTTTTTAAAAAATATTTAAACAAATCTAAAATTTAATAAACAAAAAACAACTAATATATAAAATATAATAATCGAAAATAATATGTACGGTAGTGGAAAAGATTATATGTTTGAAGTTTACAGAAGCAATGAAATGGTAGTAGAAATACCCGATATTTTTGTATATACTTTAGCAATAGGATTGGCATTATTTATATTTAAACTTTCAGTAAAAGAAAGAAAATGAAATGGATATTAATAATCTTTGGAATCGTTTCAGCTGTCATCATATTAAGCTCAATTGTTGTAACTATAAAAGATACTATAAAAGACTTTAGAAATAAATGAAAAAAATACTTTTACTACTTTTAATCTTCACCACAAGTGTTAGTGCTCAAGATTATGATAATGGAAAACAATTATTTAGAAACAATTGTGCAGCATGTCACAATATGGAAAAGAAAGCAGTTGGACCTGCACTTAAAAATGTAGTTAAAAATCAAGGAGAAGATTGGACTAAGAAGTGGGTAAAGAATAATCAAAAACTTAGAGACGCTGGTGATCAACATGCAAATCAAATTTTCAAGGAATATAATGGAATGGCAATGCCAGCTTATGAACATTTAGGCGATGATGCAATAAACGATATTACACTTTATCTTACACAATATAATGATAAAAAAGCAGAAGCTGAAGCAAATAAACCTGCACCGGCTGCTGGAGCTCCAGTCATAATTCAACAAACAGGTTTAAACCTTTTTGAAAAGATTTTACTTGGTATTATTTTTGGAGTCTTATTAATAGCAGTTGGAATTCTTAAATATGCATTAGGAACCATGTCAGAAGCTTATAGAAAAGGAAGAGCTACAGAAATTTATCTTATGAAAAAACAAAAACTTGATTTTCAAGAAGTTAATAAAGAGTTTGATGATTTTATAGAAGATGAAGTACAGAAAAGAGTAGAGATGGAGATGAAAAGGTTTGAAGAAGGAGTCGATAAACTTGCTAAATTTACATTTAAGAAAAAGAAAAAATAAAAAATGAATGCTGACACAATATTAATAATAACAATGTTAGGTGTAATATTGGCATTTTTAATAAGAACATTTTTAAAAAAATGAAAGCCCTAATAATTATTTCACATCCTGATGAAAATTCATTTTGCTATGATGGAATCTATAGAGAGATTAGAAAGAATCTTGAACCATATGCAGAAATAAAAGTTGCAGATCTCTATAGAGAAAGCTATGTTAGACCAAGAAAAAAGTTAATGGAAAAATATAAAGAGTGGATAACTTGGTCAACTCACATCTATATTATTTCACCTATTTGGTGGTTTAGATGTACACCAAGACTTGAGGTCTTTTTTGACGAAGTGTTTACACCAGGTTTCGCATATAAATTTGTAAATATAACTAAAAAGTATGCTTATCCTAAACCTTTCTTAAAAGATAAAAAGGTTAGAACTTATGTTACACATGGTGCTCCTGCTCTTCCCGTTTTAACATTGTACTTAAATTCAGTTAAACTAAGGCTTGTGATGGGAGTTTATACATTTGTATTTGGTTGGAAGCCTTCATTATTTACAAAAACAAAACAGTTTTGGTCAGTACCCTTTGTGTCTTTAAAAAAGAGAAAGAAATATCTTGAAAGAGTACAAAAGGATGTTTTAAAAGATGTGTTTTCGCAAGATTAAATCTATTTAATAAGTAATTTTTGAAACAAAATTACAATATATCATATAATGTTAAATAGAAAAAATAAAAACAATGGAATTTTTACAAAAATATTACCCGATACTATTAGCATTCTTAAGCTTCTTATTTTCAGTAACTTTATGGTTTTCAGGAATGAGGGAAGAAGGACTCTTCGTAGGAATTTGGGTACCTTCAATTTTATCATTAGCTAATTTCTTTAACTCCGTAAAATAATGAACTCTGCAATATTTATAGTAGGTTTTATTATATTTGTGACTTATATGTTTTTCTTAGTGAGAATGATTAACATTGCTCATAAAACGCAAGAAAAGGAACAAGGCCCAAATGGTAATTATAGAAAAACTAAGAAAGTAAAAGAAGTAGAAAACATTATAGAGAAATTAAAATAATGGGACTTCTTATTTTTGCAGTTGGGTTTTCAATTACATGTGCTTATGTTTTCTTTTTTATATTTAATGCCAAAGAAGAACAAAAAAAGGAAACTATAAAAATGGATGACACGATGGACTATGATGGACATGGTAATTGGGGAAGGTTTCCTCCAATAAAAGAAAAAAAGAAAAATAAACATATTTTTAAATAGAATGTTAATTATAGATACAATAAATTTAGACACGTTAAACTTAATGGATAGTGTTATTTTTGCAGTAGGCTTTTTTATAACTATTACTTTCTTTTTATTTAAACTATTTAGTAAAGTAGAAGAAGCAGAACCCAAAAATCAAGATTATTATTCTAGACATGGCCTACCTGTAAAGGAAAAAGATGAAATATATTAAGGATATATTACCTAAAGAAAAACATTTATACAAGTTTTTCTTTGTAAGTGAAAAATATAAAAAGTCTAATGAAAAGAAAAATAATGAAGATGTTAGTAGTCGACAGACGTCTTAGTCCAATTGAAAGAATTTCTACAAGAATAGGATATATGGGTGCAGGTTTTTTAATTGCAGCACAATGGACAATTGAACCAACACTATATATTTTAGGTTTTACATGTGTGCTAATACAAACTACACAAAAGAAACAATGGAATCTTGCTGTCTTACAATTAAACGGACTATTTGCATGGGTGAAACATTTCTTCACTTAGTATTATAATTTAAAAATAAAAAAAATGCCAGAATTAGCAGAACTTAGATTAACAGCAGATTATATAAGAGAATCTGCCAAGGGAAAGGTTTACAAAAACATAAAAAATAACCCAATTCACAAACACCCACCTCTAAAACAGCTTAAAGATAGTTTTACAATTTCAGCAGAAAGCAGAGGTAAAGAACTTATTTTATCAATGGATGGCCACCCTGTCAGAATGACAATGGGCATGTCTGGTCACTTCAGAGTGACTCAAACTGGTAAAGAACTTAAACATAGTCATCTTATATTCGAGGCAACAGACGGCACGTCCCTGTCATTCGTAGATGTTAGGAGGTTTGGCAAATGGTGGAGCGGGCACAGTTGGTCAAAAGACCGTAGTCCAGATCCTACATTAGAGTTTGATTCTTTTGTAAAAAACATAGCAGAAAACCTAGATAAGAGAGCATTTAATAAGCCAATCGGCGAAATCTTACTTAATCAAAAATATTTTAATGGTATTGGTAACTATTTAAGGGCTGAAATTATTTATAGAATTCCAGAACTAAGTCCATTTATGGAAGCAAGAGAAGCCATTAAAAAATATCCAAAAATTTTAGAACTTTGTAAATATATGCCAGAACTTGCTTACGTTAAAGGAGGTGGTAGTATAAAAGATTGGGACAATCCATTTGGTGTTGAGAATGGCAGATTCATGAAGTGTTATGGCAACCCAGAAATGATTAATGAAAAAGATGGCACTGGTCGCACAATATGGTATAGACCTGAACATCAATGGGTAGAAATAAAAGATGAAAAATGGGACCACTATTCAGGCTTACCAAGCCCATCATTTTATGCACAAGCATGAAAGGCTTAATAAAACATGATGAGATATATAGAGTGCCGATAGTAGTATATGCAAGCGATTTAGAAATAGAAGAAGCATATTTTGAATATTACAATGAAGAGTATTGGCGTAAATATAAAGAAAAGAAATATGCTAAGAAAAAAATACAGAAAAAACAAAGAGACTTTAGCAAAGGATATTACTGAAACAGGTTGTAAAAGTATTATTTTAAATATAGAACTAAAGGCAATTTCTAAAATAAAAGAGCATTTTATTTACGACGTTACTTATTTAGATAATGGTGTAGTTAAAAACATGCCAGTTATTACTAAGAACATTTTAGGTATTTTAGAAACAATTAAACCTTATATAAATACTGGTCTAACAGAACAACAAATTAGTTTTGAAATTGGTTTTAATGAAGAAACAATTCTTTCAAGAATGGAGTCTAAAACTTGGAAAAAAGAAAATACGATTTATTCAAATAAGCTTAAACCAAGTGATGATAAAAAAGTGGACTAAAAATACAAATCTAAAATATAAAAGAAAAAAAGACATTGAGCAATTAACTTTTACTATTGCAAATTGGTGCATGCGCAATTTACCATCTAAAGAAAAATTACCAAAACTTTGGGTAGATTGGGAAAGGCAACATAGGTGTTATGGAGAATATGATTATACGGATAATAAAATTATAGTCTATCCATTAATTCATGAAACAGTAAAAGACATTATTGATACCATTATTCACGAATGGATTCATTTTTTACAAGATACTGAAGAAATTATAGAGAGTATTGAAAGATACAAGTATTTTAAATCGGCAAATCCTAAAGAATTAGAAGCAATAAACTTGGCTAAAAAATATACAAAAGAATGCTTAAGAGATATATATAAAGATGGAAGAATACACTTTATACCTTAATTATTTTAACAAAACTAAAGAAGAATTAGCTGAGCATTTAGACAGTGTAAAGTCACAAACCCAAAAACCAAAAATAGTCGTAGCCTGTTTTTTAGGTACTAAAAATCCAGATCTTTTTAAAACATATTTAGAATATGTTGCAAAACATAAACTTAAAAATTGGTATTACACTGTTTCAAACTATAACTATAAATACATTGGAAGGTATCAACTTGCAATAAACTCACCAACGGATTATATAGTAATGTTAGATGACGATAGATACCCTCATGAAAATTATTGTAAAAGAATGGTTGAATCGGCAAAAAAACACGATGCCATAATGCAACAATATGGTTGGATTCTTAAAAAAAATAAAAAAGGAGAATGGGAAGACATGTGCGGTTCTTTCATTACACCTTTGCTTTTAAATCAAAGTGCCTTCTTGGATACTTTAGCAAAAGGCAAATCAAATGTAATCGACGCTGACTATCTTTGCGGAGGAATGGTGTTTCATAAAAAACATTTAGTTCATATTTTTAAAGAACCCTTAATTACTGATAAAACAGGAGAAGACATTATTTTTTGTTTAAAGGCAAAGGCAGCTGGCGTAAAAGTTCTTGGATATTTTCCTAAAATATTAGAATCTGATGGAAGTGATTGGTTAGCCCATAGAGGAGGTGAAGTTTCTTCAACGTTAGCCACAAATAACGTTTTAAAAATTAAAAAAATAAGAAGCTTATTAATACAAAAATATAAACAATAGAAAATAGTATTATATAATAAAAGTGGAAAATCAAGAAGAAATAAAAGTTTTAGAATCAAAGGAAGTTTGGTATGCTACAACTAAAGAGTACGACCTTAAGATAGGTGAAAATAAATATCTTGTAAGAGTTGCAGAAAACTCAAATGGAGTCGAATACTTAATTTTAGATTTAGATTCTGGAGAGTGGGCTGATTTAGAAGAAGGTAGTCATGGAAAAGATGGAGATAGAATAGTAGATGCGCTAAATGAAGGTTGGTTAGAAGATTAAACATTTGCTCCGTTCGTCTAGGGGTTAGGACATATGGTTTTCATCCATAAAACAGGGGTTCGATTCCCCTACGGAGTACGAATATATAAATTAACAAATTACCAGGTAGTATAATGGTAGTACCTCTGGTTTTGGTCCAGATAGTCGGGGTTCGAATCCCTGCCTGGTAACTTAAGCGAAAGTAGCTCAGCCGGTAGAGCACGACCTTGCCAAGGTCGGGGTCGCGAGTTCGAATCTCGTCTTTCGCTCAAAAAATTATAATTAATAGAAATGGAAGACATTTTAGTTGCTATTTTAGCCAAAGATAAAGAATATTGTTTAAATTTTTATTTAAAGTGTCTATTAAATCAAACGGTAGACAAAAAGAAAATACATCTTTATATTAAGACAAACGACAATAAAGACAAAACTCAAGAAATTTTAGAAATTTTTATTAAAGAACATGGTGATAAATATGCTTCAGTTTATTATAATTACGATTCAATCTCTGATAAATTAAAACAATACAGTGAACATGAATGGAATGTAGAAAGATTTAAAATACTTTCTAAAATAAGACAAGAATCAATTAATTTTGCAATTAAAAAACAAGCACATTATTTTATAGCGGATTGTGATAATTTTATAGTTAAAGATACACTTGAATATTTATACAATTTTAGAAATTTAGGAGTTGTAGGTCCTATGTTAAGACTAAGTAAACATCATTATTATTCTAATTATCATAACGTAGCAACAAATAATGGATATTATCAAAAAAATGATGAATATTTTAAAATATGGGACAGAAAGGTTCAAGGAATGATTAGAGTAGATACTCTCCATTGTACTTATTTTATAAATAAAGATATACTAAAAGAAATAACGTATGATGATAATAGTAATAGATATGAATATGTTATTTTTAGTGATAATTTAAGAAAAAAACATATACCACAATATTTAATTAATTCTAGGTTTTTTGGCTTTTTATTTTTAAACGATCAAATTAAAACTAGCTTTCATGATTTTATTGAAACTTATTGGAAAACTGAATATGCTTCAATGAAAATATAGATTTTATAAAATAAATTATTTAATATATAAACAGTTCAACACAAAGGTCTGGTAGTTCAGTTGGTTAGAATACTTGCCTGTCACGCAAGGGGTCGCGAGTTCGAGTCTCGTCCAGACCGCAAAAAAAATGGAGAAGTGCCAGAGCGGTCGAATGGACTGGTCTTGAAAACCAGCGTACAGTAATGTACCGGGGGTTCGAATCCCTCCTTCTCCGCAAAAAAATACATTAAAAATGTTAAGTAACTTTATAGGAAAAACTCCAATGATTCAAATTAGTAAGAATCTTTGGGCAAAGGCTGAGCTTTTCAATCCAACTGGAAGTATTAAAGATAGACCCGCATTCAATATATTAAATACAGCCAAGAAACAAGGAATCTTAAAAAAAGGAGGCACTATTTGTGAAGCAACTTCGGGAAATATGGGAGTTAGTTTTGCCTGGTTAGCTGCTGAAATGGGCTATCATTGTGTAATTGTAATGCCAAACAATATGTCAATTGAAAGAAAAAAAACATTAGAATTTTACGGTGCTGAATTAATTGAAGTTGAGGCAGGTGACTTTGATAAGGCAATACAATTAAGAAACGATTTATGTAAAGGAACAGATTGGTTTAATTGTAATCAATTTCATAATGAATTAAACATTGAAGCTCATCACAACACAACTGCCATGGAAATATTAAATTGGGCAGCTGAAAATGAAAAAGAAATTTCAGCTATAGTTACAGGAACTGGCACTGGAGGAACTTTAATGGGTTGTCATAAAAGAATCAATCCACAATTTCCAAATATGAAAATGGTTGCAGTAGAACCTGCAGAAAGTGCAGTAATGTCAGGAGGAGAACCAGGTTTACATGGAATTCAAGGTATTGGAGACGGCAGTAAATTTTTAGTTGATATGAACAACGTTGATTATATTCAGACTATTACAACAGAAGAAGCCAAAGATAGAGCAAAAAGGTTAGCAACAACACATGGACTATTTATTGGCATTTCAGCAGGTGCAAACATTTTAGCAGCTGAAAAATATATTAAGAGTGTAAAACCAAAAGGAGAAGTAGTTACATTTCTTTGTGATAGAGGAGATAGATATTTTAGTTGTTTGTAAGATATATAAAGAAAAATACAAGAGTATGTCAAAATCATTAGAAGAAACTTTATTAAAACCCTATAGTAAATGGGCTATGAAAATTAGAAGAGTCATGATTAATTTATATAGACCTGTTTTACACGATCGTTCTGAATCAATATTTAATCAACATTTATTAGCCTATCTCATGTTTGGACTTTTTGCATGTAGTGGAATTTTATTAGGAGCAGGTGTCGATCAACCAGAATTTAGCTATCCTTTCCTTGCAGGTTGGATATTAGTCTTTATTACTCAATTTTATTTAAGATTCTTTCCTCAAACATGGGCAGAGATGTATGATTATGAAAAGGCTGCATTTAGACAATTGCATAAACTTCGTAAAAACTGGAGACCTAAACTTAAAAAATGAGACTAATTGTCTTTCTATTTATTTTTACAATAAGTTGTAGCCCATATAAGAGAGTTAATCAACTTAATATGACGAATCCAAAGGCAAACAGAATTGCTAAGAAGTTTAATTTTACTCAACCACATAAAAGCTATAGTGATAGAAATAGCAGAAGAAGAGCAAAGAAAGTCTTAGGACATGAGTTTCATTTTTCTTATTAAACAAAATCTATTTTTTTTATATAATATACATGAAAGATAGAAAAGGTTTAAGACATATTAGCGTGACTATAAAGGAAATATACGATGCTCTTAGGCCAAACGTCTATAAGAATAAGAAAAAGTACACAAGAAAAACTAAACACAAGAAGGATGGAAATGACCTATAATAATGTTTTTCACTATGATGAAATATCAAAAACTTGGAGATGTTTTAATAGAGAAGACTGGAGAACATATTGGAATGATAAAAAGTCAATGCTGATAGGAAAAGGTAAGACACCTGAAGAAGCCCATGAAAATTTAAAAAAACAAAATGATAAAATTTAAAGAAGTATTTAAGTCTTTTCTTGCAATGGTATTAGGTATAGTTATTGCAATTGTTATGTTTCCAATTGCATTTCCAATTGCAGTTTATAAATCAATTATTAATTCTAAAAAAACAAAGAATGGCAAGAAGTAGCAAAGCTAATAAAAAATTACCATGTAAATATTGTGGCACAATAGTAAATGTTGGAGCAACTACAACAGCGGTTACATGTTGGAGATGTACTCATAAACTAGCAGGTGGCCATGAATGGACAGACAAAATATTTTTAGATGAAATTGAGGCAATGACAAAAGGAACTGGAGATGTCAAAGAAGAAGCCTAATCACATTAGCATTTAACAACCAATAATAGAAATTTGTTTTGTTTGATAGTTACCTATTTTAACAGGGTTATATTTTTTTAATGGTAAATAGTTAAAACTTAGCCATCTAAATCCACCTGTATTAATATCTGAATTATCTGTTTCTTGACCACAACAATTAACTAATAGGATATATTTAAACTTTTTACTCTGTGTTAAATAATCAAGAAATACATATATCTCATTTGTTGACCAATGTTGTAAAACATCTTTTAATATACACATGTCTCCTTCAATTATGCTTTCTTTATTTGTATAAAAATCAAGATGTTTAAAGGTATATTTTAATTTTGGATATTGAGTTATATTATAATCAATAATTTTTTTATAAGTATCATAACCCGTATATGAAATATTTAAGTCATCGTATATTAATCTACCTATTCTAAAATCTCCACACCCTAAATCAACAATGTTTTTAATTTTATAATCTTTAATAATATTTTTTAAAGTTTCTATATATTTTTTATTGTATTCTTTGCTGCTTCCATGTCCACTGCTACCTGAATACTCTTTATTCTTATTATCTCCCCATTCATTATTCTCATAAATATTTGTAAAAACGTCTTCCATTGTATTTATGTTTTTTTCTTAAGGTATATATTAATAGTACTAAAGTAATTTATAAACTTTTTTAGCTTTTTAAATATAATAATTACATAAAAATTAACAATGGCACTAAAGAAAAGAACACTTAATGAATTAAGACAGACTAAAGACGCCGTCTATAGTAATAAAAAATCACATAGAACTTCTGCAAAAACTAAATACGTATTTTCTAAAGAAGGTTTAATTAAGCTTCTAGAAGACTATCGTAATGTCGATGCATTGCCTGAAGAATTTGTAAATACTATCATACCATAATGGACATATTTGAGGAATATCCAGATTTTAAAAATGAAGATTTTATTTATGACTGGTGCGCATCAATGGATGTTATGTATGAGATAGTAACTTCAGATAAAACATTTGAAGAATTTTTGTTAGACCATACCGCAATCTACACCTCTAATAATTCAGAAAATGTTGAAGTAAACTATGCTAGTGAAACTCAAGATTTTATAGTTTATCCATTTGATCCAACTGACATAAGAAAAGAAGACTTAGAAGATTTACTAGAACATTTTGAAGAAAGAGAAGAATATGAAAAGTGTATTGAAATTAAAAAAGAAATAGACAAATATGGTAAATAAGATTTTAGAAAAAATAAGCTGGAAAACTCATAAATGGAATTATAGTTTTGATTTATTACAAATAGACTTACATGATAATCAAGAATCATGGGGTTTCAAGTTTTTTAATTTATCTATTAACTATTACGATCATGCGTTATTAGCTTTTTATTTTAGGTTACCTAACAAAACAACAGTAAAAAGGTTTTCAATAGACCACATGGATTTTCTATTTTTAAATAGACCTTTGTATAAGGTTTATGATAGACTAAATGACAGAGAATTATGGAATCCAGAAACAATAACAACCCTTGATAAAATAAAAATAAAAATACTAAATAAAATATTTAACCGGTGAAAAAACTAATTTATTTAACCTTAGCTCTTTTAATTTTAAGCAGTTGTAAAATTCAAAATGAATTATATTCTAAAAAAGAATTAGAATCTGAAAATTTTAAGAGTCATGAATGGTTTATATTAAAAGATGGCACAAGGGTAGCTGAATTAGAGTCAATAGAATGGGAATTATATAGAGGTAAATTATATAGAGAAATAAACAAAGATAATTTTATTAAATAGTATATATAATATAAGTAAACCCCAAAAAAATAACTTAACAAAATGGAACACATTCTAGAAGAGCCAACTTCTGGAATGAGACCAGAGCAAGATAAGAAAGGACTTGCAAAAGCTATACAGGGTGGAGTTTTTGATTCTCTCTACATAGTTAATACCCAAGAAATGGATGATGATGATCTGTCTTTTTTCGGAATAGGTGGCCCAGCTTAAAAAAATTAGGACTCGCAAGGGTCCTTTTTTATTAAACAATCTTTTTATTTTGTATATAATATAAAATACACAAATGTATGGATAGCATTGAATATTTACCAGAAAATCTAGCAATTTATTTAGAATCTTTAGGTATGGAATTTAATAAAGCCGATCAAGTCCTATGGCAACAAGGCTTTCGATGGTTTGAAGAAGAACATAGAATGAGACCACAGTTTACAAATACAATAATTCGCGATTCTTGGTATGATAAACAAATTTTTTATATTAGTCAATTAATTGATAGATTAGAAGAAAGAAGTACTGAAAGTTTTACTGATTTAATGTCAAGTGATAGAGCACGATGACAGACGAAGAAATAGATAGAATTATTCAGATGGCTTGGGAAGATCGGACTCCTTTTGAGGCAATTAAGCATCAGTTTGGACTAAAAGAGGCAGACGTAATTTCTATGATGAGAAAACATATGAAGCATAAGAGTTTTATAATGTGGAGAAAAAGAGTCACAGGTAGAAAAACTAAACATCAACAAACAAGCAGAGCTAAGAGGTTTAAAAGTAAGAATCAAAAAAATATATAAGATATAACTTTTAAAAATATTAACAGGCGTGTCAAAAACTCTTTTTTTAGTAACATCTGCAATGAGTGTGTCTACAGGGGACTTTACACAAAGATTTGCAGAAACACTTTCGACGATCAACAGTATTAATAATAAGTTTAAAAATTGTGATATTTGGGTATTAGAATCAGGCAGACCTATAGAAGATAAAGCATTAAAATACTTTCCACCAAATGTAAGAGTAATTACTTTTTGGAAAGATTCAAACGTTATTGGCTTTATGGAAGATGCAACAAAATATGCAGATGACCAAGTTAAAAAATATATTCAACCAACTTGGAAAGGTTTTTATCTAAACTATATTAAAAACGTAACCGAAAGTTATGTAATAGACCAAGTTTTAAATAGTAACGACTTTAGTCAATACTCTAGAATTTTTAAATTGAGTGGAAGATATTGCCTATCTCCAAACTTTGACCCGCAATTGTATATTGAAAAAAATAAATTTACAGCTTATAAGGCTGTTAAAACTAATCAAAGAAAATCTAGCATCGATCATTTTTATTTATGTTTTTTATGGAGCTGTTGTGGAGAAGAAATAGACATGTTAAAAAATCTATTTAAAAGCGTAAAGAAAGATGTTAGAGAATATTTAGATAAAAGAGAATTTATAGATATTGAACATGCCCTTTATTTAAACTTAACAGATGATAAAAAGCACGAAATAAATGCTTTAGGAATATACGCCAAGATTAATGGTGAAAAATGGATATTTGTGTAAACAAACCTACTATTTTTTATATAAAAACTATAACCTTAAATTAAAAAAAATGTTAGGTGTAGGTATTTTAACTATTTTAGGCATGTTAGTTATGTTAATCACATATTCAATAGAAAACAGAAAACAAAATCAAAAATGAGACTAACTTTTATGTTCTTATTTTTGCCAATTCATTTAATTGCACAAGAATATTTTAGTACACAATACTTTAAAACTAACATTGAAAATACAAAATATATAAAAAAAAGAACAATGCTTAGCGTGAAATACTTAAAATTCTTTGAAGAACATATAAACGAGTCTTTTAATCAAGCTCAAATAGAAAAAGTTATTGATAAAGTTTATCCTAAAATAGTTAAAGATCTTGGAGGAAAGGCAAAACTAGTTGAAGTTTATGATAACATGTGGGATAGATTAGGCGCAGTTGCAGTTGACGATCTAAAAAGAGAACAAGGCAATCCTAATGCAGAGTACGACCCAGATGATGACATTATTTATATTTACTCAGAAAAGACAAATACTTCTGAACAAATAATTAGGTCTCTTTTACATGAACATACTCATACTATTCAAGATCAGAAAGAGTTTAAAAAATTATACAATAAAGGTTACAAATACTCAAATCACCCTTTTGAGTTAGAGGCATTAGAAGCTGAAAAGGCTTGGAAAAATTACAAATAAAAATTACTAAAAATTATTAAAAATGAAAGGTGCAGAATTTTTAACTAAAGAATCTAACCATCAAATTGTTTTCACATACGAGGACTTTACTGAAGAGGAAGTAATGATGTATAAAGCAACAAAAGATTTTATTCAACATGAAATCTTAGCTAACATGCAAAAAATAGAGAAACAAGAAGGAACTATAGTAAAGGACATTCTTAAAAAGGCAGGAGAAATCGGCCTCTTAGGAGTTAGTGTGCCTCAAGAGCTTGGCGGTTTAGGTATGAATTTTAATACTTCAATGCTTATCGCAGACATTATCGGAATTGCAGGTAGTTTTGGCACAACTTATGGTGCACATACTGGTATTGGAACTTTACCAATTCTCTATTATGGTACAAAAGAACAAAAAGAAAAGTATATTCCAGGATTGGCAACAGGCGAATTAATAGGCTGTTATTGTTTGACAGAGCCAACGGCCGGTAGTGATGCAAATTCAGGAAAGACAAGCGCTAAACTTTCAAAAGACAAGAAACATTATTTATTAACAGGTCAAAAAATCTGGATCAGTAATGGTGGTTTTGCAGATATACATATTGTCTTTGCAAAAATAGATGATGATAAAAATCATTCAGCCTTTATCGTACATGGCTCATCTAAAGGTATTTCAATGTCACCGGAAGAAGATAAACTTGGAATTAAAGGCTCTTCAACAAGACAAATATTTTATGAAAATGTAAAAGTGCCTATTGAAAACTTATTAGGAGAACGTAATGGAGGTTTCGGTATTGCATTAAATATTTTAAACATAGGTAGAATCAAACTATGTGCAAGTGCAATTGGAGGTGCTAAATTACTTATCGAACAAACAAAAGAGTATATTGCAGAAAGAAAACAGTTTGGTATGCCAATTAATCAATTCGGTGCAATTAAACAAAAATTGGCAAGAATGGTAGCAAGGACATTTGCATCAGAAAGTTTAATGTATAGAGCTGGCCAAGACATTGAAAACAGAAGTAAAGAAGTAGGTGTAATCGACGCAACATCAGAATATGCCATTGAATGTGCAATTGCAAAAGTACATGGCTCAGAAGTAATAGACTATGTAGCTGATGAGGCAGTACAATGTCATGGAGGTATGGGATATAGCGCTGAGTATCCTATTGAAAGAGCTTATCGCGATAGCAGAATAGCCAGAATTTATGAAGGCACAAATGAAATTAATAGGTTAATGTTAATTGGCCAACTGTTAAAGAAAATAAGAAAAAAACAAATTGACATTAAGGGACTTGTTAAACAATCATATTTTGCAACACTAAGTTTTAGTTCAAACAAGGGTATGAAATTAGTTAAAAATCATAAAGTGCTTTTAGGAAGACTTATATATGAGGCTTATAGAAAAATTGGCAAAAACTTAGTTCAACCTACAAATCAACAACTATTGATGAGTCTTGCAGATATTCTTATTGAAATTTATGCTACGGAAAGTGCAATCCTAAGAGCACAAAAGACAGGTAAAGCAAAGCAGGCTCAACTGGCAATGTACTATCAATATGAATCTAATCAAAAAGTAAGAAAGTTTGCAACCGAAATTGCAGATGAATTAGATGCAGGTGTGTTTTTAAATGTTGTTATAAATAATTTAACACATATGGAAACATTAAAGCCATATAAGCTGTCTAATAATATTTTTGATATATAAATTATTAAGCGAACACTCTCTTAACTACATTTAAACTTTGAAAAACACTAACCATCGAACTGACTAATAATCTTGTATATCGGATTCTTGCAATGACTCTTGGGATATTATGCCCTATGATTATGATTCTTAGCTTTCCTGAAATAAAGTCACTCAGTGGCTTCTGGAATACACCATTGGTTCCATTATTTGTTATAATGAATATAGTTACTGCTTATTTCTTTTATCTTTTACCTAACTGGCAAGTATCTGGAGTTTTATTGTTTTTATTAACTGCATTTCCAGTAAATTATTTTAATCAGTTTCATAATGTTTTAGCCGTTGTGTTTTTTATTTCATGTATGTATGCCATTTCTAAATCTTCAAGATACAGTTGGCTTGTTTTTCCTTTTATCGTAGCGGTTATTGTTTCAGCAAAGAGCTTGTTTTGGGGTGAAGTTATCGCAATATATGTAATTTGTACCTATCATTTATTAACCCTTAGAAAAAGAGTAAAAATAACAAAACAAAGAAAAAAATCATAGATACATATATTATGAAACATGTAAAACTATTTGAACAATATATTAATGAAGCATTTGATAGAAATGCAGTATCTTTAACAAAAATGATAAACATTCTTAAAGAAGTCAATAAATTGTATCCAGATGCTACATTTATGGTACCTTCTGATTATTTTGGCCATGCTTCTACAGAAAGAACTTTTAAAGAAGCTGTAGATATACTAAAGAAACATGACAAAGACCACAAAGATGAAAAGGACCCAATAGAGTTCTATATTTGGAATCTTAAAATTGATAATGAACCTGCAAGGTTTGATCAAATGGAGATAATCAAGAAAGGCGCTAAAGGTTTTAAAGACTTTTCTAAAAAATACGCAAGACAATTTGATAACTCTCCATATATTAAAAGAGTTCATATCTCTATGGAAAGTAAGGGTATTAACCAATTTGGAAAAGAGATGACAGCTGGAAAATATGGAAGTTTAGACTAATAAAATATTTAAGACTAACTATGAAAACAATACAAACATTTGAAGGTTTTATTAACGAATCAAATCAACCCATTAACGAAGGAATGTTTCAATACACTCCAGCAGCAGCTAAGATAGCAAAAGACCTCATGAAGAAACATGAGACCTTGAAAATGAACGCTGAAAATTTTGATAAAATTCAGGCGGCTCTTAGAAAGCTTGATTTTAAACCATACACCCACCATGGTAAAGTAGCAGCCGCTACCAAATATACTAAACGGTTACAAAACGATTTTGAAGGAAAAACCTCTGTAAATCAAGGTATTAGATACCTATTTGATAAATCAGGAAAATTAAAGTTTATTATCGATGCAGTTGGTGGAGCAGGACAGGATACTGGTGATTTTGAATGGATTGATGGTAAAGATCCGAATCAGGACGTAGAAACTTGGGCTTATGAAAATTACCCTAAACTTTTTAAGAGTGTGGATTGGGAAGTTTATCAATATAGCGACCATAATAGAGGTTGGGGACATGCAGGAACTGTCGAGTTTGTATCTGCACCAACTGAAAAACTTGCTAGAGAAAATACAAAAGCCAATCCATCAGGAAAATGGGATCCGTTTTGGATAGACCATGGAATTCAACAAGTTTCGAAACAAGATATTAAACAAAAGAAAAAAGAAATAAAACAGAAGGCAGACCATTATGCCGAGCTAGTAAAACAATTAGGAATATGAAATACTTAAAACTCTTTGAGGAACACTTAAATGAACTAGACTACGGAAAGAAGTTGTTTGCAGATCCTGCATATACCAGTTCTTCTGGTGCATATAGGACATTGGCTCAACAAATGTATGGTGAAGAAGGAGAGAAAGATACAGAAGATGAAAAATGGCTTTGGATGAGAATCAAAGACTATTTTAAGAACAATGTTAAAACAATATCAAAATACCATAAAGAAGACCTTAAGACCCTTTTAGAATTAAAGAAGAAATTTCCACAAATGTTAGACCCATCATTGTCTATTAAACCAAATGATATGGTATGGAGAGGACAATCAGCAAGTACCCAACAGGTAGCAAAATGGATAGAAAGTGCAAAATCAGTAGAATCTCATGAATGGAGTAGTGGATGGATAACCTTAAAGGGTATTAAAGATAATGTAAAATCAAGAAATGATAATGGTTTTATTTCAGTGTCTGATCAATGGAGAAATGCAAAGGACTTTATAAGTTTCACACATACTGAAAATAGGTGGTCTATAATTGTAGGTGCTCCATTCAAGAATGTTGCTAAAAACGCATTTATCAATCCTAAATTCGCACTTGTTATGAGCGGTTATGAAGAAGGAGAAACATGGATATTAGGAAATACATTAAAGGCAACAGAAATAGTGATTCATCATCCAGATACTCCACAGGGTAAAAAGGTGCTTCAAAGAGGACGCGGAGAGATAATAAAGGCACTAAAAAATAGGGGCTATACAGAAGGATGGGAAGATATATATGAGATATGAAGTATTTAAAACTCTTTGAGGAACATATTAATGAAATAGGTGATGCAAGTGCAAAGCCATTTAAGGTTAATGGACCTTCTCCAAGACAGGTATCGAAGGATATGCTTAAGACTCAAGAAAACAGAACAGACAACCCTATAGATTGGTTAGACCCTGATAGATATGTTAAATGGAGTTTTAGTGGTGATAAAGGTACTGACTATGAAATGGAAATAGCATGGACTGTTAAAAAACGCGTAGCGATCAGATTAAAACCAGGAAAAAGAAAGACCTCTAGAAAACTTGAAATGAAAATGAACATAGGTTTCTATGCAAAGTCTAAACCTATTACAGGTACTGAATTTAATATAGACGATGAAGATGACAGAGAAAGAACAACAAATCTTCATGAACAATATAGAATACTTGCAACTGTGGTAGATACTGCTATTCCTGTAATTAATGAAGCTGCTAAAGACTTTATTATTAATGAAATCTATATAATTCCTAAAGCAGATAAAGGTGAAGAAGAGAATATAGACAATAGAAGAGGTAGATTCTATTTAGCCTATTTGAAAAAGGCAATCAAAAAAATTAATGACCCGGTCACAGTCCAAGAAGACAAATATCATGGAGGCTTTGTTATTAAAGGAGGACACCGATATAGCACTGCTGACCGATTAGAAATTAGAAATGAAAGCACTCTCAACGAGATAGGTGATGCTAGTGCAAAGCCATATAAGCATAGACTACAAAAAAAGAGTAAATTTTATGAATACCATGAATTCGAAACAGACTTAGGTACCAAATATGAAGTAACATTAGACTTTCATGAAGATATGTCAAAAGAAGGAGAATGGACAGTAGTAACTATTCACTTTGGTATAATTGATGAAGATGGATATTTAAGCAGCACTGTTGTAACTAATAAAGGTGAATTGTTTAGAGTAATGGCTACAATAGTAGATTTGACAAAAAAGGTTCTTAAAAAGAATAAGAATATAAAGTCACTCGAATTTACAGGTGCTAAAAACAATGGAGATGATGATAGAAGACGAAACAATTTATACATGGCATATATTAAAAAGCAATTAAAGGCGAAGAATGTAGAAGATGATGGAAATCAAATTACAGTAGAATTATGAAACACTTAAAACTATTTGAAGACTTTTTTGGAAGTAAACTCTGGTCAGATGAGACATATCCCGAGAGAGGATATGGATTGGATGACCATCATGCAGAACAGATGTTCTTTGACTATATTTCAAAAATGTACAACAGCAACGAATTTGAAAAGAATACCCGCCAAGAAGACAACCTACTAAATGCTATAGAGAACTATTTATCGACAGGTAATAATGCAAAGATTGGGTCAGCATTTCCCTTACTTAAAAAGTTACTTCCATATAAGGAGCTCTATCCAGAGATGTTAGACCCAGGTCAATCACTTCAACCATTTGATATGCTTTTTAGAGGAATGACAATGAAATGGGATGAGGTTAATGACATGATAGACAAGTGTAAAAAAATAGTCAATTTAAAAGGCTTATATAAAAATGTAACAGGTAGAAAATTCATTATTTTAAAAGGAGTAAGAAAAAAGATAAAAAGTAGAACAGATACGGGTTTTATAAGCACATCAACAAGTCTACGTACTTCAGCTTCTTTTATACAGATGGACGAAGGTAGATGGCCAATAATTGTAGCTGCAAATTTCGGTAAAATAGAAAAGAAATGCGTTATGAACCCTGAATTCTTAAATATGCTTAACCCAATGGATGAATCAGAAGTATGGGTACTTGGAAATGAGTTAGAAGCAGTTGATGTATACCTACCAGTATTCGATCCTGAAACTTATAAAGACACGAAAATGACAAAATTCAATACGCCATATAGAGAACTTATGAACCGAATTTGGTGGATATGGAACGAAAATGACAAAGGAATAAAATGAAACACCTAAAACTATTTGAAGAGCTTATTAATGAAGCAAATTACAAACCAGAAGACTTTGGTAAAGTAAATGATACTTATGAATGGCTCGAAGATGCATACCTTAAAAAGAAAACCGCAAGTCTAGAAAATCAGAAAAAGGTTAAAAAGGAACTTAAGACACTAAAAGAAGCAATGTCTATTGCTTGGAAATACTCTCCACTTATTGATGGAAATGTAAAAGCAGAAGACTACTTTAAATAATCAAAAGGATATGAAACACTTAAAGATATTCGAAGTATTTAATAAGACGACTCATTATAGAATTTATTTTCAGTTTACACATCTGCAAATGGAATTATTTGACTATTTTAGCCATCAAGAAGAAGGCAAGCTCGACCTAAAACGCGCAATAAAACTTGGTAAACAATATATGTCGAAACATCATCTAGGAAAGTATGTACCACAGAAATATATAAAATACAGTCACACTATAAAATTAGACGATGACTTTAACGAAATAGAAACAATTGATGAGGCATGAAACACTTAAAACTATTTGAAGAGCTTATTAATGAAATAGGTGATGCTAGTGCAAAGCCATATAAATGGAAATGGATGGATCCTAGATATGACAGTTATTCCTTATTTACAACAGACTCAGGTTTAGAATATCAAGTGATGACATCTTTAGATGCTTTAAATGCAGATGGAGAGATATTATCTGTTGAATATGGTGTTAAATTTGTAACTAAGAAGGGTAGTAAATCTATAGACTATAAACTAATTACTAATAGAGGTGAATTGTTTAGAGTTATGGCAACCGTTGTAGATATTATTCAAGAGTTTATAAAAAAGAATCCAGGAGTAGAGTATATAGAGTTTGAAGGTTCAAAAAACAAAGACGGAGATCAGAGAAGAAATAAACTTTATATGCAATATATTAAAAAGCATTTAAAGCCAAAAAGCATTGAAGATGATGGCGCAACAATAAGAGTAGAACTATGAAACACTTAAAACTATTTGAACAACGAGAAGAAGCCAAGATTCAAAAGGCCATTAATAAGAAACTTAAAACACTCTCTAAAGAAGGCCAAGAAATGTTTATAGAAGACATCCTCGCATTCATTAAAGACTATTAGAAAGAGCGCGCCACCCACCACAAATTACTACAATATCTAGATAGACATATAAGACATCTAGTAGATCTAATTAATAAAAGACTAAAAGAACTAGTAGACTCAAAGTAATCCCCCACCATATTCCCTTACACCCCTATTAATTACTATAACAACTAATAGACTCAGGAAAAAAATTGGAAAAAATTTCTGTTAGCCAACCCACAAACCAATAAAACAAATACGAGTCAGACCACATAATACCAGGCTTCCATAGGCTTCAAGTACTGAGGTAAACATATAGGCCAAACCAAAACAATAAGGCAACCAAGCCCTCCAAGCACTCATAATAGTCTAATCAATTAATAACGGATCATTAGAGTATATCAAGCACCACAGGGCCTAGAAGCCCCTATTGGCTAACGCACGCACGGGTATTGAAGACGAAGAGTACATGGAACGGCCCT
>TARA_B100001093_G_scaffold70974_3_pt1 | contig 34496 bp, 28 predicted proteins | sample TARA_B100001093 | Tara Oceans TARA_B100001093 (sample SAMEA2623116) | marine metagenome | biome: marine biome (ENVO:00000447); feature: surface water layer (ENVO:00002042); material: "saline water (ENVO:00002010), including plankton (ENVO:xxxxxxxx)" | depth 5 m | reverse complement strand
ATTGAAAAACTTCCAATTATTGATAAACAAAATAAGCTTGTAGGACTAATTACATTTCGAGATATTCAAAAAATATCTCTCAAGCCCGTATCCAACAAGGATAAATTTGGTAGATTAAAGGTGGCTGCAGCTGTTGGTGTCTCTCAAGATTCTATTGAAAGATGTATATCACTTTGTAATGCCGGAGTAGATGCAATAGTTATTGATACAGCTCATGGGCATTCTAAAGGTGTTGCGGAAATTTTAAAAAAAATTAAAAATAAGTTCTCCGAAATAGATGTAATTGTTGGTAATGTTGCAACCAAAGATGCTGCTGATTTTTTAATAAAATCTGGAGCTGATGGAATTAAAGTTGGGATTGGACCAGGCTCCATATGTACAACTAGAGTAATTGCTGGAGTAGGATATCCACAATTATCTGCGATCAGTGAAATTGCTAGTGCAGTAAAAAGCTCTGGAGTTTCTGTAATTGCAGATGGAGGAATCAAATATACTGGGGATATAACTAAAGCATTAGCAGCAGGTGCCGATTGCGTTATGTTAGGTTCCTTACTTGCGGGAACAAAAGAGTCACCAGGTGAAACTATTATTTTTGAAGGCAGAAAGTTTAAAACATACAGAGGAATGGGCTCTATCGAAGCAATGCAAAAAGGAAGTAAGGATAGATATTTTCAATCAAATATTAATGATTCTACTAAGTTAGTTCCTGAGGGTGTAGTTGGAAGAGTTCCTTACAAAGGTGACCTTGTGGAAAGTATCCACCAATTCACAGGGGGAATAAAATCTGGTATGGGATATTGTGGTAGTAAAAATATTAGTGAGCTAAAAATGAAAGCAAAATTTGTTCAAATTACTGGTGCAGGTCTTTCTGAAAGTCATCCTCATAACGTAATGATTACCAAAGAGTCGCCTAATTATTCTAGATAAATTTATTTTGAAATCATTTAAGTCAATTTTTGTTTTAATAGTTGTTTTATTTTTTACCAACTGTGATTATTTGAGTCAAAAACCAGAGTTGCCAATTGCTAGGTTAAAAGAAAAATATTTGTTATTTTCTGAGTTTGAGTCAAAGATTCCAAAAAACCTTGACAAAAAAGATAGTTTGGTTTTTATTTATGATCAAATAAACCAGTGGGCAAAAAATCAAATCTTAGTTGATAAATCAATGATTAATTTGAATGAAGAGGAACAACAAAAACTAACCAATTTGGTCGAATCATACAAATCAGATCTGTTTTCTCATTACTACAAGGAAAAAATTGTTAAAACCTCAATAGATACAATAATTAAGAATGAAGAAATTGAAAATTATTATGATTTGAATAAATTAAATTTTAAGTTAAATGAAGACTTGCTTTTGGGTAGATACATTAAAATATCTAAAAATAATTATAATATAAAAGATATAAGACGAAGATTCAGAAGATTTAATTACAATGATTCTGTATTTCTTGATTCAATTTCTCTTCAATTTTCATCTTTTTCATTTAATGACACAACATGGACAAATAATGATATCTTTTTTTCAAAATTTCCAGAGATAAAACCATATATAAAAAATAATATTGTAAAAAAATCTTTATTTTACCAAATAGAAGACTCTTTGGAACTATATTTGATAAAAGTAAATCGCTCAGTGTTTAGAAATGAAATAGCACCAATAGATTATCTTCAGCCAACTCTTAAGCAAATTTTGTTGAATAAAAGAAAGTTAGATTTTGTAAATAAATTTGAAAAAGAGTTAATTGAGGATGCAGTTCAAAGTAAAGAATTAGAAATTTATGAAAACAATTTATAGAATTATATTAGTATTTTATTTTTTATTAATTTTTCAATTTAATTACAGCCAAAATTTCTCTGAACAAAGAGTAAAAATTGATGGCGTAGCTGCTGTGGTAGGAGATTTTGTGATACTCGAGTCAGATGTTGACAAAACACTCATTGACCTGCAATCACAGGGAGTTTCAACAAGTAATATAGGTAGATGTAGTCTTCTAGGAAAATTAATGGAAGACAAACTTTATGCTCACCATGCAGAACAAGATAGTCTGCAAGTGGATACGAATCAAATCTTTTCTTATGTAGACAGAACAATTGAATATTTTATTGATCAACTTGGAAGCCTTGAAAAAGTTTTAGAATTTTATAAAAAAACTGATGAACAGTCTTTCAGATCAGAATTGTTTGAAATTAATAAAGTTAATCAGCTTTCTGAGAAGATGCAATCTAAAATAGTTGACGATGTTGAAATTACACCTGAAGAAATAAGGCAATTTTTTAATTCAATTCCTAAATATGAGAGACCAGTATTTGGAGCGGAACTAGAAATTGCTCAAATTGTTATAAATCCAGAGGTTTCTGAAGAAGATGAAAGAAAAGTTATTGATAGATTATTGACAATTAAAAATGATGTTGAGGTAAATGGGGCTTCGTTTGCTACAAAAGCTATTTTATATTCACAAGATCCTGGATCAAGAGCTACAGGTGGAAAATATGTATTAAATAGAAGCCGCCCTCAGATGGACAAAGACTTTAGAGATGTTGCTTACAGGCTTAGGGAAGGAGAGATTTCAGAGCCTTTTAAAACGCAATTTGGTTGGCATATAATAAAGAATGAAAGGATTAGAGGACAAGAACTTGATGTAAGACATATTTTTTTGGTTCCCGATGTCACCAACGAATCTTTACTTGAGGCCAAAAAAAAGATCGATATTGTTAGAAAAAGAATAGTAGACGGAGAGTTAACTTTTGAAGAAGCTGCAAAATCATCCTCAGATGAAATTGAAACAAGAAACAATGGAGGAGTTCTTATAAATCCAACAACAGGTGATACAAGATTTGAATTAACAAAAATGGATCCTGTTTTGTACAGTCAAGCACAGAAATTAAAAGATAATGAGGTGTCAGCACCATTGCTTGAAGAAGACAACAGAGGAATAAAAAAATATAAAATTATAAAGGTTAGTAATCGTTTCGATGAACATATTGCCGATTTTTCACAAGATTACATTAAAATAAAAGAATTGGCTTTAAAAGAAAAACAACTAAATAAGATCAAGAACTGGATGATTGAAAAAATTGATGAAACCTACATCAATGTCAATCAGGATAATAAAGATTGTAATTTTACTAACAAATGGGTAAAAAACTAGTTTCGTTTTTAATTTCTACGAGATTTACCGCAATTTTATTTGTTTTATTCCCCCTCTCAATGGGAATCGGAACTTTTATTGAAAGCTATTACAATACAACAACTGCAAAAATCTTGATATATAATGCTTGGTGGTTCGAGTTAATGATGATTTTTTTCGTTATTAATTTTGGTTTCAATATAAAAAGATATGGCCTAATGAATTTAAAAAAGTGGCCAATTCTTCTACTACATATCTCTTGGATTTTAATTATTGTTGGTGCCGGAATTACGAGATATATAGGATTCGAAGGTGTTATGCCCATTAGAGAAAACACATCATCAAACACTTTTCTCTCTGAAAAAACATATCTGACTGTTTTTATTGATGGAGAAAAGGATGGTCAACAAAGAAGAAGAACTTTAGAGGATGATATTTTAATTGCAGAATCTACAAGCAATTATTTTAATTGGGAGTACTTTTGGGACGATAAACAAAAATTTTCTATTGAGTATTATGATTTTATTGAGAATGCGAAGGAAGATTTGGTACTTGATGACAAGGGAGATCAATATTTAAAAATTGTAGAGGCTAGTGGTGGTACTAGACATGACCATTTTTTAAAATCTGGTCAAGTGACAAGTGTCCATAATATATTATTCGCACTTAATAAAGAAACTAAAGGAGCTATAAATATTAAATCTGTTGGTGAAGATTTATATATTAATAGTCCATTTGAGGGTTCCTACATGAAAATGTCAGATCAGTCTCAAGGGGATATAAAAAAAGATTCAGAACAGCCTCTAATCTTAAGATCTTTATATAACGTTGCAGGCCTTCAATTTGTTTTTCCTGAAAATATTATAAAAGGAAAGTTTGAGGTTGTAAAATCGGATGAGGAAACACAACAGGATGGATTATTTTTAAAAGTTTCTACAGCTGGTGAATCGGAGATTATTGGTATCATTGGAGGAAAAGGAATTGTTAATCAACCAAAGCAAATATCCGTTGCGAATTTAGATTTTCATCTGAATTACGGTTCACTAGAAAAGTCGTTACCTTTTAAAATAAGACTGAATGATTTCATTGCAGAAAAATACCCAGGAACTGAAAAAAGTTACAGTAGTTTTATGAGTAAAGTAAGTGTTATTGATGACTCAAACTTTGATTACGATATTTATATGAATCATATCTTAAATTATAAAGGTTATAGATTTTTTCAAGCCTCTTTTGATCCTGATGAAAAAGGTACGGTATTATCTGTAAATCATGATTACTATGGCACTCTAATTACTTATATAGGTTACTTTTTGTTATACATAGGATTAATGGGGGTAATGTTTTTTGGAAAGACAAGGTTTATTGATTTATCGAATAAACTTGAAAAAGTGAAAATAAAAAAAGAGCTTCTTTATGTATTTCTATTTCTAATTTCATTACCCATCACAGCACAGGATAATCACCAACATTCTAACCCTGGATTAAAGTTCTCAGATTCCTTAATCATAAATAATTCTGTTGCTGAAGAACATGCAGCTTATTTTGGAAGCCTTGTTATTCAAGACTCGGGTGGAAGAATGAAACCATTAAATACTTTTGCTTCAGAATTGTTAAGGAAAGTCAGTAAATCTGATACTTACAAAGATCTATCAGCAGATCAAGTTTTAATATCAATTTCCAGAAATCCATTGCTCTGGTACAATGCGCCAATAATTTTTCTCAAAAGAGGAAATGACAGTTTAAGGAAAATTACTGGAAGAAATAAAAAGGAAAAATATGCTTCTTTTGTTGATTTTTTTAACGAAGATGGTAGTTATAAGATATCCACACAGTTAGAAAATGCATATAAATCATCTCTTCCGAACCAATTTCAAAAGGATTTTATTGAAGTAGATAGAAGAGTTAATCTATTATTTTCTGCATTTGAGGGTAAAATTTTAAAAATATTCCCAATACCGAACGATCCAAATAATAAATGGGTTTCATTTTCAGAAATTGAACCAAAAAATTTTAAAGGAGTAGATTCTCTGTATGTAAAAAATGTTCTTCCGTTATATTTTGGAACATTAGAAAATGATATTAAAAATAATGACTATACTAACTCTAAAAAGTTACTTGAAAGTATTCGAGGTTTTCAGACAAAATATGGATCAAAAGTTTTGCCCTCAGAGGATAAAATAAAAGCTGAAATATATTATAATAAATACGACATTTTCAAAAATCTTTTCAGTTGGTATATGTATGCAGGAACATTAATGTTTGCATTTTTAATTTTTCAAATTTTTTATGAAAGAAAGTTATTGGATGACATAATTAGAATTTCAAAATTTTCAATAATTATTTTATTTGTTTTACACACTCTTGGACTTATTGCACGAGCTTATGTTTCAGGACATGCACCCTGGAGTGATGCCTATGAGTCAATGATTTACGTAGCTTGGGCTACAGTGGGGATTGGTTTAGCGTTTGGAAGAAAGTCAAATCTTACAATTGCTGCAACCTCATTTGTGTCTTCGATGATTTTAATGATTGCACATTGGAATTGGATGGATCCTGAAATTGCTAATTTGGTTCCAGTTCTAAATAGTTACTGGCTCATGATTCATGTTTCCGTAATTGTGGGTAGTTATGGACCATTTACCTTAAGTATGATTCTTGGAATAGTATCCTTGATTTTAATTTTATTAACAAATAGTTACAACAAGAAAAAAATTAATTTGAATTTACAGGAACTGACAATTATCAATGAATTATCTCTGACAGTTGGATTAATAATGCTTACGATAGGAAATTTCCTTGGTGGACAATGGGCTAATGAAAGTTGGGGAAGATATTGGGGTTGGGACCCTAAAGAAACTTGGGCACTGATAAGCATAATGATATATGCATTTGTTTTACACATGCGACTAATTCCCGGATTGAGAGGAAAATGGATGTTCAATTTAATGTCAATAATTGCATTTTCCTCAATTATGATGACTTATTTTGGAGTTAACTTTTATCTCACCGGTTTACACTCATATGCTAGTGGAGATAAAGTTATAACTCCTAATTTTGTGTACTACTCCGCTGGGTTTGTTTTTATTTTAGGTTTTTTATCTTATTTTAAGCATAAAAAATATTTTAGTTAATGAGAGGTAAAAAAAGATGGTTTATCCAATCAGTATTAGGTATTCTTATATTTAGTTCTGGATTGTGTGTTTTTGGAGAAGCTCTAACTTACAAAAATAGCGGACAGGCATGGTTTTTGTTTGGTACTTTATCATTAATATTAATCAATGCAGGTATCTGTTTAATGATTGATGCAAACAAAAAATAATTTTGTATTTAAAATTAATAATTTGAAAATAAACTTTTACATATTAACACTTTTATCAGTTTTTATATCATTTGGTCAAATAGAAAACTCAAGCAGAAAAATTGAGTTATTACCACCACTCTCCGCTGGAATAAAAAAATTACAAATAAAACCTAACAATCCCAACTATTTTTCTTTTTCAGAAAAGTCACTCGCTAAAAAAGAAAGTACAAAGTCAATTTTTGAAACGGAGACTTTTTTAAATCCAGCTGACATCTATTTAAAAAATATAAAAAGAGAAAAACAAAAGGCTCCGAATGATTACAGCAAAGGTGCATACCTTGGTGATGTGAGAACCAAATCACAACATGTTAATATTATTTGCAGAGATTTTGAATATGTTGATGGAGATCGTGTTCAGATTTCAGTAAATGATTCAGTTGTAATTGATAATTTAATGCTTGACTCCAGTTTCTCTGGTTTTAAGCTTCCTCTTGTTTCGGGCTTTAATAAAGTTGATTTCAAAGCCCTAAACCAGGGTTCTTCTGGTCCAAATACAGCCGAACTAAGAGTTTTTGATGATAGAAATCAGATGATATCATCTAATCAATGGAATTTGTCCACTGGAGCAGTAGCAACATTCATTGTTGTTAAAGAGTAATTCTTAATTCAATTTATCACCCCAATATAATTTATTAAACAAATGTTATTATATCTTTTTTTAGGTGAGGTAGTTCATTAAATGATAACAGATTAAAATGTTTTTTTGAATACAGAAATATACTGAATGATGTATTTCGTATTGAAAAGTTTAAACTTGCAATCCTTTTTTCATCTTTTATATTAAGACAATCTCCAGCAATGGAGCTAATAGTTCCTCCACTAGTAAAAACACCTGTTTTTTCACTTTTGTTTGTATTTTTCAATATTTTTTTTAATCCTCTATTTACATTCTTTCTAAAATCTTTCCAAGGTATAATTCCCTTTACTTTAATTTCATTATCAATCCATTTATGTAAAAAATATTTAAAGCCTAACATTAGATTACTATTTTTTTTAGATGGCTCTTTTTCAATTTCCTTCCATAATCTATTAATGTATGGATCAGAATTAATCATATTTGGCAAATGAATCTTCATGGCCTCTGTAGCTTGATGTTCATTTAGCTCTTCAAGTATTATTGGATCTGGTAGATATATATTTTTTTTTTCAAAAACTTCTTTTATTATTTCATAAGTGTGTTGTTGTCTTCTTAATTCTCCAACATAAATTCTATCGAAATTTATATTATTATTAATTAGAAACTTTCCTAGCTCAGCTGCCTGTAATTCCCCCTTTTTGGATAAAACATCATAATTTTCTTTTCCCAAAGAAGCCTGTGCATGCCTGAAAAAAAATAATTTGCTCACTATTTAAAACAGTTTTTCTATTTTTTGTTTTTGAATGGATTGCCAACCTAATTTTAATAAAAGCTTAGTCATTTGATTTAAATCTTTAAACTTTTTATTATTAGTAAATCCTTTGCTATATCTATAATAAATTTGTTGCACAATCACAGAAATTTTAAATAACCCATAAGTATAATAAAATACCAGATCATTAATTTTTATTTTTCGTTTAAATTGATACATGTCTACTAATTCCATTCTACTTGGATTGCCTTTATTTGAAGTAGGATAATTCATAACATTTAAAATCATTTCATTGTCAGATGCTATGGTCCAATAGGCTAGTGAGGTTCCAAGATCCATCAAAGGATCTCCAAGTGTCGACATTTCCCAATCTAAAATAGCATTGATTTCGTTCCATGAATTATCTATAAAAACTACATTATCATACTTATAGTCATTATGAATTAGACTGTGAGTATATTTTTTTGGCTGATTTTTTTCTAACCAGTTCATGATTTTTTTTGCTTCAGGAATTTCTTCTGTTGCTGCCTTGAGGTATTGTTTGCCCCAATTTTTGACCTGTCTTTCAACATATCCCTCAGGTTTTCCTAAATCACTCAACCCAATTTTTTTAAAATCTAAATTATGTAATTCAACAAAGCTGTCAAGCCAATTTTGTGCTACTTTTTTGTATTCTAAAGGACGAATGTTCCTTGAGAACGCTTCATCAACTGAAAGAATAATTCCTTCAATTCTTTCCATAATATAAAATGGTGCACCTAGAATTTGGATATCATCTGAAAAGCAATAAGCCTTGGGTACTTTATCAAAACCTTTATTCAGCCCACATAAAACTTTAAACTCTCTTGACATATCGTGACCAAATTTTGCACCTTTAGGAGGTAGTCTTATAACAAGTTCTCTGCTTTCTATTTTTATTAGGTAAGTTAAATTTGAAAAACCGTTGGAAAATTGCTGTATTTTAATATCACTTTTATAATCAGAAATAAGTTTGTTATTTAAAAGAAATTTTTTTAATGATTCTGCATTTAATTCTTCACCTTTTCTGACTTCCCTAATCATTTGTATTTAATTTCTCTTTTATAATATTTCTTCCTAATTGATACATATGAACCTCATCAGGTCCATCTGCTAATCTTATTGCTCTAGCATAAACATAGAATGAAGCTAGAGGAGTATCTTGAGAAACTCCTAAACCACCATGGGCTTGTATGGACCTATCAATTACATTACAAGCCATTTGTGGTACTGCAATCTTAATCATAGAAATTAGTTTTGTGGCCGCCTTAGATCCAAAACGATCAATTTTATCAGCTGTTGCAAGGGTAAGTAATCTAGCTTGCTCAATTTCACATAGTGATTTTGCTATATCTTGTCTTATGCTACTGTAATCTTTAAGTTTTTTGCCAAAAGTTTCTCTCTGACCTACTCTTTCACACATAAGATCTAATGCTCTTTGAGCTGCTCCTATTAATCTCATGCAGTGATGAATTCTACCAGGACCTAATCTTCCTTGAGCAATTTCAAATCCTTTACCTTCACCTAAAATCATATTTTCTAGTGGAACTTTGACATCTTTTAATTCAATTTCGGCATGACCCTCAGGTGAATCCAGATAACCAAAAACTCTTAGTGGACGTATAACTTTTATTCCAGGGGAATCAGCTGGTACTAATATCATACTTTGTTGTAAATGCCGCGGGGCGTTGATATCAGTTTTACCCATAAGAATATAAACTTTAGTATTCGGGTTCATACCGCCTGACGACCACCATTTTCTTCCATTAATTATGTATTCATTTCCGTTTCTAACAATTGATGTTTCAATATTTGTTGCATCAGATGAAGCAACATCTGGTTCAGTCATTAAAAATGCCGATCTAATTTCTCCATCCATTAATGGTTTCAGCCACTTTTTTTTTTGTTTATCATCTCCATATTTTGCTAATACTTCCATATTACCAGTATCAGGTGCTGAACAATTAAATATCTCAGATGAAAAGGAACATCTACCCATTAACTCTGCTAATGGTGCATATTCAAGATTAGATAAACCTGGACTTAGTTTACCATAATCTTTAGGTAAAAAAAGATTCCATAAGCCCTCTTTTTTCGCTAAACTTTTTAAAATTTCAAATTTTGATGAATGTTTCCATGGATTATTAATTCTAAATTCTAAAACATTTTTTTCATTGGGAAAAATATGTTCTTTCATAAAATCTGAAATTTTTTTTTGAAGATTTAATGATTTATCACTGTATTCAAAATTCATATGTATTTTTTAAAAGTTATCAAATAATGGAGCATGTAATAGTCCTCCATCGTTGACTATTGTAGAGCCGGTCATGTAAGAACTTGCATTTGATGCTAAAAAAACAGCTAAACCAGCCATTTCGTCTGGTGTGGACACTCTTCCAAGGGCCGTATTTTTTAAAAAGCTTTTATATGAAGATTCATGTTCAAGTAAAGCAGCGCTTAATTTTGTTTTAACGTATCCAGGGCAAATTGTGTTAACCCTAACATTATCTTTTCCCCATTCAATTGCTTGATTATTTCCTAACATAATTAATGCAGCTTTACTAATATTATATGCCGTCATCATTTTAGATGGATGAATTCCCTCAATAGAGCTAATATGAATGATACTCCCACTTTTCTGTTTCTTCATGATGGGATACACAAGATTACTTAGTGAAATTGCAGAGTTTAGATTGATATCCATTGTTTTTTTATAAATATCAATAGGCATTTTATCAACAGGTCCAAAATAAGGGTTAGTTCCAGCATTATTTACAAGAATATCAATTCTGCCATATTTATTGAATACTTTTTTAATTAAATTTTTCTGCTGATCCTCTTTCGCTACATGGCATTCAATAGCAATTGAAGATAAGCCTTCAGAATTAAATTCAGAAGCAACTTTTTTAACTGCTTCTTGTTTTCTACTACTAACAACTACATTTGCACCAAACTCTGCTAAACCTCTTGCAATTGCTTCACCTATGCCTTTAGAAGCTCCAGTTACTATAGCTACCTTATTTTTCAAATTAAATTTTTCTTTTATCATAGTTTATGATCAGTATATTAGCTAAATACTAAAATACTATTTTTAATATTAAAACTATATTTTGAAATCCATATTATCCAACTATACTGAGTATCTGAAAATCTCTAAAAATTTAAGTTTTAAAAATTATGATAGTTTACATAAATGGAGTATTGATAACATTTCTGATTTTTGGGAATCAATTGTTGCATTTTTTAATATTGAGTTTCATAAAAAGCCAAAATTAACCTATAGGTTCAATAAAAACTTTATAGATACAGAGTGGTTTTTGGATTCTGAAATTAGTTATTGTAAAAATGTTTTTAAAAATATAAACCATAATTATCCCGCTATTAAATATTCTAATGAAAATGAAGTTTATACAGAAATTTCATGGAACTCTCTAGCTCAAAAAACAAATGAGTTTAAAGAAATATTAATCAAAAATGGTATTAAAGTAGGCGATAGAGTAGTAGGGTATTGCTCTAATACACCTGAGGTTATAGCGGCATTTTTAGCAACAAACTCAGTGGGTGCTATATGGTCTTCTTGTTCACCTGATTTTGGATACGATTCGGTTTTTGAACGTTTTGATCAAATTAAACCAGATTTTCTATTTTTTCATGCTGATTATCAATATGGTGGTAAAAAATATTCATTAGAAAATAAAGTAAAAAAACTCAAAAAATCCATAACCTCAATAAAGGCAATTTTGGATTTAAATACTATGTCTGCCTTTAATAAAAAAAGTGAATCTATAGAAATTGATTGTGTAGAAGTTGATTTTAATCATCCTATTTGGATACTTTTTTCTTCTGGAACCACCGGCAAGCCTAAAGCCATTACTCATAGAACGGGTGGAATTATTTTAGAACACTTTAAAGCTCTTGCTATCCATCAAGATGTTTTAAAAAATGAAAATTATTTTTGGTACTCAACTACGGGCTGGATGATGTGGAACTATTCATTGAGCAGTTTACTTTTGGGTGCAACTCTTTGCTTATATAATGGGTCACCTATATATCCTGATTCTGGAGTTTTGTGGAGGTTTGCAAATAAAGCACAAATTAATCACTTCGGACACGGAGCTGGGTTTTACCAAAATTTATTTAATAAACTTCCTTTAGATGTTAAATCAATAGATTTTTCTTTTTTAAAAACAATAGGATCAACTGGTTCGCCACTATTTAAGGAGACAAATATAAAATTGAGTGGTCTTTTTCCTGATACTCATATTATTTCGTTGAGTGGAGGAACAGACGTTTGTACAGCTTTTATTGGCGGAAATTTAGATATGAAAGTAAATCCTGGTGAAATTCAATGTAAAATGTTGGGTGCATCTGTAGAGGTATGGGATGATAAGGGTAATAAGTTAGAAAATCAAATGGGAGAGTTAGTATTGACGAAGCCCCTTATAACAATGCCTGTTTTTTTTTGGTCAGATCCTGAAAATAAAAAATATAAAGAAAGTTATTTTTCAAAATTCGACATGATTTGGAACCATGGTGATTGGGTGACGGAAACTAGAGAAGGTGGGATTATTGTTCACGGTAGATCAGATTCGACATTAAACAGATCTGGTGTTAGGATAGGAACATCTGAAATATATAGTGCTATCAAGGATTTAACTTTTGTCCAAGATAGTCTTATTATACACTTAGATAATTTTGAAAATAAATTAATACTTTTTGTAAAATCTGATTTTATAATCAACCACCAAGAGCTTAAATCTGTTATAAGGTCAAAATGTTCTCCAAGGCATGTTCCTGATTTAATATTGAAATGTGAAGATATCCCATACACGATAAGTGGTAAAAAAGTAGAAGTTCCAATTAAAAAAATATTACTTGGTTATTCTGCTGACAACGTTGTTAGCAGGGATTCATTAAGAAATCCCGAAACAATTGATTGGTTTGTAGATTTTTACGAGAACCTTTTTAAAACTTCTGATTGAGATTTTATCGATTCAATAAATTCTTTTTTTAAATTTTCAACAAGCTCTTTAGTTGTTGGACAATCTTCAATTGATGTAACACCTTGTCCAGCTGACCATATAGTCTTCCAAGCCTTTGCTTCAGCTTGCGCTGCATCAAGTTCTTCACCAAAATCTATTTTTTTGGAATTTCCCCACATATCTTCAGTTATTCCCATGGACTCAAGGCTTGGTCTTAAAAAATTAGCATTAACTCCTGAAACAGCTGCTGTGTAAACAATATCACCTGCTTTTGAGTCAATAATCATTTTTTTATAATCCTCATCTGCTTTACTTTCTACAGTATTGATGAATCTTGTTCCTAAATATGCTAAATCTGCACCCATTTGAATTGCTGATGCTATATCTCTACCAGAACTGATACAACCAGATAATAAAATTGTTTTTTTGAAAAAACCCCTAACCTCAGTAATGAATGGCATAGGATTTAAGGTTCCACCATGTCCTCCAGCTCCAGCTGCAACTAAAATTAAACCATCAACCCCAGCCTCAGCAGCCTTTTCAGCATGTCTTTTTTTAATAACATCATGAAATACTAGTCCACCATATGAGTGCACTGCACTTACCAACTGGCTAACTGCACCTAATGAAGTAATTATGATAGGTACTTTATGTTTCATGCATATGGATAAATCTTTTTTAACCCTTGGATTTGTTGGATGTACAATTAAATTAACACCATATGGAGCAGGTTTTTTACCTGTTTCTTTTTCAAACTTTTCTAATTCAGATTTGATTTCAATAAGCCATTCCTCAAAACCTTCTGATGTTCTCTGGTTTAAAGCAGGAAATGTACCAACTATACCATTTTTACAACATTCAATAACTAGTTTTGGACCTGAGATTAGAAACATTGGAGCTGCAATTGCAGGTATATTTAACTCATTAATAAAATCTGGATTTTTCATTGTCTATTTTTTATATACTTCCATAGCCTCCGTCAATTGTCATCAAGTGTCCATTTATGAAAGATGATTCATTGGACATTAGCCAAACAATTGTATCAGCTACTTCTTTGGTTTTACCCAATCTTTTCATTGGGTTTATTTTTGTGTTAAATTCAATAATTTTTTTTGGTACTTCTTTTATTAGATCAGTATTTATGAACCCGGGGCAAACGGCATTGACCCTGATATTCATAGGTCCATACTCAATAGCAGCTGATTTAGTTAAACCTAGAACTGCATGTTTGGATGCACTATATGCAGAACCACCTCCAACTCCTTTGAGTCCAGCCATTGAGGAGACATTAACAATTCTTCCAAATCCTTTTTCTAACATACATTGTACTTCATATTTCATACATGAAAATACTCCATTTAAATTAATATTTAAAGTATTTTCCCAATCTTTAAAATCCAAACTGTGTATTGGACCCTTCATGCCGCCAATACCAGCATTGTTAACTGCATAATCCAAACCACCCTCAATATTAAAAATTTTGTTGATTACAGACTTAATTTCATTATGCTTTGAAACATCTAGTTTGTAAAAAACAGCATCACCACCCTTGGATTTAATTTTGTCAACAGTCTTTGTACCATTCTCTAAATCGATATCGGTTACAATAACTTTAGCACCTTTAACAGAAAGAGCAACTGACGTTGCTCTTCCAATTCCTGCACCCGCTCCTGTAACGAGGGCTATTTTATTTTTAAATTCTGACACTAGTATGCGCTATAAGTAAAAATTAAAGCTCCAGTCTTAATGTAGCTATTCCACTCATTCCCATTAAAGGCATTCCAGGGAAAACACTGTATCTTTTTCCAGCAACGTTGTATAGCGCCAAGTCAAAGTAAGTTTTAGAGTTAATATTCATACCAACGTTGAAATCATAAATGTTTCTTTGCTTAACAGCACCTGAGTAAAAAGTTCCCATATCGGCATTAAATCCACTGTCGTATTTATGAGATAATCCAAAATTGTATTTTCCGGTAGAATAATTAAAACCTGTCTTCACTCTATGTTTGGAATGATTCATAAAATAGGAGTTAGGATCATCTAAAGCACCAATTTCATCCTTCTCAAACTCAGTTTCGCTAACAACAGAATAGTTAGCATATATTGTTAAATCATCCGTAGGTCTCCAGTTTAAAGCAGTATCAAACCCCCAATAACTAATTTTACCAAAATTCTTGTAACCCATCATTAAGTGAGGACCACCGTCTTCAGGTGCTTGATCAGACTGGATAACACCAACAGGTGTATTTCCAGCTATACCATTTTGAATAGCAGCACCTGCCATTAAATTCGCCATGTTTGATGCTAATTGATCAGCTGTTGCTGGACCAAAAGCAGCAGGTAATCCCATTGTAGGGAATATTGTATTTAAAGCATAAGAATATAATAGTGGTTTGACAGTACCAATAAAGTCAGCTCCCAAAGTTGGTAAACTAACAAGTGGACTTAATATCCTTTGAGCAACAAAATTTTCTTTTTGAGCATTATAGACATCAAAACTCAAGCTTAAGTTATCTGAAAGCATTCCTTTAAATCCTAATTCATAAGTGTTGTCGATTTGAAGTGTTCCTTTGTCTCCGTTTTGAAGATTAACTTCTTTACCATCTAGATCAACCATTCTTCCAGTTGTAAATCCAGCCTGGCCAGCAACTGCTGCAAGAGTGTTTTGATCAGCTAACATCGGCAAGAATCCTTTCAGTGGAGCATATGTTGGATCAGCACTTACTAAAGCAGATATCCCTGGAGCAAGAACTCCAAACAAAGTTGCATGTGACATTCCAATTCCTGGATTTGATGGAACTTGACCTCCGCCAAATAACCAGCTAGTTCTAACATTGTTAAAGGTTTGTGCTTGAGAATTACCTAGAACCCAAATATCTCCACCAGTTAGGTTGGCAACGGCAATGTCTAAAAACATATTCAAAGCAGATGGAGGGGTATGAGATTTATTGTATGTTAATCTTAAACTGTGTCTTGGGGAAGCTTTCCAAACTAAACCTACTCTAGGTGAAAATGCACTTTCATCAAGCATAACAAATCTGTCAAATCTTCCAGAGAGTGCCAAAATCAAATCATCGGTTAAGTCTGTTTTACTTGATAGATAAGCTCCATACACTCTGTAGTCATCATTGTTTTCATTTCTTCCAAATGTTCTTCCGAATGTGTCAAATTGAGCTAATTTATGTTCAAAACCTAATGATAGGTCTGTATTAATCATGTCTAATCCAATTTCTTGCTGAACCTGAAGCTGAGATTGAGTACTTTCCATGTAGCTTACAAGTCCCGTTCTGTAATTAAATCCGATTTCATCATCAAACCTTCCAGGTTTGTTTACTGTGTAATTATATTGAGCAAACAAATCATTTGATTTTAATCTGAATTGTAGAAAATGACTGTTTTGATCTGCAAATACTTCACCAGTACCTGTGGTCCAAGCATTTCCAATAGTACTTCCCATTCCTGCAACAGCAGTAAAAGAAAAGTTATTATTTGGTCTGTAGTATAATGATGCATCAACTCCTTTGTGCTCATTATCTCTAAAAACGTTTGATACACCTACTTGTTGATTGGATAGAGGATCTATAATATTTCTTGAACCAGTAGCACCAAAAACTCCCTGTTTTTGCTGGTCACTCAAGTTAAATTCTCCATTTTCAGAATATCTGAAATTAAATTTGTATCCAAAGGTTTTATCTTCATTACTAACTGCATGTCTGAAATAAACTGATTTCATGTTTAGGTTTCCTTTCAAGTTTACAAAACCACCTTTGAACAGTGTTCCACCGTTTCCAATTGCACCAGCTTGAAGTTGTAAAGTGCTTCCTGGGTATTTAAATGGATCTTTACTTTGATAATGAACTACACCAGCTCCAACTCCAGCTCCGTACAGCGCAGCTTGTGGTCCTCTTACTACTTCAACTCTTTCTAGGTCAATCATACTTAGATTGGAATTACCTGAGTCAAAAATATTTAAACCAACTTGAGATAAGTCTCTGTAGTCTAGCATAACTAAAGTAGATGTTGAAAATATATCAACTTGATCCCTTAATGTAATATTTGTTCTGTTAGCTCCTTGTTTATCAACTTGTACACCAACTACGTTATCCAATAAATTAGCAGCATTGAAAGTTGGTCTTCTTTCAATTTCTTTGAGATTTATGGTAGTAATAGATGCAACAGACTCCGAAACTTTTTCTGGTTTTCTTGACCCAGAAACAACAACTTCTTCAAGTGGTTCTCCAGAAACTAAAGTTACAGAGATAACTTGAGAATTAGAACTCACGATCAAAGACTGACTTGAATAACCTAGAGAACTAAACTCTAGTGTCCATGGTAATTCTTTATCAGATGATATTGAAAAGAATCCATTATTATCGCTTACAACACCAGTTGATGTACCTTGAATGACTACATTAACTCCATTTAGATTTTCAACTCCGTCGGAAATCTTTCCGGAAACTGTAGTGTTTTGTGTATTAGCTGTAAAAACTGTAGCTACTAGGAATAACAAACTGGTTAAAAAGGATTTAAATTTCATAATTTTTGTTTTGGTTTAAAGTCTAATAATTTAATTTGATTATATAATTGTCATATATTAATCAGCAAATTTAACAATTTCTTAAAATATGCGGCAAAATAATACTATTTATTCGGTTTTTAAAATTTTTATGAAAATCATGGCCCATACCTAGAACTATTTCAAATTTGCATCCGTGAATCAATGATGCCATTTTTTTTGCATGACTAATTTTAATTAAAGGATCATCAGATCCATGGATTATTAAAGTGGGATTTTTAATTTTTTTTAGTTTACTGTATCTCGATCCAGAATTCTTTATTGCTCTGCGGTGTTGAGTAAAAACTTGTTTATTATATCCATTTCTTTTTTTAATTTCAAACAAGACTTTTTCTAATTGTTCCTCAAAATTGTGAGTGTTTTTATCTTTACCTACCCATAAATGCGATAATTTAAAATGAAATTTTAAAGCCTTTTTCAATTCATTTTTCCTATTATTATATCCGTAAATCATCGCCCTTAGTTGAGAAACTCTAAAAAAATCTGGTTTTTCTGACTCAGGATCAAACAAGTGTGCACTGGACATTAATGATGTAAGTGATAAAATTTTTTCTGGATAATTAATTGCTAAAATTTGTGAAATCATACCTCCCATTGAATATCCAATGACATGAAACTTTTCAATCTTTAAATGATTGGCTACAGAGATAGTATCTAGTGCCATATTATTTAAATTATAAGATTTAGATTTGGACCATTTTATAATCCAATCTGACAATCCCTGTCCTCTGTTGTCAAACCTAATTACTCTTAAACCATTGTCAAGTAAGTTATTTATTAATTCCTTAGGCCATTGTATTAAAGATTCGAATGATCCATTTATTAAAATTACAGTAGATTTTGGATTTTCATCTCTGCAAAGGTCTTCATAAAAAATTTTGATATTTAAATTTTTAGCGTAGCCTGTTTTACCTTTGACTAAATCTGGTAGATCTTTTAAAGTAGAGTTTAAAATTAATTTTTCTATATAATTATCTGATACTTTGTCTCTTAGAAATAATTGAAATAGTTTGTAAAAAAGTAATCCAGATAAAATACCAAAAAAATACTGCATTAAATTTATTCCCAAATAACAGTTTTTTCACTTTTTTCCCAATTATTGTACATTGGAGAGAACTTTTCATCAATTTTAGCTCTCTTTATTTTTAATGTTGGAGTAGTCATTCCATTTTCAGGAACCCAGTCTTCTCTAACTAAGATAATTTTAGAAATTTTCTTGTAATTATCAAGTTTTTCATTAATATCAATTAGAACTTTTGATAATTTTTCGCTTACAACGTCTTTATTTTGAACAGCAATCTCGGTTGGAACAGCAAGAAGTATTGGTTGTGTACAATTAAGTCCTACAATACATATTTGAGAAAAGTCATTTATTTTTCCAAAATAAGATTCAAGCACACCAGGTTCAATATACTTTCCTTTTGAGGTTTTAAACATATCCTTTACTCTGCCGGTAATGTAGAGAAACCCATCATTATCAATATGACCTTTATCACCTGTGTGTAACCATCCATCCTTAAGGGTTTCTTTTGTAATTTCCTCATTTTTATAGTATTCAGATAAAATAAAAGGTCCTTTCATCAAAATTTCCCCTTGATCACTAATTTTTAAATCAACACCGGGTGTGGGTTTTCCAACAGATCCTCTACCAAGAGGTTGGTAGGGATTTAAGTTTGTACACGTAGCACAATTTTCAGTCATCCCATATCCATTAGTTATATAAATTCCAATGGTTTTATACCAGTCTAATAATTCCAACGGCATCGCTGCTGCACCAGTAACTACAGCTTTGACCCTAGACATTCCAAGAGCATTTTTTAGTTTTCTTTTAACAAGCCAAGAAATTATAGGTATTTTTAGTAAGCTGGTAAGTTTTTTTTGAGTCATTTTCTCCAATATTTTCTCTTGAAATTTTGAATAAATTCTAGGAACCCCCTGAAAAGCAGTTGGTTGCACATCACTAAGATTTTTTGCAAAACTTTCAAGAGATTCAACAAAGGAAATGGTTCCTCCAAACCTAAAAGCAGTGTGTTCTATTACAACTCGCTCAAATATATGGTTGAGAGGCATGTAGGATATAAAATCATTTTTACCACTAAAATCTACTTTTAGCGGATTACCATCTTCAGTTATTCTTTTGGTATTATATAATGTCTCGTAAGTCAATACAACTCCTTTTGGATCACCTGTGGTTCCCGATGTAAAAATTATTGTCCATACATCATTAAGCTTAGGCTGAAAATTTTCTGTTTGAGGTTCAAATCTTTCAATAAAGTCAAACCATTTTTCTCCTTTCAAAATTTTTGAATGATTTTTATAATGGGGAAATGAAATAATTGGCATATCATCTCTTACTCCTTTTTTCATTTCTTCCCAATTTTCTAACTTACCTACGAAAAGGGCATCAACATCTCCAAAATCTAAAAGTTTTTCAATTTCATGAGATTTAAGTGTTGGAAAAAAAGGTACAGATATATGGCCTGCCATTGAAATTGCAAGATCCGCAATTATCCATTCTCTACAGTTTTTTGAAACTAGACCTACATGGCTTTTATTTTTTAAACCCATTGACTTCAAGCCAGTTGCTAACTTTCTAGACATTATTCCTACTTCACCCCATGTATAATTTTCCCAAAGATTTCCATAAGGTTGTTTTAAAAATGGTTGGTTATTTAGTTTTTGTTCCCAATCGTAAAATGGGAAATCAAACAATTCGTCGATCATAATGTTTTTGTTATTTTAACTACTCTCTTCCAAATATAAAATTTTTATCAATAAGTTAAAAAATATCGTTTTTACACCACATGTATTTTATAGAAACTTAATTTATTGATTTCAATTTTTTTTGAATATTAGCATATGTTTTTCGATTAATAGGATAAGTTCTTAAAAAAAATATTGACAGAATGTAAATTACAAATAAAATTGGGCCTCCAGCTATTGTAAGATTTTCGATAATGTTATCGTCAATTTGATTTAAATTTTTCTGATTTGGAAAAGAAATTATTTTTAAAATAATACCACCTCCTAAATAACCTAATCCTACTGTACATTTGTATGCAAATGATAAAGTCGAAAAAAATAAGCCTTCTTGTCTGGTATTAGTTATTGTCTCGTATTCATCAATTACCTCAGCCATCATAGAGTTTGATAAACTCATCGAACTCCATAAAAATGAAAAAGCAAATACGTATATAATAAATATTAAGTACAAAATATAGGGATTTTCATTTTCGGGAAAAAATCCAAATAGTCTGAGAGAGTAGGGAAGTGTCATTCCAATACTAAAAAGAATAGTTGTTAGAATTGTAGCATTTTTTTTATCAAATAATTTTCCAAATTTTGGAGCAATAAATGCAGATAATAAACCTCCAATTGCTCCTGCAAATAGAATGGAAATAATTTTAATTTCATTAAATTCAAATACGTAGGTTAGAAGATAAGTTGTAATTGTATTGCCAATACCAAAAGCGGTAAATACTACAGCAGTAAAAAAAATTAAACTTCTAAATGAAACCATTTTTAAACCTTTATTTAAATTTTTTATTATTTGTGATATTGATTGTTTTTTAGAATTGTAAGGAAGTTTCGGAATAATATCAATTGTTCCATATGTGCTTATTAAAATACACAATGTCATTAAACCCCCACAATAAAGTGCAAAAGGAGAGTAAGAATTTATATTTTCAAGAGCAGTATTCATGCCTAGCTCAGGGGTGAAAAAAAAATACACACCAATTAAAAAAATTATTGGCTGTAAAACTGTTGTAAAACTTATTCTAAAACTTGTAATTTCAGTTCGTTCATTGTAATTAGAACTCATTTCTGCTCCTAATGACATTGCCGGTACAATATATAGTGTTAAAAAAAATCTAATTAAAACGGAAAAAAAAACTAGCCAACAAAACAATTGAATCTCACTAAAGTGGGCCGGAGGAACAAATAAAAGCCAAGTTGAGATTCCAAGTGGAATAGCTGAAATTAACATAAAAGGATGTCTTCTGCCTAAATTTTTAAATTTATAATTATCAGAAATAATTCCAATTATTGGATCTGAAAAAGCATCAAAAAAAAGTGATAGAAAGGTTGCAAATCCTGTGTAAAGGGGATCCAATCCTAAAACTTGATTGTAGAAAAAAAATACAAATAATGTATAAAGAACATCTTTTATTCCAACAGAAACAAAACCCAATCCATAAAAATATTTTGTGCTTAATTTTAAAGTTTTAGACATTATTATTTCTAAGATATAATTTTAAACTTGAAATTACTTTTTAAATATTTTAAAACAACCTTTCATTAAGACGTAAGTCATTAAATTTTAACTAATTTTGTTTACCATTTAATTAAAAATCTTTACATATATTTAGAAGATTCATGAAAATAAAAAAATCAAATATTGATGTCCTAAGTTCTGACTTTATTGAAAACGAAATTTCAATGAAAAAACTTTTGAAAGAACTTCACACATACTATGAATTTTCTTTATCTGAGGGAAGTAAGGATAAAATAAAAAGAGCAAGAAAAAGAAACAAATTACTTGCAAGGGAGAAAATTAATTTATTGCTGGATAAAGATCGACCAAGTATTGAATTAATGCCACTTGCAGGTTTGAAACACAAAAATGGTTTTGGTGCAGGCGGAACAACTGTTGTTGTATTAGGTTATGTTTCAAATGTACTTTGTTTAATTAATGCAAACGTAGCAACAAGAAAGGCAGGTGCAATTGACTATGCTACTAGTTTAAAGAATCTTAGATTGTCTCAAATAGCAAGTGAAAATAAATTACTAACTATTAATCTTGTTGAAAGTGGGGGTGCCAATTTGCCCGACCAGGACAGAGTTTTTAATAATTACGGGAAATTTTTTATGGAAATGTCTAAAAGATCTAAAAAAGGAGTTCCGACAATCTCAGTTGTTTTTGGTAATGCAACTGCTGGTGGAGCATATGTGCCTGGAATGTCAGATTACTCAATTTTTCAAAAAAACACAGCTAAAGTGTTCTTAGCGGGCCCACCCTTAGTTAAAATGGCAACTAATGAGGAATCTAATGATGAAGAGCTTGGTGGTGCCCAAATGCACAGCAGTATTTCAGGTGTTTCAGATTTTTTAGCTGAAGATGAAAAAGATGCTATCGAAATAGCAAAAAAGCTGATTACAAAAATTACTCCTTTCAATGATCAAAATCAAAAAAGAGACGTACTTCCTCCAAAATTTCCAAAAGAAGAAATTTTTGGAATCATTCCCTCGAATTTGAAAAAACCATTTGATATTAGAGAGCTAATTAAAAGATTTATTGATGATTCAGATTTTGTTGAGTTCAAAGAAAATTATGGTAGAACTATGTTTTGTTGTTGGACAAAAATTAATGGTTACCGCGTTGGAATAATAGCAAATAATGGAGTTATTTTTATTGAGTCTGCTAGAAAAGCAACAAACTTTATTCAATTAGCTAATAAATCTAATACTCCTTTGCTTTTTGTACATAATACTACAGGATTTATGGTTGGAAAAAGATACGAACAGGGCGGAATGATTAATTGTGGAGCTCAATTAATTCACGCTGTTGCAGGAAGTACGGTTCCACATATTAGTTTACAAGTGGGCAACTCATATGGAGCAGGAAACTATGCTATGTGTGGAAGATCTTTTGAACCTAGATTTTTGTTTTCTTATCCAAATGTAAAATCTGGTGTAATGGGTGCAGATCAGCTTTCAGGTGTTATGGAAATAGTCAAAAGAAATTCTGCCTCTTCTTTAAATAAGAAAATAGATGAGGAACAACTCAAAATAGATAAAAAATTACTTGCTGAAGAAGCGGATCAAAAAGCAAGTGTTTGGCATACCACATCTGAAGTTTGGGATGATGGAGTTATTGATCCTTCAGAAACTAGAAAATATTTATCGTTAGCACTTTCAGCAGTTCATAATAACAAAATTAAAGGGTCAAACTCTTTTGGAGTTTTTCGAATGTGATTATATGAATTTTTACAATAAAAAAGATCTTCAGAACATAAAAACACAAAAATTTTCTTTTGTAAAATTTGAACAATCTAATTATGTATTGACAATAATATTAAATCGTCCTAAGAAAAGAAACGCTTTGCATCCCCAAATGATTAACGAATTAGCTTTTTTATTTCAATATGCTAACAATGAAAACAAAGTAAGATCTGTTTTAATAAAGTCTGTTGGCGATGTTTTTTGTGCAGGTCTGGATCTATCCGCTCTATCAGGTAAAATTGAAAAATGTGATTCTACAATTCCCAAACCAAAATCAAAAATTATAATAGGAGAGTTATTTAACAAACTACATAAACCAAAAATATGTCAAATTGAAGGAGATGTTTATGCTGGTGGCATTTTAATTGTTTCAGGATGTAACTATGTAATTGCTAATAAAAATGTAAGTTTTGGTTTACCGGAAGTTAAAAGAGGAATATTCCCGTTGCAAGTTATGGAATCGCTTTCCAAAATAATGCCATTTAAAAAATTGATGGATTGGTGTATTAGAGGCTATAATTTGGATGCTGAAAAAGCTTTTGAATTAGGGCTTGTTGATCAATTAGCTGAAAAAAATAAAATTGATAAATCTGTAAACAGGTGGCTTGATCAAGTAAATTTAAATTCCCCAATAGCTATAAAGTTCGGAATTAAAGCAGCTCATGAAGTTAATTCGAGTAAGTCTAATCATAAATTTCTTTCAAAAATGCTCAATAAACTATTAGATACAAAAGATGCAAAAGAGGGGATCCAGGCATTCATTGAAAAGAGAAAACCGAACTGGGATTGATATAATTTTTTAAATATGAAAATTCAAAATAAATTAATCAAATTAGTAAAACGGCCGGAGGGTTTTCCCAGTGAGGATACTTGGAAACTTGAATCGGAAACTATTGAAAATATTGATAATGGATTTATTTTAGTTGAAAATTATTATATTTCAATTGATCCTGCTATGAGAGGATGGCTTAATGAAGCTAGATCATACATTGATCCAGTTGGAATTGGGGATGTTATGAGAGCTGGTTCAATTGGAAAAGTTATAGAATCAAAAAATTCTAAGTTTAAAAAAAATGACATTGTATTTGGTTGGGGAGGTGTTCAAGAATTTTCTATCAGTAATGGAGATGGATTTCATCAAATAAATCCGGAAAACATTCCACTTCCTGCATTTTTGGGAACTTTGGGTATGACCGGAATGACTGCATATTTTGGTATTTTAGAAGTAGCTAAAATTAAAAAAGGTGAAACTGTACTTGTTTCAGCTGCAGCTGGATCTGTAGGAAGTTTGGTTGGTCAAATTGCAAAAATCAAAGGTTGTAAAGTTATTGGTATTGCTGGAGGCGAAGATAAATGTAATTATGTTAAGCAAGAACTTGGTTTTGACGGTTGTATAGATTATAAGAACGAAAGTATTATTCGTGGAATCAAAAGAGAGTGCTCTAATGGTGTCGATGTTTTTTTTGATAATGTAGGTGGAGAAACATTAGACGCAGCATTAATATTTATTAATAAACATGCTAGAATTGTAGTTTGTGGAGCTATATCTCAGTACAATGAAAAGGTTGTAAAAGGACCAAAAAATTACCTTTCGTTATTAGTTAATCGTGCCACTATGAAGGGAATGGTTGTTTTTGATTATTCAAAAAATTATTCTATAGCAATTGATCAAATTAAAGTATGGATTAAAAATGGAAAGTTAAAATCAAAAGAAGATATTTACGAGGGTATTGACAATTTCTATGAAACTTTTAAAAGACTTTTTAGCGGTGAAAAAAAAGGTAAACTAGTCCTAAAAATTAAATAATTATGAGAGAGGCTTTAATTGTTTCCACAGCAAGAACTCCAATTGGAAAAGCATACAGAGGAACATTCAACAATACAAATGCACCAACACTTGCAGGATGGGCAATCAAGGAGGCAGTAAAAAGAGCTGAAGTAAATCCTGATGAAATTGATGATGTAATAATGGGTTGCGGACTACAACAAGGAACAACTCATGCAAATGTAGCTCGAAATAGTTCTTTGAGCGCTGGTCTTCCAGTCACAGTAAGTGGGATGACTATCGATAGACAGTGTTCATCTGGAATGATGGCTATTGCAACCGCAGCAAAACAAATAATTTGTGATGATATGAATATAGTTGTTGGTGGAGGTTTAGAATCAATTAGTTTAGTTCAAAATGAAAAAATGAATTTGGATAGATATGTAGATAAAAATTTAGTATCTAACCATAAACACATTTATATGCCAATGTTAAATACCGCTGAAGTAGTGGGTAAAAGATATAATATTTCAAGAGAGGATCAGGATCTATATTCTTATAACAGCCAAATGAGAACAGCCAATGCTCAAGAAAATGGCAGATTTGATAAAGAAATATTCCCAGTCAAAACTAAAATGGGAGTTTATGACAAGGATACAAAAGAAGTCAGTTTTGTAAATAAAACTTTAACTAAAGATGAAGGGAACAGACCTTCAACAACATTGGAAGGGCTTTCAACGCTAAAAACAGTTTTTGAGGGAGGATTAATTACTGCCGGAAATGCTAGTCAATTATCTGATGGGGCATCTGCATGTGTATTGATGGAATCTTCAATTGCTGCAAAGCATAATGTTACTCCTTTGGGAATTTACAGGGGAATTGCTGTTGCAGGATGCGAACCAGACGAAATGGGCATTGGACCTGTTTTTGTTGTTCCGAATCTTTTAAAAAAACACGATCTAAAAATGAGTGATATTGGTTTGTGGGAACTCAATGAAGCATTTGCGGTTCAGGTAATTTATTGTAGAGATAAGCTTGGGATCCCTGACGAAATATTAAATGTTAATGGCGGATCAATTTCAATAGGACACCCATACGGAATGAGTGCAGCTAGAATGGTTGCACATTCATTGATTGAAGGAAAAAGAAGAGGGGTTAGATATGTAGTTTCAACAATGTGTGTTGGTGGAGGAATGGGTGCTGCTGGTTTGTTTGAAGTAATTTAAATCTAAACTAAGATTTTTGGTAATGTATTATTAAATTTAACATGAAAAATATTTAAAAATGAGCAAATTAGAGGGTCAAATTGCTATTGTAACTGGCGGATCAAGAGGCATAGGTGAGGGTATATGCGAAGTTTTTTGTCGAGAAGGTGCTACTGTCATAATATGGGACATTTTGGATGGATCAGATACCGTTGATAGGATTTCAAAATTAGGAGGTAATATAATTTATCAACAAGTTGATGTCACATCACTAAAATCTGTTGATCAAGCACTCAATGAAATAATAAAAAAATATAAAAAGGTTGAAATTTTAATTAATAATGCGGGAATCATAAGAGATAAATCTTTTTTAAAAATGAGTGAAGCAGAATGGGATGATGTAATTAATGTTAATTTAAAATCTTTATACATTGTGACAAGATCTATAATTCCTTACATGAAAGAAAACGGCTACGGAAGAATTGTTTCAGCATCTTCAATTAATGGAACAGCAGGAGCATTTGGTCAAACGAATTATTGTGCAACAAAAGCTGGTATTTCTGGGTTTACAAGAGCTTTATGTAAGGAAGTTGGAAAATATGGGATTACAGCAAACGCTGTTGCACCAGGTTTTATAAAATCGGTTATGACAGATAGTATGCCTGAAGAAGTTATCAAGGCTGGAATATCAATGATTCCAGTAGGTAGAATTGGTACACCAGAGGATATGGGTCAAGCATATTTGTTTTTAGCCTCCAAAGAAGCAGGATTTATTAACGGAATTACTCTTCATGCAAATGGTGGAGCAATGCCACTATAAAAAAAGAAATGGAACAAAAAGAATCATACAAAACAGACTTTGAAACATTATCAGATTTCGGAAAAAACGTTGGTAAAGAACTAGGTATAAGTAAATGGATTGAAATCACCCAGGAAAAAATTAATTTATTTGCTAAAATTACTGAGGATGAGCAATGGATTCACATTGATTCTCAAAGGTGTGCAAAAGAGTCTCCATATAAAACGACAATTGCTCATGGCTTCATGATACTTTCATTGGCATCAAGATTTTCTTATGATACATTTACAATAAAGAGTGTTAAAATGGGGATTAACTATGGTGTGGATAGAGTTAGATTTATGAGTGCTACGCCGAATGGAGGATATGTCAGAGGCAAAGTATCACTGGTTGAGTTTGATCAAAAACCTGATGGTACTAAATATAAGCTTAGTATTACAGTTGAGTTAAAAGGACAAGAAAAGCCAGTATGTGTAGCTGAAACACTTGCAATTGGGTATGAGTAGATAGACTATGAAAAAAGCAGTATACTTAGAAATTGAGGAAAGCATTGCTATTATTAAATTTAATAGACCTGATCGTTATAATGCAGTTAATCAAGATGTTATTGATTGTCTCAATGAGTGTTTTGATGAAATCGAAAAAAATGAAAAAGTTAGATCTGTAGTAATTACAGGAAATGGAAAAGGTTTTTGTTCTGGAGCTGATATGTCTGTTTTTAGTGAAAATGTGACTGCAGAGCAAAGAAAAGACCATCTTATCAAATATTATCAGCCATTAATTAATCGTTTTACCTCTTTAAATAAACCAATAATTGGGGCAGTAAATGGTACAGCTGCCGGAGTAGGCGCAGCATTAGCTTTGGCATGTGATTTGAGAGTTATGGGTGAGAGAAGTGCGATTTTGTATGCGTTTATTAACATTGGGCTGGGTCCTGACGGTGGTGCGAGTTGGTTGCTTGCCAGACAAGTTGGATATAGCAAAGCATTTGAAATCGCAATTAGTGGAAAAAAAATTATGGCCAAAGATTGTTTAAAATTAGGATTAACTAACAGAGTTGTGAGTGATGATAAAATTTTAAATGAAGCAAAAACTTGGGCTCATGAACTATCAAAAAAACCAACTCTAGCAATTGGTATAACTAAAGCAGATATGATACATTCACTGGATAATGATTTAAATTCTACCATAGCGTTTGAAGCTGTTAAACAAATTGATGCTTTCAAAAGCTATGACCTGAAAGAAGGTGTAACTGCTTTTATTGAAAAACGACCTGCAAAATTTAAAGGAAAATAAATAATAATCAAAAATGGAAACTATAATCAATACAGACTTAACAAGTTTCAGAACAGAAACAAGAAAATGGTTAGAAGAAAACTGTCCAAAAAGCATGAGACAACCAACTAAAGATCCCTCTGATCTATTTTGGGGTGGTCGTAATGGAAAATTTTCTAGTGATGAACAAAAAGAGTGGTTTGAAAAAATGTTAGAAAAAAAATGGGTAGTTCCATATTGGGATAAGAAATATGGGGGAGGAGGATTAAGCTCAGAGCAAAATAATATTTTAAATCAAGAAATGAGTAGATTGGGATGTAGAAAACCCCACTATAATTTTGGTATTTCAATGCTTGGGCCTGCCATGTTAAAATTTGCTTCTGAAAAACAAAAATTACATTATTTACCACAAATCGTGGAGGCTAAAATTCGTTGGTGTCAGGGATACAGCGAGCCAAATGCTGGTAGTGACTTAGCTAACCTTCAAACCAAAGCTGAGGATCAAGGAGATCATTTTTTAGTTACAGGATCAAAAGTTTGGACTTCATACGCTGAAAAAGCAGATTGGATTTTTTGTTTGGTACGTACAGACTCAAGCGGTTCAAAACACAATGGTGTTAGTTTTTTATTAATTGATATGGCAAGTACTGGAGTAACTACAAGACCCATCAAACTTATAAGTGGAAAATCTCCCTTTTGTGAAACTTTTTTCGATCAAGTTAAAGTTCCTAAAGAAAATTTAGTGGGTGAATTAAATGATGGTTGGACTATAGCTAAATATTTGTTAACGCACGAAAGACAAATGATTGGTGGTGTCGGTGAAACAGATAAAAAAGAATTGATAAGTAAAGAGGCAGTAACTTCATTGGAGCTTACAAATGGGTTACTTTCTGATTTAACTTTAAGGTCAAAAATCTCTGAATTTGAAATGAATGAGGAAATATTTGACTTAACAATTCAAAGGACAATGGATGAACAAAAAGCAGGAGGAAATCCTGGAGCTGTTTCTTCTTTTTTTAAGTATTATGGAACAGAATTAAATATTCAACGCGAAGAGCTTAGATTATGTATTAATGGATTTTCATCAACTGAATGGAACAGTGATGAATCTCAAAATGGAAAACAAGCTCGATATTTTTGTAGAACTAAAGGAAATTCAATCGAAGGCGGCACTCACGAGGTTCAGCTGAATATAATTGCAAAAAGAGTTATAGGTCTACCCTCAAAATAATAATAGCTATGACATTAATCTTAAATGAAGAGCAAAAACTGTTGAAAACATCAACTAAGGAGTTTTTGGAATCCAAGTCCCCACTTTCTGCTTTGAGAACACTTAGAGATAATGGTTTTGAAACTTACGACAAGGACCTGTGGATAGAAATGGTAGAAATGGGATGGACTGCACTTATTATTCCAGAAAAATATAACGGATTGAACTTTGGTTACGTGGGTCTTGGTCAAGTTTTAGAAGAAATGGGCCGAAAGCTTACAGTTTCTCCAATTCTATCTAGTGTTTTAATGTCATCAACTTTAATTTCACTGTCAAAAAATGAATCGTTAAAAGCTAAGCTGTTTCAAGAAATCATGAATGGTTCTAAATTGATTTCAGTTGCACACGAGGAAGGTAATTACCACAACCCCGAAATCTCAAAAACAACTTTAAAAAAAGACAATGATGGTTTTATTTTAAGTGGAGAAAAAAAATTTGTTCTTGACGGAAGTGTTTCAAACTATTTTATTGTAAGTGCAATTGACGATAGTAATAAAAATATAAGTATTTGCCTTGTAGATGCAAAAGCTGTAGGAATTAAACATAATCATAAAGTTCACATGGATTCAAGAACTTACTCTGATATTACATTTGATAATGTAAAAGTAACAAAGGATGATTTTTTGTCGAAATTTGATGATGGAAAATTAATAATGGACAAAACCTTAGATATTACAAGAATTGGTCTAGCAGCTGAAATGTTAGGTTCCGTGCAAGAGGCATTTGATATTACTATGTCATATTTGAAGGAAAGAGAACAGTTTGGAGTTAAAATAGGTTCATTTCAAGCATTACAGCACAGATCTGCTTTGATGTTTGGTGAAATTGAATTATGTAAATCTATCGTATTAAAATCTTTGCAATTAATTGATCAAAATAAGGATATTTCAAAAACAGCAAGCCTTGCTAAAGCAAAACTAGGATCTACTTTTAAATTAGTTAGTAATGAAGCAATTCAAATGCATGGAGGAATAGGAGTCACTGACGATGCAGATATAGGTTTTTTTCTTAAAAGAGCTAGGGTAATTGAGAAAATATTAGGGGATACAAATTATCACCTAGATAGACTTTCAAAAATGAAAGGTTACTAATTTAATCCAAGTCTAAATTAAAGTTTATACCTTGAGCAAGTGGAATATCTGAAGAATAATTAATGGTATTTGTCTGTCTTCTCATGTAAATTTTCCAAGCATCAGAACCACTTTCCCTTCCGCCTCCAGTTTCTTTTTCTCCTCCAAAAGCCCCTCCAATTTCAGCACCTGAAGTGCCTATATTAACGTTGGCAATTCCGCAATCGCTTCCGGCATGTGAGAGGAATTTTTCTGATTCCCTCAAGTTTTGAGTTAATATTGCTGAGGATAAACCTTGTTTTACATCATTTGAAATTTTAATTGCATTTTCAATTTCACCACTAAATTTAATTATATATAATATTGGAGCAAATGTTTCTTTTTGAACAATAGATTTTTCATTCGTAATTTCAGCAATTACTGGTTTTACATACAAATTACTTTCATAATTTGTTCCATCTAAAATACCGCCATCAACTATGATTTTTCCACCTTGTGTTTTTATATCATCAATTGCTTTAATATATTGATCTACAGCATTTTGATCAATTAATGGCCCCATATGGTTGTTTTCATTTAATGGGTTGCCAATCTTAATTTGTTTGTAGGCTTTCTTTAAATCTAATTTAAATTTATCGATTATTGATTCATGAACAATAACTCTTCTTGTTGTTGTGCAACGCTGTCCGCAAGTTCCGACAGCACCAAAAACAATGTTTGGTATTGCATGTTTTATGTCAGCATTTTTTGATAAAATTACAGCATTATTCCCACCTAATTCTAATAAGCTTTTACCTAATCTAGCACCAACTCTTTTTGCAACCTCTTTACCCATTTTAGTTGAGCCAGTTGCAGAAAGTAAATTTATTTTAGAGTCATCAGACATTAATTGACCAATATTTTTTTCTCCGTTAATTAGACATGAAACTCCATTCGGAATATTGTTTTCTTTCAAAACATCTTGAATTAATTTTTGACAAGCCAAGCTGCAAAAAGGTGTTTTTTCAGATGGTTTCCATATACAAACATTACCACAAACCCAAGCTAATGCTACATTCCAACTCCACACAGCTACAGGAAAATTAAATGCTGAAATAATACCCACAATACCTAAGGGATGGTACTGTTCATACATTCGGTGATTAGGTCTTTCGGAATGCATTGTTAATCCGTATAATTGACGTGATAAACCAACTGCAAAATCACATATATCTATCATTTCTTGTACTTCGCCTAAACCTTCTTGAAGGGACTTACCCATTTCCCACGAAACTAACTCTCCTAGATATTTTTTTTTATTTCTTAATTTATTTCCAAGTTTTCTAACCAAATCTCCTCTTTGAGGTGCTGGAATTTCACTGAAGTGAGGGAAAGCTTTTTCAGCTTGTTTTACAATATTCAAATAATCATTCTCATTACCAATTTGGATTTTTCCAATCAAACTATTATCCACAGGGCTAAAAGATTCGATTGTTTTTCCAGAACCAATCCAATTTCCACCTGTTGAACATCCTTTTTGTTCATTTGAAATTCTAAGTTCATTTAAAATTAATTCTACTTTTTTATTTTTCATCTTAGATCTAGGTATTATATTTTTTTCTTTTGACGAACGTGCTTTCAAAAATTTTATCAGCATTTGCAGCTTCAAACCCATCTCTTCTGTGTTTAGACTTTATATTTTTTAAAGGGATTTGTGAGAACTGTGGTAAAATTCTTCTTTCAGCAAATTCAACATAGCTACCCGAAATTAATTGGGTTTTATTATCAGAAAATTTAGCCATTACTTTATTTGCCATTGAACTACTTTGTAATAATAATCCATCTTTGCTTGTTTTGATAACTCCTCCTGAATCATTTAATTTAATATTTAATTCAATTAAAAATTTATTAAAGTTTTCAAGTGTGTTATAATTTTCTTTTAACTCGTGAACGCTTATAGTGTAATGATTTAGATAATATCGGTTGTAAATAACCCATGCTGCATACTCGCTTTCGTTCAAAAGTGTATTAAAATCATCAATACTAGGTAGGTTCCATAAAGGATGACTTAAAAAGTTTATTACTTGATCTATGTCGTTGAGATCAATATTATCTACAGGGTCACTTTTAACCTGGTCTGTATAATTATAGATGATTTTTTTTGATTCTTTGGATAGTTCATCAACTTTCAGTTCACTAATAAAAATTCTAGGCATATTATTGTCTTGGTGAGAATACCAATATGCGTTCAGTTTTTTAACCTTGAAGGAATAAAAATCTCTTTTTTTATAACCGTGGTGAATAAATATTTTTTCAAATGATTTTATTCCCAAATTCTTTACTCCCATAGTTCTAAATGCTACATGGTCGTTAATGATATCACTTTGGCTTGAGATAATTTTTTTTTCTATCAACCCATTTGTGATTTTTTTTACATCAGGAACTCTATTTAAATAAGTCTCAAAAAGAGACTCCAAAATAATATGAATGGGTTTCTTTTCTTTAAATATCATCCATTAAAGTTATTTAAAAATAATTTACCACATTCAGTCTTAATAAAATCAGAATATGAAATATCTTCTTGTTTTAAAAACCCTTTATTTGCTAATTTCCCTGATGCAACCATTTCAATTACGGCTACTAATGAAGCTGCTGTTGTCCAAGATATAGCTCTCCATTTTTTTCCTTGAATTTCAATGGGATAAAAAGCTTTGAAAAATTCACTTCTCGATATTTTTTCTTTTTTCCATCCCTCAACCACTGCATAAACATAAACAACATCATCGTCCACAGGAGGTTTGGCATTACTTAAAATCTTTTCTAGTTGATCTTTATCATTTTTTAAAATTAACTCATACATTAGGAATCTCATTAATTTTCCGTGTCCGGGATATCTAATCGTTTTGTAATTTAATGTGTCTAATTTACCTTCATAGGTTTCGCACATAGTTCCAAGACCACCAGACGTGGTAAAAGCTTCAAATTCTTGGCCTTCTATATTAATATATTCAAATCCATCAAGTGAGGGTACTGTTTTTTTGACTCCGTTTTGTATTACCTCAGCATCATTTATGTATTCATTTATTACTCCGTGAGGGGACCATGTAAATGAGTATGCTAATTGCCCGTTGGGGTATCTCGGAAGTGCACCAACTCTTAGTTCAATGTCTCTTAATTTATCAAAATCTTTAGCTAGATCACTACCAATTATTCCAATAATACCAGGTGCTAAGCCACATTGGGGAGCCATAATCGTATTTGAAGTTTTGCTCAATTTTTGGATGTATTTGGTTGTTTCAACATCCTCTGTTAAATCAAAATAATGTAATTTCAGATCGTGAGATATTTGAGCAATATTTTTGTTCAAATAAAAAGGTAGTGCAGAAACTACTGCATTATAATCTTTCATTATTGATTTCATAGTTTCTATATTTGAAACATCAGCTTTGATGGTTTCAAATGGAAGTTCATAATTGTAGTGAGGATCATTTTGGTCTAAACCCTTAACATTAAAATTTTTTGAAAGTAAAGTTCCTACAAGTGAACCTACTTTACCCATTCCTAAAACTAAAATATCTTTCATTTATAACATTTATATTAATTATTGTTATAAATATAACAAAAATATCAATACTACTTTAGTTGTTTTGTTATAGAATTAAGGTTTTTAATAAAGTTTTTAGTAATATATTACGGAGGATCCGCTTTACAAT
>TARA_B100001093_G_scaffold22918_1_pt1 | contig 34836 bp, 29 predicted proteins | sample TARA_B100001093 | Tara Oceans TARA_B100001093 (sample SAMEA2623116) | marine metagenome | biome: marine biome (ENVO:00000447); feature: surface water layer (ENVO:00002042); material: "saline water (ENVO:00002010), including plankton (ENVO:xxxxxxxx)" | depth 5 m | reverse complement strand
GATAAATGCGGAATTGTGAGGGCTGTCGATCGGTCCCTTCGCTTCTTGTTGATGGGAAACGAATGCCCGCAAGCTGGTCAATCCGGACATTGATGGGGCCCTGAAACGCCGGTGAGAGCCAGGAGATGCGATGGTCAAAGCTTTCGTTGAGACTGCCTTTCAGACTATCCCCGTTGCGCCACGTCAGCCAGGCGACGTCTTCGCCGACCGCTTGATTTAGACCTCCCGTTACGGCAAAAAGAATGGGGCAGTATGACAAGATCTGACGCTTGAGGAAAAGTCGCATTAACGTTCGTAAATTGGCAGAAATCGATAATTGAGAGCGAGAGAAAGTAGAGACATTGCGGTTCCGTACGCTTCCCCGTAACTGCCGGAGAAACTGCCTTCAGAAGATTGTTGATCCGCCAGCATTCGAGATGTCTTTCGATTCCATTGCTCCCAGGCCTCGGGGTCCCCTTGGTAAAGGGCTTGGGCCATGTAGTAGTAAAAATAATGGGTGTGTGAGGTCTCTTTGTGATCAAGCTTGTTAGTGATGTGCTCAAGCGCGCCAGCATACTCCTCCCATTCACGCTTGTGGCCGACTGCGTAGACAAGAGAGGCCACTGAGGAGCGTGCCATTGAGTCGCCACCCCCTCCGATGCCGCCGCTGTAGGCGACGAAACCGGAAGATGCAGTATTTTGTTGCATATAGACCAGCGCATTTTCAATCGTCTCGTCCGGCACATGGATGCCGGCATTACGGCATCCAAGAAGCCCCATAAGAACAGCGCCAGTGACCGAGGTATCTGCATCGGTGGAGGTAGGGGAGTAGCGCCATCCCCCCCAGCGATTTTTGGCCTGTGAATCGACCGCCAGTTTGACAGCGTCTTCAAGAGCCTTAACGATCGTCTTTTTCTGGTCCGTATCTCCCGCTTCCCAGAGCGTGTCTTCGTCTATGGCGCCGTAAGCTTCGGCAAGAGCAAGCATAGCAAACCCATGATGATACATGCTGTTGGGAATAAAACCGTTCTTTTCCTGCCCTAGAATGATTGAGCGGACGGCTCGCTTTACGTTAAGCCGGTATCTGCCGAAATTAGGATCCTCACCACTTGCAAGAAAAGCCATGAGGCATAGTCCAGTTATGCCATGTTCAGAACGGCTGCGCCACGAACCTTCGTCAGCTTGGCTAGCACTAAGATAGCCAAGGCCGCGCTCGTAAATGGTATCAACTTCCGGAGGAATTTCGTTGCCGAGGCGGATTGAGAGATTCTGTGCCTCAGCAGAAAAGGCACCGTGTAATCCGACTACGGCAACTATTTTGAGAAGGGAACGCATCATGCGAGATTAGTTAACTTGCAGTTTGGATGGAGGACTCGATTCCTTAGCTTTTTGTCCACGGTTCTCTGCATCCTCCTTTTCCTTTCGGTGATCGAGTTTTCTGGCGTCCCAGAAGTGATCGAAGTTAGCAGTGGCTGACTTTAGCCGTTCGAATTGACCTTCGGTTAAAATTTCCTGAAGCACTTCGTCTTCGTTAGCGTTAGCAAGTGACATGAGCATGCCTTTTTCAAAGTAATCGCCCCAGTATTGCTTCACATCATCGAGATGGTTGACAGCAGCCTGATAAACCAGTTCACCAAGCCCTTCCTTCTGATCGGGCGTAAGCCGAAGGTGTCCATCCAAAGTGGTCATCGAGATGCTGGAGAACGCGTTGATTCGATCGAGGTTTCGTTGTTCAAGAACTTCTTCATATCGGGCGATCTGTTTCTCGCTGAGAACGACGGAAAGTGTGTCTTTCCAGAGTTCTCGGGATTCTCCCTCCTCCTTGGAGCGATTACCCCCAAAATTGACTTTGGCCATGCCCTCTAATATTTCCTTGGCGGTATCGGAGTCAGCACCCTTCAGTCGGGCTCGGAAATAGCGTTCGGACTGTTCATGCCAATTCTTCATCGAGCGTTCCGCTGCTCCCTTTGCCGCTAGGAGCAGTTGATCCTGTTGTTCCCCATTGAGTTTGCAGAGCCTCACAACATCATTGATGACAACCTGCATAAATTGGAGACGTTTCTCCCGTTCAGCTTGAGCCAACGTAAGGATGTGAGCGGAGATTTGGGCGCTGAGTGGATCCTTGCTTGCGGCTTTGTTTTCATCTAGCCTTGTAGGATTTCTCCCCGGTGCAAACGTGTCAGCCGGGCGAGGCGGGCGCATGATGGTCTGCTCCTCTTCGTCAACGACAGCACGCTGAGCTTGCCCTTGGACGATCATCCCGAGAAGCAAGCTGGTGAAAATAAAAATACGGGCAAGGAAACTCATTCAATTAGATTCGAGTGCATTGAAATAGTGGTCGAGACCCCGTCTAAATTCTTCGGGGAGTTTTCTTCCAGAATGGCCGGTGGATTGGTCGACTTCTCGAACTGTCTGTCCAGAGGTGTTCGACTCCCGACTATCCAGAGATATGTCGTTCAGCGATGAGCCATTCGAACCCGCCTGACCGCCACTTCCGGGGGAAGACCCGCCGCCTCCTGCGCTACCATTTTTCTGACGGCTTGATTGGAGCAGGAGCTCGATCACCTCGGTTTGGGCGGCGATCACCTCAGCGCTAGTGTCAGGGCGGGAGAGAACAGCCCGTGCTTGTCGCATTATATCAGAAACAAGATTGAGGAGGTGCACTTCATTTCCAAAGTGCTTCGATGCATTAGGAAGTTTTTCGACTTCCAGAACGACGTCATCGACACTTTTACGCAGCTCTTCCTGAGTGAGTTCTAGCGGGCGAACTTTTGCCTCGTAGATATCAGGCGCAAGAGCCGGACGGGTAGCTTGCGTTTCCCGAGTTTCGTCACGGAGATACATTTCGCCTTGTAGGACTTTCATGATTTTAAGAACGAGGTGAGGGGGGAGGCTGTCCTTCTCGCCGCCCTCGCTGGTTTGGGACTCTGTCGCTGCTACTAATTCTTCGGCCCAGCGATCGAGTGTATCGCCCCAAAATTCGGAAGCCGCAATGGAGCGGCCGCTGAGATTGACTAACAGTTCCTCGCCGATTGCTTCAACATCTGAGACCACGGACATGTTACGCATTTGATCGAGAACATTCTTGTAAATGAGGTTCTGCTTTCGGCGAAAGTAGGCGTCAAGATCGGACTGGATCTGATAGATGTTCAAGCTCTGTTCGCCCTGTTGGTGAGACGTCTTCTCTCCAACGACACGGAGTTGCTGCTCGATACGGTGGCGAGGCAGGCCGAAGCCGCCAGCCAACGTGTCATTGAGGATCGAAGCGATCTCGAACTGCTTTCGAGAGGCTGCCTTAAGGCGTTTAACGAAGGTGCTGGCTTCAAGGCTAGAAAGGATCTCCTGCAACTCGTCGGCAACCTTCGCAAATTCTGCGAGAAGGTCCTTCTGCTCTTGAATTGCTTCGGTGAGTTTGGCTTGGGCAGAAGACTCTTGCTTCTCAGGCGTATTACCGTCTTCCTTCTGAGTTAGCAGGGTGTTTGGTAATGCTAGGGGAGAAGGAGGTTTTGCGAAATCTTGTGACTTGGATTTCTGTTTTCCTGATGCTTTGTCGAGGCTAGTTTCCTGATCAGAGATCCCCGGCATTGGTCGCCGAAGAGTCTGCTGGGATTCGTTATGCTCTTCGAACTTGTTCTCCTCGCTTCCATTTTTATTGGACACTGTCGGAGCGTGTGGTGAAGACGATTGGTTTGAACCTTCCTTCTCGGTGCCGGATTTGCTGGCGCCTGATCCGTCGGATTGCGCTGCCTGCTGAAGCAGATTTGAGATGCTCGGCATTCGTTGTTTGGCGATATCATCGAGTGACCGCATCATGGTGGCCCAGGATTCAAGTCGTTCCGCGTCAAATTCATCATTCTTGGCCGCCTCCTTTACGAGATCGCGGCCGTTGTTGGTAAGCAAGTCGAGCCTGCGACCGTTCATGGACTCGGCCGACGCCTGTTCGTTAAGGCGCCGGCGATTGTCAGGCTGATCGAGTTCATCCGCCGATAGCTTACGCAGTGCCCGGTTAGCTTCATGGAGTTGCTGCTCTCGTTCGTAAACTTCGCGAGCGTTGCGAAACCACTTCGCAAACTCTTGAGTCAACCAACTTGCGTGATCTTCATGGCTTAGGATATGAAGGACGAAGGTGGGTGAGTAGCTGCGTTCGCGATTGGGAAGGAAATCCTCGGCGAAGGCCCGTAATTGAAGTGTTTGTGGCTCAATCCCTTCTCGTGCGGCTGAAAATGTAGCCGTGGACTCAAGGCTGCGGACTTCAGGATCCCCCGCGGCGACGGGCTTTTCCCCTGTCACAGGATCTGGATTCGTTACAGGGTCAGCGACTCCCCACCATTGAAGCCCTAGAGATTTCAGTCCAAAATCGTCAGCGGCACTGATATCAAAGGTAATGACCTCATCTGGGAGGACGATTTTCTTGTCTATCATTTGTTGGGCAAAGACATTAGGCGCTTCGTCAGGGACCGGATTCACTTCGAGAACCAGTGGCGACTTCGATTGCAGGCCGTGGATATCTGTCCATTTCAAGGTGCGAGTAAACGGCTCCTCTACGGGGACGGGTTCCGTGGCGAATGAAGCTCCTTCGATGCTGGCTGAGTTCCCTTCGGCTGAGGCAAAAGCCAGTTCACGCGACGTCGTTCCGCGAAACGAAGCTTGCGAGCCTTCCACCACCGAAAGGCGGCCACCCCTGATAGGAAGAATTGGATCCGTTGAATATCTCAGGTAATCCGGTAAGCGAAGTGACGCCTCGATACTTATCAGTTCGGGGCGTGGTAATGGGGTGACTTGAACTTTCTGAAATTCGTCGCCTACACGCACTCCTAGGAGACTTTCTTCCTTTTGAGGGGGGACATCGAAGCGGTAGACTCCGTCCTCTCGGTAGGCCCGAAGTTTCGTTTTACTAGGCAGCTTCGCTGAGGCATGATCTGGCTTCCATACTGTCGATTCCGCGAGGCTAGGGGTTAGGTTGAAATTTTCTGCGTAGGGTACTATCACCTTTTGAGGAAGCTGCTCAAGTTGAGCAAAAGTATAGCGGTCGACTGATTTCCAAGGCGAGACCCAACGGTTGAGGGCGTTCTTGGCAGCATCCGATACGATAAGAGTCAGAGCGGCCGAAAGAAAAATTACTGAAAAGGCACCAGTTAGCCAGGTGCGATAGTGGTTGTCTGGAACAGCGTCATCGAGTTCGCGGCTGGCGATACGCTTGTCGACCTGTTCCATCGCTGCTTCAACCAGTGCTCGGCTGTTAGTCTCGGAACTGGAGTGAGACAATTCTACGATGCCCAGAAGCTCATCTCCGAGACGGGGAAACTTCCGCCGTAACAAGCGAGCAATTTGTTCAAGAGACTTCTGCTGATAAACCCAGTGGTGCCAACGAAGAGGTAACCACAGAGCCGGGATGGCGAAGCCGGCAAAAAGGATGAAAGCGCGAACAGAGGAGTGAGTGTCAAAGATCCTATCGAGGACAAAGATCAGTAAGTAGCTAATTCCAAGTCCGGCCAAACCGGCTAGAGCTCCCTCGGCAATCTTGATCGACCAGAGGCGACTCTGGAAGGCCTCAAGCTTTCGCTTAAGGTTAGGAGGAATCGGCAGATCTCCGTCGCTGGAGACCGTGGCCCGGCTATGGATGCTCGAGTCGGCCATGACCTCTATTTAACCATAGCGAAGCTCGCGACGCCAACCGCCTTTTCACCGAAATGAGGGCGAATCTTCGGCTTCGATGCCAAAAAAAACCCCGGTGCCGAAACACCGGGGCTTGAAAATGGGTTATCAAAAGGGATAACTAAATCAGGTATCACCTTCGGAAGTCTCAAGGGACTTCACTACGTATCTCTTGGCTTTGTCGCCAAGGGACTCGATAGCGGTCTCTTTAGTGATTTCCTTGGAGCCGTCGGTCTTGAAAGAAACGACTTGGGTTCCTGCTGCTTCTCCGCTTTTGATAGTAATCGAATCTTCGATATACCCAGGCAATGTGCTGAACGCCGAACTGACGTCACGCTTACATCCGCCTCACACTACGCCGGTCATGCCGGCAACATAGGTCACTTCTGCAGCCATCGCCATAGGGGCGAAGGCGAGAACTGCCAACGTTAAGGTTGCGATTAGTTTTTTCATGGTATTGGTAAGTGGGTGAAACCGTAAATAATTGTTTCACCTTCATTACAGTATACGGGTATTGTGGGTAGGTCGTGACATATTTTTCCGCAAATTCGTGCTAATTTTCCTGTAAAGGCTCTCTCTCATGTGTAAGCCAACATCCCGGCGGAACGCCTTTTAATTAGATGAGTCGACGTTTTAAGATCGCCAGGGTAGCGAATAGCCCCAAAGACTACGACGAGGTGATTGATGTTCGGTCGCCGGAGGAGTTCGCCGAGGACCATATTTCGGGGGCCGTTAATCTACCAGTACTCGACAATGAACAGCGGGCTCAAGTTGGAACGATCTACAAGCAGATTTCTTCGTTCGACGCCCGTAAGATCGGGGCAGCCATGGTTTCCAGCAACATCGCTGAGCACATCAGAAACCACTTTTTCGAAAAGCCAAAAGACTATCGCGCACTTATCTATTGCTGGCGCGGGGGGCAGCGATCCGGCAGTCTCGGAACGGTCCTCAGTGAGATCGGTTGGGACATCAGTCAACTTGAGGGGGGTTATCGGGCCCATCGTCGCGAGGTGATTGAGCGTATCGAGGGCTTTTCAGAGGCGGTCACCCTCATGGTTTTGAACGGCTATACCGGAGCGGGGAAGACTCTTGTTCTGAAGGAGATTCGGCGTCAAGGAGGACAGGTTCTCGACCTAGAGGGGCTTGCGAGGCACAAGGGTTCGGTCTTCGGAGGAGATCTTCATGAGCCTCAGCCCGCTCAGAAACGATTTGAGACTCTTATCTTTGATGAAATCCGATCCATGGATCTTTCCCGGCCGGTTTTCATTGAGGCGGAGAGTGCGAAAATTGGTCGACTTAATTTGCCGAACGCCCTGTGGCAAAAAATGAAGCAATCGACCGTGATTGAGATTGAATCGCCGCTCGATTCCCGGGCGGACTATCTCACCGATGATTATGAGGAGTGGTTGGGTGATGCGAGTCGCATCCTGAAAACACTCGACCGCTTGAAAGACTTCCATGCCTCAGAGAAAATCACATCGTGGAAGGCAATGGTAACTCACCAGAATTGGCGAGAGCTCATTGGCGATTTGCTCATGGAGCACTACGACCGGCGCTATCACGTAGCGGGGGATGGGAATTACGCGATCCCCAAGGAAACGGTGAAGCTGTCACGGCACGATGTTGATGCAGTCACCGCCTGTGCCCTTGAAGTCATTGCTACCGGAGAAAGATTGGGGGCAGGGTCTTGATTTTTGCACGCCCCGCCTTGCGCAGCCCGTAACGGATTCTAAACTGAAGCATGTCGATTTATCTCGATTCAAATGCGACGACCCAGGTTCATCCGCGAGTCGTCGAGGCTATGATGCCCTATCTCACCGACAACTGGTATAATCCTTCGAGTGGTTACCGGGCAGGTCGAGGCGCCAAAGGAGCGATTGAAAAAGCGCGGGAACAAGTGGCCTCATTGATCGGGGCTTCTCCCGAAGAGATCGTTTTCACCGGTTGTGGAACGGAATCGAACAATATGGCACTTAAGTCGCTGGCGCGGGGCATGGGGCGCCAGAATACAAAAATTGTTGTCAGTGAGATCGAACACAGCGCGGTGCTTCGTCCAACTGAGGCGATGGCGGCGGCTGGATACGAGGTGGAACAAGTTACCACAGACGGAGAAGGGCGGCTCGACCTTGGGGCTTTCGAGGAAGCAGTTTCCTCAAAAAAACCGGGTTTTGCTTCTATCATGTGGGCTAACAACGAAACGGGTGTCGTCCAACCGATGCTGGAGGTCTGCCAAATCACGAAATCAGCGGGTTGGTCGGTTCACACGGACGCGATACAGGCGGTGGGGAAGCTGCCGGTAAGAGTGGATGAGGTGGGTGTGGACTTTCTTTCAATCAGTGGCCATAAGTTCCACGCGCCAAAGGGTATAGGCTGTCTTTTTATTCGAAAAAATTCCCCTTTCCAACCGATGATTCGAGGGGGAGGGCAGGAGGGCGGGCGCCGCAGTGGCACTCAAAATGTGGCTTACATCGTCGGCTTAGGGGAAGCGGCGGCAATCATGGGCGAAGAGGCTGCCAACGGTGGGCTGGATCGAGTCGAAAGGCTCCGAAATCGACTCGAGGATCGCCTGATTGCGCGGCTGGGCAGAGAGACTGGCTTTGTTCAGTTCAACGGTTCGCGGGACTACCGCACGGGAAACGTGGCTCATGTGTCGTTTTCGGGCTGTGTTGCGGCGGAGATGCTGCCGATGCTCGATGAACGAGGAATTCAGTGTTCCGCAGGAAGTGCCTGCATGACGGGTAAGAATCAACCGAGTCATGTCCAGAAATCGATGGGCTTAAGCGATGAGCGAGCCTTCAGCAGCCTCCGGTTGTCGCTTTCGATTTTCAGCACAGAAGAAGAGGTGGATGAAGCGGTGGATGAGATTGTCGAGGTGGTCAACATTTGCGTTTAGCGGAGGTATTTTCCAAAAACGGGCTAACCCACGTCATCACCATTGACCAATGGCATAATATGCTCAACACTTTGACGTTCCCCCAAAAAGGAGAGAGACGAGTACCTGGTGGGCTCCGCGGTCTTCAAAACCGTTGTCGGTAAGTGATCCTTGCCGTGGTTGGTTCGATTCCTTCCCTCTCCGCCTATTCATAATTAGCGGGTTATGAATAAATTCCCGTAGTAGGTGCTTCGATGGGCGTTCCGAATATACAGATATATATAAATATTAGGCGAACTCCTGAGAAACTGCCTTGACCCACAGAGGAGGTGTACAAAAAAATCCCGCACCTTGCGAACAGGGTGCGGGAATTATCAAAGTTTTTGGTTCAGCCTAAAAAGAGAGTCTGCCACCTACTACGAAGTGGTTGCTGACAAAGCCGTCAGTTTCTTGCCGGAGATTTTGAAACGTGCTTGAGCGGTCAGACAAACCGATCAGCTTGTATTCCCCAAAAATTGCGACCCGATCAGAGACAGGAATGTCGATACCTGCTTTCAACTGGTATGCCAGACTGGTGTCCCGACTGTTGACTGCGGTCGATCCCCCTGCCAAGAAAGAGGCCTCAACGGTGCCGATCCCAAGGCCACCGCCAGCATAAGCCATCGCGTTTCCAAGAGGAAACTCTTTGAGAATGTTGAGGAATAGTCCTTGCGTCTTCATATCGCCTTGGATTGGCACATCGAAACCACCGACGGTGAACGAACTGTAGTCGGCCGAACTTAAAAGAGCCTCCATTTCGAAGCGACTACCCCCAAAAAGATTAGAGTAAAAGCCGGCACCGAAGCCAACGATGAGGCCATCGTCAAGATCTGCTCCGAACTGGGTAGTAGTGCTTCCCGGATCGACGAAGCTCGAGCTGGTGCTGAGTCCTAGTGAAGAGCCTCCATAAGCGAAGACATAGCCGGTGGCCTCGGACGCCGCTTCTTGCAAAGGCGCTTTGGCCGGGATTATCATGTCACCAGCACGTAGCGTTGGTATGGCTAATACCGTGACGAGAGATAGGGCGATTTGTATGAGTTTATTCATCGGTTAACAGTCTGTTTAATTGTATTTCGAACTATACTGCCGATAGTTTATGGAGTTCGACTTGCGTGGCAAGTCAATTTTTTGACACCCTGGACGCCCTTATTGCAAGGAATTTGCGGGCTGTAGCCGGCATGGTGCAATTTTGGCTCTTTGGACGCTGCTAGTCCCGACCACGGTTGTTTCTTCGATGGCAGAATTTACCGGCTACGCATTTTCGCTAGTAAGCGCAGTATCTCAAGGTAGAGCCAGATTAGAGTCACGAGTAGGCCAAAGGCGGCATACCATTCCATATATTTTGGTGCCTTTTGTTCCACGCCATTTTCAATAAAGTCGAAGTCTAAGACAAGATTGAGTGCCGCAATCACTACGACGAAGAGACTGAAAAGAATGCCGAAGGTGCCACTCTCGTGAATATAGGGGATGCCGCTACCGAAGAAACTCATCACAAAGTTTATGAGGTAGATCATCATTATCCCGCCCGTAGCAGCCGTTACGCCCAGTTTGAAATTCTCGGTCGCTTTGATTAGTCCAGTTTGATAAGCTAAGAGTAGTGAGGCTAGGGTTCCGAAGGTGAGTGACACAGCCTGAAAAACGATACCCGGGAACTTCTGTTCGAAGATGGCTGAGATGCTGCCCAGAAAAAGGCCCTGGAGCACGCAGTAGAGTGGAGCTGTTATGGGCGACCATTCCTTTTTGAACACAGTAACGAATCCGACTACCAGTCCCCCGATCGCACCCACCATTAAATAAGGAATCAGACTTGAAGAATCCTCTGTGAGCATCGTGCGACGCCAAGTGATTGCTGCCGTCGCGATGACGCCGATGAGCAGAAGTGCAGTTTTGTGCACTGTTCCATTTAAAGTCATTGCGTTGCCGTCTAGGCTCCGCTCGCGAAATGTGTTTACTGATAGAGTAGGGTTGCCGCTTCTCATTATGTCCTAAGCTACTGGTGGAGACATTAAGCACCAGCCTATTTTCTTAGATCTTATTTTGGTTTTGCACCCCATCTAACCCTCCGGGCTGACAGCTAAGTAAGTTTAGGTTTGAAAAATTAAATTCCTATCAATTAGTTGTTCTCGTTGCTCTTCTATTTTTTTGGGATTTGGATCCTCATCCTCTGGGCCTTTGAACCTGGTTTCCATCCAAGAGTTTTGCTCAAATGTTAGCGGTGATGTCAGGATTTGAGGGCATATGAATGGGAACCAAAGAATGGGGGTTGTAGCCTACAACCTTGGTATGTTAGGGGGGTGAGCCGTCTTCAAAACCGTTGTCGGTAAGTGATCCTTGCCGCGGTTGGTTCGATTCTTTCCCTCTCCGCTTTCTAATAATTAGCAGGTTATGAATAAGCGGCCTGTATCGAGTGCTTCGATGTGTGTTGAAAATGCGGGATCAAAACATCATCGAACCGGAATTGTGAAACCAGAGGCCGTCGAGTTTGAAGTAGATCATCGTCGCTTCCGTCCAGTCGTCGCGGTCCGGAAAATCCGCCGGAAGCTCTTCGCCGCCAGGTGTGTATAAAAGCTGGATTAGGGATGGCGTGCCGCCGCCCTCGCGCGACAGCCGGATTTGATGCGGCTGGTTTTTGACGAGATTCCAGCCAACGCAGCCGGGCTTGAAGCCTCCGGAGATGGCAGGGGCGTTCAGGTCGAGCGCCTTGCCACTCGGCGAGAATCGTATCGTTTTTTCGGGATCGCCGGCCGCTTCAAACGCGCCGTGTTCGAGGAACATCGCGGATTTTGCGAGGTCTTTCTCGCCGGTGTCAGGCCGGGTTTCGCCGCCGCGAAGATTCATGAGCCGAAACGAAAACGTTTCTCCGTTCCTGGTTTTGCCGTCGAACTTCAGCATTCCGAGAAGGTCTCCCGCCGCGGTGTCGGACTTCGTGCGCAGCGAAAAACTGGTCCAACCGTCGCGGGTGTCGAGGATCAGATTACCCTCGACGCCCTCCTTGGTCAGCGATATGGCCGAGGAGTCGGCGATCGGATCGAAAGGGCTGATCAGTTGAATCGGCTCGCGAAACTCTTTCGCAAACTCGATTTTTTCGACGAGGAGCGAATCGTGGCCAGGAATTCTGGCGAAAACGGCGGCGCGGATTTTAAACTCCAGATTCTCGTTCTCGGAGTGCTCCTCGATCGTCAGCACATGGAAGGGCGCGTGATCGAAGTCAGGAACAACGTTCTGGGCGGAAAGAATTGCCGGAAACGCGGCGGCGAAGGCAAGAAATGAGAGTCGGTCCATCGTCGTGGAAAGTCAGATTGTCGGACACAGAAGAGAGAAGCATTACATGATTTTGGGAGGCGCGTCAAAAAACGCTTAGATTTTGGGTAAGGCAGTTAAAATACAATGGCTCCGCGCCCTAGCAAACATCGTATTCCCGCACCGCCTCTCATCATAATCCCATAATCAAGGCGAGACTTGGGAGCCTCCCCCCAACGCCAGCGGAGCAGCATCCCTTCAATCCTAGAAGGGCCGGCCCACCGAAAAGGGCTCTTTGAATAGTTACATCTTTGCCCGTTAATTTTTGAGCAGAATAGATTATCTTTCGCTGATTACCGATGGGTGCCCTTAGCTGATCCGCATACACGAGTAAGCAGATTTGCTAGTGCCTTGCGCTCCTTTTCAGGAGTGTAGTGAGGCGCCAGTTCGGTGGCGGCAGCGGTCAATTCATTGAGGAAGTCGAGATCCGATTCACAACGAATGAGTAACTCGGTGAGCGCATCGCTATCTCCGACCGGAAAATAGCCGGGATAGTCCTCTCCCAGCATGCCGACGGACCCATCCATCTTGGTCGACAGAACAGGCGTGCGATTTACGAGTGCTTCGCTAACTACCCTCGCTCCACCCTCGTTTATCGAGGTGATCGCCATGACGTGGCTTGAAGCGATCAGACCGGCTGTTGATTGACGGTCGAGTTGTCCGAGGTATCGGAAACGTGGGTTGGTTTGGGTTTCTGCTTCAACGGCTTCCCGATACGGTTCTTCCAGGATGTCTCCAGCTTGGAGGATGCGAATACGCGATTCAGCGGGAAGGCCCCTTGAGGCTTCCGCAAGCAGCATAGGATTCTTGACGGTTCGGAGATGCCCGAGAATGCTTACGTCGAATGTATCAATTGACTTCTCGGGGGCTGGAAGAACGGGAGTAGCTGATTGCAGGATGTTAACGACGCGGTTTTGCAATTCAGGGGGTACTTGGTCTATCGCTTTTTCTTGCAGCGCAATAATGCCATCAGCAAGGGCCATCGATTCGAGTGTTTTATCCGAAGGGCTGGGGTAAATGTCCGTGCCGGCGAGTCCGAGGATGAGTTTCCCTGCTGGATGCAAGCTACGATACCGTAAAATAGCTTCATGGGACTTATCGCCGTGCAAAGCGATCATGATTTCGTTGGATCTGGGAATAAATGTGCCCGTAATCTCAACAGAGTATCCGAGCTCACGGAGCAATCGGCCCCATTGACTGGCCGTGCTGCGATTGCCTGTACGGGTGTGGCCGAACTGAAGATTTCCGCCCGGCGATACGATCTGGATTCTCATCTATGGGAGCGCGAACGGGACGAAAACGAGGTTAATTCGCATTTGTCTTGGCAAAAATGAAAGCTTCGTGACAGCATACGCGTCGAAACCAAGTGCGTTCAACGTTACTTTTTAAGATATTATGTCAGATAACGCCAAGCCAGAAGCTCAGGTGAAGCTCACTTCCCTGTCGTCCTGTGCGGGATGAGCCTCAAAGCTGAGCCAATCAGCACTCACGCAGGTCCTGCGTGGGCTTTCTCAGTACGAAGATGAACGACTGCTCGTCGGGGCCAGCACCTCGGACGATGCAGCGGTTTATCAGTTGAGTGAAGAACTGGCCATGGTCCAGACGGTGGATTTCTTCACGCCTATTGTCGATGATCCATACATCTATGGTCAGATCGCGGCGACTAACTCGCTTTCTGACATTTATGCAATGGGCGGGCGGCCGGTCACGGCGATGAATGTGGTTGGAATGCCAGAGGATGTGATTGGGCTAGATGTTATCCACGAGATCCTGAGGGGAGGGGCTGACAAGGTCCTTGAAGCAGAGTGTGCGCTCGCTGGCGGCCACTCCATCAAGAATCCTGAGCCAATCTACGGATTATCGGTGACCGGTCTGGTGAACCCCAGTCGGATGATTACCAACGCCGGCGCAAAGCCAGGAGATGTATTGATATTAACAAAGCCACTAGGGACTGGAATCATTACAACAGGGGTTAAAAGGGGCATCACGAGCGGCGAAATAGTGATCCGTGCGATAAACATAATGAGTCGGCTCAATACTCCCGGGAGGAAAGTCGCCGAGCGTGGTCTGGTCAAATGTGCGACCGACGTGACCGGTTTTGGTCTACTGGGACACCTCATTTCGCTCTGTAAATCCAGTAAGACCAGAGCGATTCTCCATACGGCAAATATTCCCGTCATCGACCCCGAGGTCACTCGTCTTATCGAAGAAGAGGACTGCGTCCCGGGGGGTAGTCGTGAAAACTTCAAGACTGCCGACAAGGATGTGGGATGGGCGGAAATCATACCCCAGTCGATGAAATATATTCTGTCCGATGCTCAAACCAGCGGTGGATTGCTCCTCTGTGTCCCTGAGGAGCATGTTTCTGAAGTGATGGCGATCCTCGATGACGACGCTTCCCTGTCGCGTGCAATGATTGGACGGATTCTCACAGCAGACGAAGTTGGACCACTTATCACGGTCGTTTAGCAGAGGATTGGAAGTCCCACACCTACCGGGTCCGGCAGCAGGCGAAGGGTTTGAACGGCTGGCGCGTTATTGGATATCCCGCGATACAGCGGCTTTCTGTTGTCGAAGAGAGGAACCCATGAGGGATCGTTTGTCCGTTTCCGCCCGCGCTATCGCCCGAGACCTTTCCTGAGAAAGAGCTTCCTCCAGAGAAACGGCGTGTATTAAACCCAGAATCCGAAACTCTCGCATAGGCGGCGCGGAGAATTTTCCTAATTGGCGAAAGTAAGTGCTTTCGATTATTATTGTCGCGTCCAGTGTTACCTTTCTCCTCAATGAGCCAGAAGACGCAAAATCCCTTCGCCCGAATCCCGGCTGTCGACAAAGTATTGTTGGCGCTGGAGAAGCTCGATGATCTGCCGCCTTTGCCTCAGCCACTGATCACGAATCTGGTTCGCGATGAGATCAAAGCCATGAGAGAGGGAGTTAAAGAGGGTCATGCCAATGTGGGGGAGTTTGAAGAGACGGTGGCGGACATTCGGGGGAAGTTAGAATCGTTTCACCGCTCGAGGATTCGCCCGGTCATTAATGGAACCGGCATTTGTATCCATACCAATCTGGGTCGGTCTCCTCTGCATCCTGAGGTGGTGAGCTCGTTGAGCTCGATTGGGCAGCACTATAATAACATTGAATTAGATCTCGATTCAGGGGAACGCGGCAAGCGAGGCGGCTTCTTGGAAAGTTGCCTGGCGACGCTCTGCGAGGCTGAATCTGCTACAGTGACTAATAATTGTGCGGCAGCATTGATTCTCATGTTAAAGCATCTCGCCAATGGGGAACGGAATGAGGTAATTATCTCGCGGGGGGAATTGGTTGAAATTGGAGGTGGTTTTCGAGTTCCGGAGATCATGGAAGCCAGCGGGGCGCGATTAGTTGAGGTCGGAGCGACTAACAAGACCTCTCTTGAGGATTATCAAAACGCGATTAGCCCGAGGACAGGAATGCTGCTGAAAGTCCACCGGTCTAATTTTTGGATGGATGGATTCACCGATGAGCCAACCACTGAGGAGCTTGTAGAGCTGGGAAACAGGCATGATCTTCCGGTGGTGGAAGATCTCGGCAGCGGCGCTATGGTGATGACGGATGAAGTGGCACCGATTCCCCATGAACCAACGGCTCTCGAGGTGCTTAACCGGGGTGTGGATCTGGTCTGTGTCAGTGGCGATAAACTGTTTGGAGGACCGCAGGCAGGCATTATAGCCGGCCGGGCAGATCTTGTTGCGGGTATCAAGAAGGAGCCCTTTTTCCGCGCCTTGCGCTGCGATAAGCTAATTCTGACGGGAATGCAGGAAACGGTGCTGCAATATCTGCACCAACATGGCACCGACCAACCTCAACTGCCCCTGATCCGAATGTTGTCCGCCTCGGTAGATAAGGACCTTCGTCCCCGGGCTGAGGCGATTCTTGATTCGATTTCAGCGATTGAAGAGCTGGAGTCAGGTCTGGTTAATACGATCGCCCGCTGTGGAGGAGGAACGATGCCTAAGGCTGAAATCCCTTCGTTAGCGCTCGATTTGATGCCTAAATCGATGGGGTTGCCACAAATGGCGAGGCTGCTTAGGGAACAAAACCTTCCCGTAGTAGGATATGTGGCGGAGGACCGGTTTCGGATCGATTTGAGGACGGTTTTTCCTGAGCAGGATCAAATAGTAGTAGAAAATCTTCTGGCAATTTTCGGAAACCTTTGAACGTTGGGAGTGTTAAGTTGCTTGCAGAATTATTAAAAAGCCTGTCTTGTCCTGACCAATCGATCACAAATGATCAAATATTGCCTACAAAACCAAACCTATAAACGATGCTGAAAAGATCTTTTTTCCGCGTCGGTCTGGCAGCGGTAACTACTCTGGCCCTCGTCGGCTGCGGTGGCGATCCGTCCACGGCCGACCCAAATGACAACGCTTCCGCCGATGGAACGGCAGAAGCAGAGACCGAAACATTCTACCTTTCGGCGATCCCGGACGAGAAAATCACCGATCAAAAGGTGAAATTCGACAAACTCGCTTCCTACCTAACTGAATCCTTGGGAGTTGAAACAGAGTTCGTCTTCTCGAAGGACTATGCTGACTCTGTGACTAAGTTCAAGAACGGTGAGGTCCACCTTGTCTGGTTCGGAGGTCTCTCCGGAGTTCAGGCTCGTATGGCAGTTCCGGGATCTCAGGCGATCGCTCAGGGTAAAGCTGACCCGAAATACAAGTCTTACATCATTGCGAACAAATCCACTGGACTGGAGCTGGCTGAGGAGTTTCCACAAGCGATTAAAGGCATGACGTTTACGTTTGGTTCTCCTGGTTCGACCTCTGGTCGTCTTATGCCGACCTACTTCATTATGCAGAACAACGGAGGAGTTCACCCTGACGAGTGGTTTTCAGAGAAGCCTGGCTTTCAAATGAGTGGGGGACACGTTGCCACAGCTAACGCAGTTGCCGACGGCACCTACCAAACTGGCGGCATTAATTACAAGACCTACGACAGTTTGGTTGAGAGTGATCCTAAGATTGCACAGAATACCGTAAAAATCTGGACGACTCCGTTCTATGCCGATTACAACTTCACGATTCATCCTGACGTGGAGAACGCGTTCGGTGAAGGCTTTGTCAAGAAGGCGCAGGACGCGCTCATTGCTGCTCCAGCTGGATCGGATGCCCTCAAGGCTATTAATCGTGAGTCCATCATCCGTGCTACGAATGAGGACTTCGATGGAATCAAGGATACGGCCATCCAGATGGGCCTGATTGAAGAATAGAGCGAAGATATGTCCTCCGCGTTTGAACTCAACGGAGTGACGTGTCGATTTGGAGATCTCGTCGCAATTGATGAGGTCTCTTTGTCTATCGCGGAGGGAGAACAAGTCGCTTTTATTGGTCCTAGTGGCAGTGGGAAGACGACTCTGATCCGGCTTCTCAACACAACAGCAGTTCCTAATGATGGTTCCCTATCCGTTCTCGGGAATGCTATAGCGGATCAAAGCGTTGAGTCGTTGCGGGTGCTGCGTTCACGGGTTGGGACGATGCCTCAACACCTGGGCCTCGTCGAAAATCTGACGGCCATCCAAAACGTAATTTTGGGGCGGGGTGGGCAACGTAGCACCCTACGGTCAATCCGTGATCTTCTTGTTCCGTCACGAGGTGATACCGAAAAGATCCATCAGTTGCTCGAACGGGTTGGGATCGAGGAGAAGCTTTTTACGACGGTGTCGAAGCTTTCAGGTGGTCAGAAACAGCGGGTTGCAATCGCACGCGCTCTGTTTCAGGAGCCTGAGATATTGTTGGCGGATGAACCCGTTTCAGCGGTAGACCCTGCTCGCGCACGAGACACCGTCCGATTGCTGGCCGAGCTTTCGAGGGAACTTGGTTTTACATTGTGCGTTAGTCTGCACCATCTCGAATTGGCGAAAGAGTTTTTTCCTCGGCTCATTGGCCTCCGTCATGGGCGCGTTGTTTTCGATGGAGCGCCCGACTTGCTGAAGGACCAACAGTTGGAATCCCTCTATGAACTCACAGCGGACGAAATGATGACAGATGCGTGAGCGCTTCTTTTTTAGCTTTAAAAATGAGATCCCTTTTTTCTCGAGATACGGGACGACGTGAAACTTTTTCTCTTTGCTGCGACTAGCGATGAATTCTACGAGTGGTAAATGGGGACGCCGACGTTGGATTGTCCTTGGAATCGTGATTCTCTTCTTCCTATGTGCGAAGAGTCTCGGGCTCACGCCTGCGGGTCTCATTCCTCCTGACGAAACACGATGGGAGCGAGCCGGTGCTTTCTTCAAGGCCGCCTTAAGTCCGGCAATGGACTACCAGGACGAGAATGTTCCTGAGGATGCGCCACCGATTTGGCTTAAAGGGTTATATGGGCTTTTGCTGACGCTGAAGTTCGCTTTTGGGGGAATGAGTCTTGCCATACCGTTGGCGCTTATTATGGGTTTCTTTGGTTCCTCCTCTTGGTGGCCGGAACCGAGAGGTCGGATTCTCGATTTGTTTCTTCGTGGTGCTTTCTTCGGATTCCGGTTTCTGATGAGCCTTTTACGTTCGATCCATGAATTGATTTGGGCGCTTCTGATTTTATCGGCTTTCGGGCTCTCTCCGCTGGCAGGTATGGTCGCTCTCGCACTTCCTTTTTCGGGAACGCTTGGCAAGGTGTTTTCCGAACTGATTGACGAAGAATCTCGCGACGCCTCGACGGCTTTAAAAGCGATCGGCCACCGACCTTTGCAGACCTTTTTCGTGGCAATGCTGCCCGCGGCTCTCCCGAATCTAATCACTTACAGTTTTTATCGTTTCGAGTGTGCCTTGCGTTCTTCTGCTGTTCTAGGGTTCGTTGGCATTGAGACGATTGGACTCTACATCGAGCTTTCTCACGAGGAGTTCTATTACAACGAAGTCTGGACGTATTTTTATCTTCTTCTCGCCTTAATAGTGCTCGTCGATTTCTGGGGAGCCGGACTCCGGGTCCGGCTCAATTCTTTCAAGGGGGGCTGCGAGGCATGAGCGAACGTGTTGATGAATTGAGGCGCTCACGCGAGAAAAACTGGTTTCTTCGTGTAAGCGCGCTACTCGTTTTGCTCGGTATACTCTGGGCTTGGCTGACTAGCCAACCTCTCCTTGGCAGGCTCTCAGCGGAGAGGAGATGGCTGAACTTTCAAAACTTTGCTGGAGAATTGATTCCGTCACCAGTTCGAAAAAGTGGCCAGTGGAGTGAAGCGGGACCCTGGGTAGGTGAGCTTCTTCACGAGGGAGGTTTGGCAGCTTTGTGGACTACTCTTGGCGTCGCGACAGCGGCGATTATTCTATCGGCGGTTTGTGTGATCCCGCTACTTACGCTGGCAAGTCGCGAATTGAGTCGTCCAAATCCGTTCGGGCTCTGGTCCGGCAGGATGAAGTGGATCGAGTCGGTGTTCAGGTCAGGGATCGGCGCGGGAATCCGGTTTGCTTTCGTATTAGCCCGCGCTGTTCCGGAATATATTGTAGCGTTCCTGCTTATCTCTTTGCTGGGACTTCAAGTCTGGCCTCTCGTTTTGGCTTTGGCGATTCACAACTTTGGTATTCTCGGGAGGTTGTGGGGTGAAGTGGCGGAAAATTCGGAAACGGCGCCACCTATACACGGACTTGGGTGCGGCCAGTCTCGATCAGTTGTGTTCATTTCTCGCCTTTTTCCTGCCGACTTTAATCGTCTCCTGATCTACTTCTTTTATCGCTGGGAAACTTGTGTAAAAGATGCCACCGTCCTGGGAATGTTGGGGTTGCTAACCCTTGGAAAACTTATCGCGCTTTCTAAGGGGTTCTTCTGGGACAAAATGTTCTTCTATATTCTCCTTGGCTCCTCCGTGATTCTCCTTGGGGATTTGTTTTCTACTTTCCTTCGCCGAAAGCTTCGCTAAAAACTTTGGACTCATGCCAACTCGTCATTATATCGTTGGAACTGCCGGTCATATTGATCATGGGAAAAGTTCGTTGATCAAAGCCCTCACCGGAACGAATCCAGATCGCCTTCCCGAGGAAAAGGCGCGCGGAATGACGATCGAATTAGGGTTTGCCCAGCTCAGTCTTCCAGCGATTGACGATTCGGGCGATGAATTGGCACTAGGAGTTATTGACGTTCCCGGGCACGCTGACTTTGTAAAAAACATGGTTGCGGGGGTTGGCGCGATTGACTTGGCACTTTTCATAGTTGCTGCTGATGACGGTTGGATGCCTCAGACTGAGGAACACTATCAGATTCTTAACTATCTTGGCGTGAAGCGCGCGGTGGTAGCGCTGACCAAGACCGACTTGGTCGAAGATCTTGAATTAGTTCTCGAGGATGTGAAAGAAAACCTCGAAGGAGGTCTCTGGAGTAATGTGCCTTTGGTCCCTGTATCGTCGAGTACAGGGCAGGGAATTGAAGAACTGAGTGCGACGATATCGCGGGTGCTGAATGAGGCAAGTTTGGTCAGGGATCTTGGAAAGCCTCGACTTCCGATTGACCGTGCCTTCTCGATTAAAGGGGTCGGAACAGTCGTAACAGGAACGCTGACTGAAGGTGAAGTCTCGGTGGGAGATGATCTTATCATTCAACCATCCGGGCAGGAGGTTCATGTTAGAACGGCCCAGTCACATGGTGAGAACGTCTCCGTGGTCCCGCCGGGGACTCGGACTGCGCTAAATCTTTCAGGGATCGGGCTTCGAGAAAATCGTTCGGCTGCCCATGAAGGTGTTGGCCGGGGTGACGTGATTACTGAGAAAAAGTTTGGCGACGCGGTTTCCGTAATTGATGTCGTTGTCACAAAAACGAATCGAACTATTCGTGGCATGAAGCAGTCTACTCGAGCCTTAAAAACGGGTAGGGAAGTCATGTTTCATCACGGAAGCTCGGGAGTCCCTGCCCGGATCCATTTTCTAGGACAACGAGCGCTAGCGCCTGGGGAATCAGCAATCGCCGAGCTTAGATTTCACGAGCCAGTATTTGTGTTCCTCGGCGACGGTTTTGTTCTGAGAGACCACTCGTTAGGATTAACTCTTGCCGGCGGCACCGTGATTGATGAAGACGCCAATCGGAGAGCTTTCCGGAAACCCTTTCAGGGAGAGTTCCTTGAGGCGAGAGCTGCAGCGCCCTATGATCTCGGTGTGCTCGTTAGGTCTCAGTTGAAACGTGATATGGTGGTTCCTTTATCGCGCTTGCTGGTGAAGTCTTCGTTCACTATTGACCTGATTGAGGAGGAGGTTACGGGGCAGATCGGGGCTGGAGAATTAAAGCGCGACGGAGACTGGATTTTTCAGTCTGACTGGTGGTCTGGTATTTCAGGATTGGCGGCAGATAAGGTGCAATCCGTTCATCGAGAGCACCCTGAGCAACTCGGTCTCCCTATAAGGGAACTTAAGGCTGCAATGGAGCCGGAACTGCCCGCTCCGAAGTTCTTTGACATGGTTCTTGAGGGATTGTTGGCGGGCGACTTTGCGAAGGCTGGTCCTAACATTCGTCATAAGGAACATACTCCTAAGTTACCACCTGAACTCAAGAAGGCAGGTGATCTGGTTCGCGAGCGCCTTGCGGGTGATCCGATCCTCCCTCCGAATAAAGGTGAGATAGCGACCAATTCGGACGAAGAGAAAGCGATGCGGTTTCTCGTGCATACGGGAGAAGTAATTGATCTCGACCCGAAAACGGTGATCTCCCGTCGAGGATGTGGGATTCTTCGTGAACAGATTGAAATTTACCTTCGTGAACAAGGCAAGGCGACCGCCAGCGATTTGAGACAACACACGGGAACGACCCGGCGTATTCTCATGCCACTCCTTGAATGGCTCGACGAGCAAGGTGTGACCGTTAGGAACGGAGACGAAAGACGCCTACCAGAATCGCGATGACGGCGGGCGAGGGCTGCCTATCTAGCTGGGAGAAGAAGTCGGTTCTCGGCGGGAGCTTTGTCGTAGAGATTGAAGCCACGACTTCATGGCTTTGAGTCCTCGTATAGCGACTGGATCGAGCACCTCGGAAACTCCCAGTATTGTCGCTACTCTTTCAGTATGGTGGCGGTATTTTGGGAGGAGGTGAACGACCTCGTGGTTACCGGTTCCGGCCGCTTTTGTGGTGACAATCGACGGGAAGAGTAATCCTTTTTGGATGACGAGAGGGGAGGGTAGGCTAACTGATCTTGTCGGGCCAAAAAAGAAGCGTCGAGAGTGGAAGGTGACACTACCGTCTTCCTCGGTTCGGAGTCTCCCATAGGCTCGGACGGGAATTTTGTCATTATCGTGGCGAGCCAGAAAACCCTTCGTCTCTTTTTTTGTCTTCGATTTTACGACGAGTGATCCTAGAAAATCTATCGACATTACAGAGCCAAAAAAGCAGAGGCGGAAGGCGCGGGGAGCTAGCCAGGCGGCGATCGCAATAATACCGAGGCAAAGGATGGCACCAATTAATGGGTTGATCAGAGAAACAATCGTGAGAAAAGCTAGAAAGCCGAGTCGAATAGATTTAAGGAGGGCGTCGAGGGCTGGAAACGGTGAAAGCAGAATCAGAACAGTGAGAGCGTGGCTCAGGAGCCAAACGACCCCAAAACCTAGAAGAAGAAGGGGAATAACGACAAAATTATAACCCGTTTGTCCAAGAATTGAGGGAACTGCGCTTGCCAGAGTACCGTTTTCGACTTGAACGAGTGCGGAGGTGGGCTCAAGGACGGGATTACTGAGTTGATTCGCAATCTGTTTCGCGGTAAACGGGACAACGGTGGAACCGGCAAGAATGGCACTTAACTTATCTTCGAATACTTCGACAACATCGAACGGTTTCTTGAGGAAGGCAGGGAGAGCAGTTCCAAAAGTATCTTTCAAGAAGCAGAGCAACAAAATTCCGGCTCCAACACTCCAGGCGATAGGGTGGCAGAACCATGGAAGTTGATCTCGAAGATCTTCGGGAGTCCTGAAATATTGCCACGCACCGACTCCGGATACGCCGAGAAGGGGTGAAATAGCAACACCCGTGACCTGTGAGATCCCCTCTGACAAAAGAACGCCGGGTAGGCGTTTTTCACCATTGAGGTAATCGATGCTTTCGAGATTCGTATCCTCCGAACCTTCAGGGATTTCTGCTGCTGCAGAGAGACTCGCTGCCATACAGAGCAGAAGTGCAAAAGCCATAGGTTTTATGGTCGTGAACATGGTTAGGCTAACTACCGATCATAAGGAGGCGCTGCAAGGTAAATCGGTTTATATGCCTAAACGGATCCGACCACTTTTCGGCCAATCCAGAAAGTTGTCATCAACAAGATAAGGAGAGTGATCCACAAAGGATGAGCCCAAAGACGCAGTCGCTTCTCCAGTGGTTCCGGTTCCGGAAGAGTTGAGAGGCTTGATCGAAGAAGATTAAGGTCGGCTTCGCGAATTATTTTGCCTCGGGTGATCCTTGCGAGTTCTTCCATGACATCAATTCGAGCGGGATTGCCAACGATTTCGAGATTCGTGCCCTGGACCATAAGGGTGGTTTCAATCATGCCTTCGTTTTCGCTGCAGGTCATCGTGATAAGATGTTCGCCCGGTTCGGTCGGTTCAAATATGCCGGTGAATAATCCCCATTGATCTTCACGGCCAGATTGAAGGCGAACCGAATCCACCTTGCCGGATGGGCTGACAATTTGCACGACCACAGTAGCTGACTTAAGAGGCTCGCCTCCAATGCTCATGACATTCGCGTTTAGGGTCAGGGTATCTCCTGTTTTGGGCCGATCCGGTGAATAAAAGAGACGCATCAACTTATCACTCGCCATGTTCCTTTGATAGGACATCCATCGTGCAACCTGGCCCCAGAAGCGATAGTGATACTTGTCTTCGACTCCCTTGCGCCAGCGCCAAGCTCCATCGGTTCCCATGAAGAGGATTTTACCGGTCCCGAAGGTCTTAGTGATGATCAATGGGATGCGGCCATATTGATTCATATCCGAACTATGTGTCGCAAGCACCTCTGCCCCGGCCTTTGCGCGGCTGACCCCAGCAAACCATTGAAAGCCCGGAAGAGATGACCATAATGCGGTGTTCGCGTTTTCGGTGTCTTCCAGCCGTGTAAGAAGGCTTCGAGCACCTAGGTCCGTAAGCTCGAATTGTCCGGGCGTGGAAGAGCCCCAGCCGCGGGGTTGGGTTGTATCCATTATAACCGGGAAGAGTGGCTCTAGGCTGGTTTCCAAGAGCGTTTGTTGAAAGCCACGAAAGCCGGGCATAAGAACCAATCCGGCCGCTTGGTTTGAAATATGTTGTTTGAGAGCGGTGACGTTCTCAATGCTGAGTTGATCGGGCGCAATACCCACGTCACCAAGAAAGATGACATCGAAGTCGGAGATTTTCGCTTCGCTTGGGAATTCTGTCAGATAGCCAGTGCCTCCACCAAGGCTTTCGGAGTCGGGATGAAAGAGAAGACAGCTGACTTCGACACCAGGATCCCGTACTAGAGCATTCCGGATGTAGCGATACTCCCACCGGGGAAATGAATCGATCAGGAGTATTTTCAATTCCTCACGTCGAATCACTATGGGAGCTGTTAGGAGGTTGTTGGCATCAGAATGCTCCTCAGGAATAGGTGGTAGTCTAAGAGATAGTTCGAAGTTTCCCTCGCTTTTCGGCGTCCACAGAATGGCATCTTGAATCTTTCCCATGGCTGGAATATCGACACTGTATGTGATTGACTCACCTTTATCGCTTCGGATTTCAATGGCGGTGGAGTGAGCTCGGCTAAGTGAGCTTGAGAGTGTGAAGGGAAGTCGAAGCGGTTTGTTGGCGAGCCCAAAACTTGGCGGGTCGAAGGCGGTTACCTCGAGATCAGGGAGACGGGTTTCGCTACCGACAGGAATGGCGAAGATAGGAACTTTTCGAATACGGAGCTGCGTGGCTGCCCGAGATGGTGGATTTCCTGTATTCCAGTCTCCATCCGATATGAGCACAACGCTACGCAGGTTAGGGAATTGGTCAGCCGCCTCGCTGAGGGCGCTTGAGATGTCAGTAGCTTCTGTCACTTCGCCCTCCGATGAAAACGACTGAAGTTTAATATCGAATTCTTGCCCTAACTCTGTCCACGCCGATTCTTTAATTAGATTGGAAACGGATTTGGTGCGTGTTTTTGCTTCTTTTTCTGGTCGTCCCCTTTCAATGACATCACGGGTTTCCATACTGCCGGAAATATCATGCAGGACAGCGATAACCGGTGACTCCTCAGGCTCGAATGATTCGCGCCACTCGGGTTGGTTGAGTGTTAGGGCGACTAGCGTAACAATGAGACATCGTAGGAATTCGAGAAGCCCCTGAGGAACGGAAAATTGATTTCTCTTCCAGATCACGGAGCTGAGAATCAGAGAAGCGGTAACGAATAGAATCCCAAGAATCACCGTTGTAGGTGTCCAAAAGAAGGTAAGTTCGCTGTGGGTAAGAGTCACTGAGAAGGGGTAGGGAGCTAGTTGCCGACGACAGGGGTTTGGAGAATCCGGGAGCCTTCCAATTCAGGCTTGGGTGGTATGCATAGGATGGCTTCAGCAATTAGCGCTAATGCCATAGCGGTAAGGAAGGCTCGCCAAACTTCCAGCGCAAGCGTTGAACCGCTGCCAAGCTCGTCGGAAATCTGGCGGTAATCGACACCTTTAAGGAGTGAGCTGATTCCTTCTGAGGTTACCGTTTTGACCGAATCTTCCGTGTAAGGACGGTTCAAAGCAAATAAGAGAGCGTCGCCGCGGGGCGGAGAGACTTCGTAGGCGCCGGCTCCAAGATCCGGTTCGATTTGGATTTCCTGCGAAGTTGAGAGGGGATTGACTGAGATGGCATCCGAGAGCGCGCCGAATGATGCGTTTCGGCTCCGAGCTTTCGATGCGGCGAAAGCTCCTGCATCGAGTGCGCGATGTAGCATGACGAAAAAGGCGACGCCATCAGAAGCCAAGGTGGAGTAGCCATCACGCGGAAGAGTGCCCCAAGCGTAGATTTCCCCGCTCGGTCTACTCAATTGATCGAACAAAAGTTTCGAGATGACCGACTCTCCGGTCTCCAGAGTGAGTAACGATTGGCTTTCGCCTTCGAAAAGTCGAACTTTAAACAGTTTGAGGTCTCCAATAGGTAAAGGATCGCCACTGCGAGTATTAGCGAGAAGCCCTGATTCAGTGCGCCACCATCCGATGCCTAGGGGTGATTGATCGCCTTCTTTCCAAGCGTTCCACGAAAATCCAAAAAGACTCTCAGAGGTGTTAGAAGCCTCAGGTGGAAGTAGAACAAGAGTTCGACCCGAATTCACATGCTGTTTTAGAAGTGAAGATTCAATGGAACTGTTGGAGGGGATTGGCGCGTGCCAAAAAAGAAGCGCCGTTTCTTGCCAAGGAATCTCGGCCACGGAGTCTTCTGTGAAGGAAACAGCGTTGTAGTCAGCGCCTATCTTAACCGGGGCACCTGCCGCGGCAGTGATTGCTTCGCTTGTGCTGGGATCGTTACTGACAATGACCGTCTTTCGCTGCGCCGGATCGTCAAAGACGAGATAGGCGATATTGTCGAGCAGGTTATCATCTGCCGGAAGCGAGATCCGGCCCCATCCTCGTTGATCACTGTTGCCGAGGGGAATAGTGTGTCCGAGTAGAATTGTCTCACGGTCGGTTAAAGTAATCTCTTCAACAGTTCGCGTTCCATTGACAATGAATTCGACTGGTACGCTGACGGGTCCGAGGACCTGGTCGGCGTCCCGGGTAATCTTAAGGTCAAACATCAATTCGAAGGCCTGAGGATTACTCAGGCGCTGGACATTGGAAATTTGAATTGAAAAATTCGCGGCACTGCTCTCCGGGAAATTGAGTAGAAACAGCCTGACATTATTGCTGGCAGCAAGGTCGACTCTCAGCGACTGCCAGCGCTTGGAGGCGGGATTCCAATCGGATTCGCGCTGGTCAGAAGCAAGCCAGATATCCGTCCTGCCGGATTGATTTGAAGCGAGGTAGTCGTAGGCAACTTGCAACATGGCAGGAATGTCGGCTGCGGTGGAAGTGGCTTCGGTCTGAGGAATCGCCCCAAGATCAATCAAACTTGTAACGATAAGCGGTTCAAGAGTTGCGCTATCGATAAGGACGACTTCGCTGCTTTTCCCTGTTTTCTCAATCAGGTCAGACAGCTTCTTGAGAGCGGCAAGACGCTTTGATTCGCCGGTTTCGAGAATCTGCTGCTCCATACTAGCGGAGCGGTCCAATAAAATAATAATCGTTTCAGCTTTGCCTCCGGCAAGAGATAGGGCACCTCCTGATAAAGGACGGCTTGCCGCAAAGATCAGCATCGCTACTGCGACTACCCGCATTGCTAGGATGAGGATCTGTCTGAGCCGCGCCATACCTTTGTTCATTTTGCGGGCATCAATTAGAAACAGCATGGCGGCCCATTCCACAGTGCGATGACGATGCCGGTGGATGAGATGAATGATAAGCGGCAACAAGGCCAGCGGTAGGCCAATGAGAAGCAAAGGTTGTAGAAAACTCATCGCGCAGACCGAGCGGTTTTCGGGTTTCTACCCATAAGGAAGCGGGCTAGGGCCTGCTCATAAGGTTCGTTCATGAGGACCCGATGGTAATCAATGATTGAGTGGTTCATGATTTCATCAATCTCTTTGAAGTAGTTGGTCACTGCATCACGATAACGTCGTTCAATAAGAGAGGGGTCAGCAAGAAAGGAAGCCCCTCCTTCCATATCGACAAAGCGAGTCGGGTGGTCGAAATCAAAGTCCACCTCTTGCTGGTCAAGCAGGTGAAATAATGCAACGTCATGCTTGCGAAACCTGAGATGTTGAAGTGCCTCGCGCAGTGGCGCGGGGTCAAAAAGAAGATCGGAAATTATGACAATCAGAGCTCGCTGTGAGATTTTCTCAGCGGCCTGATGAATTGCGGTGACGAGTTTGGAGTCACCGCTCGCTTTAAGCTTGGTAAGTTGATCAAAAACGATTCCTAAATGTAGCGCGCCCCGTTTCGCTGGTATTTCATGATCGAAACCTCCAGAATCGCTGCAAAGACCCACCGCGTCGCCCTGCTGTGCGGCAATATAGGCGAGGCTTCCCGCGATTCGTCTAGCATAGTCGAGTCTGGTTTGGGCTGCTTCTCCAAAAGCCATCGAGCCGCTTGTATCAACTATGAAGCAAAGACGGAGATTGGTATCGGCTTCGAATTCCTTTATATAGTAGCGGTCTGTGCGGCCCCAAGTCCGCCAATCGAGTCGCCGGGTGTCATCGCCTGGGACATATTTGCGGTACTGCGCAAACTCAAGGGCTGAACCTTTTACCGGGCTCCGATGCCTCCCTGATACACTTCCAACCATTGAGTGCCGCGATTTTAGGGGCAGCCCCATAAGGCGCCCCAGAACCGCGGGGTCGAGAAAGTCGCGCTGGATAGAATCAGACACGCAGAAAAGACGTTGATTTTAAAGTTAGGGTGATTCTTAGGTTATTAGGCATCGCTGGAAAGCTCTTCAACGAGGCGGGAAATAATAGAACGACAAGTGATTCCCTCGGATTCGGCGGTAAAAGTTTTGATGAGGCGGTGCCGAAGTACGGGCTCCGCTACGCTGATGATGTCTTCCTGTCGTACCATGTAGCTACCATTAATCGCGGCACGGGCCCTCGCTCCGAGGATTAGGTATTGTACTGCTCGCGGGCCTGCTCCCCACCCAACATAGGGTCTAATCCAGTCAGGTGCGTCGTCTGACTGGGGGCGAGTTCGACGAACTAAATCGACTGCAAAATGATAGATGTGATCGGGAACGGGAATGCGGCGGACAAGATTTTGGAATAGCATTACTTTCTCGCCAGAGAGGATGTTTTCGAGTGTGGGAAGAGAGGTGCCTGTCGTCGTTCGGGCTATGGTGATTTCCTCCTCCCGTGTTGGATAGTCGACTCCGATCATGAACATGAAGCGGTCTAGCTGAGCTTCGGGAAGGGGGTAGGTGCCCTCCTGTTCGATCGGGTTTTGGGTCGCTAGCACAAAGAAAGGTTGGTCTAGTTCAAAGGAATGGCCAGCGACGGTGACGCGATGTTCCTGCATTGCCTCAAGCATAGCTGCCTGTGTTTTTGAAGGGGCCCTATTAATCTCGTCAGCGAGTACTATGTTGGCGAAGACCGGTCCCTTGGCGAACTCAAAACCTCTTCGCCCACTTCCGTCGTCTTGCAGGATCTCAGTTCCCGTAATGTCCATTGGCATCAAATCCGGTGTGAACTGAATGCGATTAAAACTGAGTGACATTGTCTCGGCGAGTCGGGAAACGAGAAGTGTTTTGGCAAGACCTGGAACTCCCATTAGAAGAGAGTGCCCTCGTGCGAAAAGGCAGATGGAAAGCTGCTCAATGACAGCATCTTGCCCGACGATAATTTTTGAGAGTTCTTGGCGGAGCTGTCCGTATGCCGTTCTAAGCCCATCGATAGCCGCAACATCGTCGGCCTCTAGTTCTTTCGTGATATTATTTTGATCGGACATTGAACGAGGAAGGTTTCGAGAGATGCCAGAGGATAGGCACAGGCGATACTTGAGGAAAGGTGAAAATTTTGGAGAGATTGGGGCTAGCGTATTGTCTCTTGGGGTGTAGGCGCCAATGGGAGGTATAGACCGAATTTCGAGAGAAACTGAATTGCCTTGAAGTCAGAAATGTTCTTTATGCAGTAGACTAGAGAGCCCGGCTAATTTCTTAACTTCCGTCTCGAGAAGGATTTGGCAGCGCAACGATTGAATTTCTGAATAGTCTCTCCGATAGTGCATAAAGTGAATCTTTCAGAACTCCAGACGCTTTTGCAGCGGTTCGATTTAACACCCAGTCGCAAATTGGGGCAGAGCTTTCTCGTTGATGAGAATATATCGGGGTGGGTCGCAGCACAGCTCCAAGCAGGGCCCGAGGATACCGTGATCGAAGTTGGACCGGGTTTTGGGGCGTTAACCGAGCACCTCGCCGGCAAGGTAGGGCGCCTTGTTCTAATTGAGCGGGACGGACGTCTTGCTGAATTCTTAAGGGAGCGTTACGGCCCCATGGGAGTTGAAGTGGTTCATGCCGACGCGACCCAGTATGACGTGCGTCCATTGTTTCGGGAGAGTGGGGTCAAATTGATTGGCAATCTTCCTTATTCTGCCGGCAACGAAATTTTGCGGCGCTTCCTTGATGCTCCGAGTCCGGTGACTGACGCGGTGGTCATGGTGCAGAAGGAGGTTGGGGACCGTTTCGTCGCTGAACCTCGCTCAAAAAACTACGGCGTTCTCAGTTTGATGCTTCGGGAACGTTGGCATGCCACGACTTTAAAAACGATCGGGCCGGCGCCGTTTCATCCGAGACCGGCGGTCGATTCCACCATTGTTAGGTTTGATCCCCGTTCGTCAACAGAGCTGCCTTTGCATTCTCCAGAAGTGTTCGCCAGCACGGTGAAACAGGGGTTTGCGCAGCGTCGCAAACAGCTACATAACAATCTTCCCGTGGACCGTGAGCGGGCAGTGGAAATGTTCGAGTCGATGGGCCTTAAGCCAAGCGTCCGTGCCGAGGAACTGTCCCTCGAGCAATGGGTGACCCTCTCTAACTTGGTCGACCCTCATCCCTGTGCCGATCTGCCTCCCTCAGCTACTGAATCACTGAATGTCGTCAACCAGAAGGACGAGGTGATCGAGCAATTGCCCCGCGGCGAAATACATCAGCGAAAGTTGCTCCATCGCGCGGTTCATGTGTTCCTGCAAAACAAGAAAGGCGAGATCTACCTGCAGTTGCGTTCTCATCTCAAAGACACCCATGCCGGCAAATGGGACAGCAGCGCATCCGGTCATGTCGACCCCGGCGAAAGCTATCTGGCCTGCGCCGAGAGAGAAATATGGGAAGAGGTTTGGGTGGAACCCAAAGGTGAGATCGAAAAAGTCGCTCGTATTGCAGCTTCGGATGCCACGGACCAAGAGTTTATCGAAGTGTTCCTCGCGGCCCCTCGTGGCAAGATTCGCGTCCACAGTAAGGAAGTGGACAGCGGGAGATTCTTTACGCCCGAGTTTATTGATCAGTGGATCGACGAGCGGCCGCAGGATTTTGCGACGGGTTTCATCACTTGCTTCAAGGCGTGGCGGTCAGGGAAGGGCTGCTTAAGCACGGAGTAATCCGGAATCGTCGAGAGCAAGTTTGATTCGGTCTCTTCCCGGAGTGTCGAAGCGGTGAAAAGGTGCGGCCATGAAATCGTCGCAAACCCCGATGAGGAAAAGGGCATACTCGATGCCTTTGATGATGGACGAGTGGTGTTGGCCTACCGTGTAGAGCGATTGTGAGAGAGTGAGGATACGGTTGCTGTATTCGGTGGTGCGTTCAAGGTCACCGGTGGCAGCGGCCTCGTATAGAGAAACATAAACTTCCGGGAACAGGTTCGCTGCCACCGCAGATGCCTCCGTTTCCACCCAAGAGAACTGACTCAGCGAGCAGTTCCTCGGGCCCAACCAGGAAAGTCCAGTCGGGTCGGCGGTCAGCTGCGAGCAGGCGCATGCGTCGGAAATAGGTGAGATCTCCCGAGCTGTCTTTGAGTCCCTTCACGGACGGTTGATCCATGGCTCATTCCACCACTTCACTGGAAAAGGTGGTCTTGGTGAGAGCGGGTATGTTGTAAAGCAAGAGTGGCAGTGGCAAATTAGGGATCAGCTCGCTGAGGTAGTCGCGCAGTTCCGGCTGCCCGGCCGGAAAGTAGTAGGGAGCCGAGGTGACCACAGCTGAGGTATCCGCGTCAGCAGCGATGGCAACTAGATTGGCCGACTCAACCAGCGACGTGTCGGTGATCCCCGTAAGCACTGGCACCCTTCCATCAACGAGTCGGCAGGTCGCCTGAATCAGTTCGCGGCGGACTCCATAATTCAGACTGGGCGCTTCACCGGTAGTGCCGAGAACAAACAGGCCGGAGACTTTTCCATCGATGAGCCTTTCGAAGAGGTGTTCCAACCCCTCATAGTCGATTTCATCCCGCTTTTTCAGCGGAGTGATCATGGGGGGAATGATTCCCTGGTAGTTTGGAGTAATAGGGGGTCAGCTGTTTCGGGCGCTGAACTTGCTGACTGTGAGGCCAACAAGGAAAATGGTGAGGGTCCCGACCACAATAGTCAGATTGCCGTGAAGAGCGGGGCGAAGGTTTTCAGGAAGCCAGGGCGCACTCATCCAGAATATGACGAGTACGCCAATGGCAACGGCGGTCGCAGCGGTAGCATTCTTAGCCTTCTTCACGATGAGTCCGAGCAGGAAAAGTCCGAGGATGCCGCCCGAGAAAATTGATGAGAGTTTCCACCAGGCATCAAGAGCGCTTTGAACCTGGGTCATGGCCAGGGCAGCACTGGTTCCAATGATTCCAAACGCTATGGTCGCTCCGTGGAGCACTTTCATCCCTGTCGCTTCGCCCGGTTCGTTCCTGGAGAAGCGTTTTACGAGGTCACACCAGGTCAGGGTCGCTGAGCCATTGAGGGAAGAGTCGACGGAACTCATCGCGGCGGCGAGGACGGCTGCAATAAGAATGCCGGTGATTCCTGTGGGAAGTTCGGTGGCAATAAAATGGGGAAAGACTTTATCGCCCTTGCTGATCGATTCAGGAAGCAGTTCAGGCTGTGCGGTGTAGAAGGCGAAGAGACCGGTGCCGACGAGGAAAAGCAACGCGGAGATGGGAAGGTAGAGAAGCGCACCGAGCCAGACGCTCTTCTTTGCCTCCGGTTCGCTGTTCGCTGTGGCATAGCGCTGCACGTAGCTTTGATCGATCCCGAAGTTCTGCAGGTTGATGAAGAGGCCGAATATGAGAATGACCCAGAAGGTGGGTTCATTGAGCGATAGAGCAAAACTGCCGAGTGAGAATTTGTCCGATTCGCTGGCGATGGAGAATACCTGCCCGGCTCCTTCCGGCATTCCGGAAAAGATGACGCCGAGACAGAGAAAAATTCCCAGGGTCAGTACGATGCTTTGCACCACGTCAGTCCAGATCACGGCTTCGATGCCACCGATGAGGGTGTAGACGGTAACGAGAACGCCGGTGACGATAATGATCGTAAAAACACTCCAGCCGGTGAGCGGGGCAAGGGCAAGGGCGACGAGGTAGAGAATGGTTCCGACCCGTCCCATTTGGGTGAGCAGGTAGCATACCACCGCGTAGACCCGGGCCCATGGACCGAAGCGTTCTTCAAGGTGGGTATAGGCGGAAACGGCCCCTGACTTCCGAAAGAAGGGAACGAAGTAGCGTGTCGCAACCCATGCGGCGAGAGGAAGTGAAAGGCCGAAAACGAAAGGGTTCCAATTGGCGTCGAAAGCCTTCCCCGGATTGGCGAGAAAACTGATGCTGCTGACAAAGGTTCCGAAGATCGAGAGGCCGACAGCCCATCCCGGAAGGGCCCCTCCGGCAGCCATAAACCCCTCCGTTGTTTTGGAGCGTTTCGCCAGCCAGATGCCGAGTCCGACGACGCAGAACAGGTAGGCAACGAGAACGATTAGGTCAGTAGTTTTCATTCGGGTGGTCTTATCTTTTTACGAGATTAGAGATAAGGCGCTATCCTGAGCATCAGTTTTGGGTGGTCTTTGGGAACTGCGTGGCCAGCTTTTCCGCCAACTGTTTCACTTCCAGTTCTCTTTCCTTCGCCAGATTCTTCGTTTCTCCCGGGTCAATGGAATGGTCGTATAATTCATGGGCTATGGTGCTTCCTTCTCCAATCGCACGCCATTCGGTGTAGCGTCGATCGGCGGTTCGAATCGAGTAGCCCCAGCCTTTCCAATTCGACGGAGCACCGTAGAAGGGCTGCTGATGCTGGGTGAAGGCAGCGTCTTGGACGGAGGTGGTCGGATCCTGAATTACCGGAGCAAGGCTGACGCCTTCAAGCCGCTGACTCAGGTTATCGCCGATTCCCGCCATCTCCGCGAGAGTGGGGTAGAGGTCTAGCAGTTCTGCCAGCGAATCGGTCACTGCTCCCTGGCTGTTGGATACTCGTGGATCCGCAATAATGAGGGGAACGCGGGCATCGAGCTCGAAGTTACTCGTCTTTCCCCAGAGCGATTGCTCACCAATGTGGAAACCGTGATCGGAGGTAAAGACGACGATGGTATCATCGGCATGACCACCTGCCTCCAACCCGTCGAGGACCTTTCCAATCTGTGCGTCCATAAAGGTAATCGAGGCATAGTAACCATGGCGGAAATGACGGATCTCTTTCTCGGTGAAGGGACGATCCTGCGGCGTGGTGCCATAGCTCCTGATCTCCCGGGATTCATGCATGGCGATGTCGGGAACTCCTGATGGCGCTGTTGCCGGAGACGGCATCGGGATTTTCATTGGATCGACGAGATCCCAGTATTTCTTTGGAGCTACGAAAGGGAGGTGAGGGCGCCAGAAGCCGACAGCAAGAAAGAAGGGCTGTCCGTCGGCCGGGTGCTCGCGAAGCATCGCGGCGGAAAGGTTCGCGATTTGGCCATCGCGGTAGAGCGTGTCCGGTCCGTCGGGGGCTTCTGTCGTTGGCGCCTTCTTGATGTTTAATTCCCGGAGTGCTTCGGGAGTGTTGGTGTGAACGGTGTCTGCGGCATGAGTGCCCTTGAAAAGCACTTCATCGATTGACCAGGAGCGACGGTCTTGTGTTTCTCCCATATTGTGGAACACCTTGCCGATGTTCTGACAGAAGTAGCCGTGATTCTTGAAGTGCTCCGGAAAGGTGATGAGCGTCGATCCTCCCGGTGCGACATCTCGGAATCCCTTGCGAAGATCGTCGATTTTTACGGTGGTAGGGCGCAGACCGGTGAGGAATGATGAGCGGGAGGGATTGCAGACGGCCTGCTGGCAGTATGCTTTGTTGAAAACGAGGCCCCTTGCGGCAAGGTGGTTGAGATTGGGGGTTACAGCCGCTTCGTCGCCGTAGGGACCGATGGCACAATTGAGATCGTCAGCGACGATGAAGAGGATGTTCGGTGGCTTAGCGTGGGAGCAGATCGCTACTGCGAGTAAGCAGATGGTGAGCCAACTTTTCATGACGACGACTACTCGGATTCGAGATAGAGAACCTTACCTGG
>TARA_B100001093_G_scaffold1194_1_pt1 | contig 34930 bp, 36 predicted proteins | sample TARA_B100001093 | Tara Oceans TARA_B100001093 (sample SAMEA2623116) | marine metagenome | biome: marine biome (ENVO:00000447); feature: surface water layer (ENVO:00002042); material: "saline water (ENVO:00002010), including plankton (ENVO:xxxxxxxx)" | depth 5 m | reverse complement strand
ATTCTGTCAATAAAAACAAACCTCCTTTCTTTAGGTGTTTAGAAATTATTTCTCCCCATTTAAATAAATCAGGTAACCAGCCCAGAACACCGTATGAGCTAAAAATAATATCAAACTCGCTATCAAGCTCTAAGTCTAAGACGTTACAATTTACAAAATTCACATTTGTTGAAGTTTGTTTTGCGAGTAGCTTAGCTTCATTAATTGCAATATTTGAAAAGTCAACTGCAGTAACGTTTGCCCCCATATTTGCCAAGGATATACTATCTTGTCCAAAATGACATTGAAGATGTAAAAGAGACTTGTTTTTAATTTCACCAATAGCAGATAGCTCAATTTCTTTTAATGATGATAGATGTTTTTTGAAATTTATATTATCGTAAAATTTTGATTTAATGTGTATAGGAGTTCTTAGATCCCATGTTTTTTGGTTTATATCGATATAATTTTTATAGCTTTCCAAGTTGTTTTGATTTTAAATTAAAGAGCCAAGGAGGATTGTCTTTTTTAATTAAGTTGTATACTTCACAGTTTTTATTGTGAGCTCCAGATAAGTAACCAGAACTCATTAAAAATTCTTTAGTAATTTTGGGTTCTGTAAATCTAAATGTTTTTTTAAAAAGTTTAGTCCATTCAATTAAAGTTAAATGTAAATGTTTAGCTAGCCATTTTTTAAATGAAATATGTTTGATGTATTTACAGTGATTAGAACTTTCAGTCATATGAATTATAGTTTTTGAGTTACTTTGCAAAACCATGTTTTCCGATTATCAGATGTAATTATTGAAGTAACTTTATTGCTAAGTGGAGTTTCTTTTTTTCCATATATTTTTAGTTGAAACTCTGATGAGTTAAATGGGTTTTTGAAATCTTTAAGTTCTGCACCTCCTGAAATGTAACTATGTGTCATAATTTTATTAAGCTCATCTAACAAAACATTAATTTTTTTTGTTGTAAGAGAATTCCACTTTTTTTCAGGATGTATTTTGCAAGCATACAAAACTTCAGATTTAATATAATTTCCAACACCTGGAAAAAATCTTTGATCCATAATTATTGAGCATACCGATTTTTTGGTCTTTATATTTTCTTTAAGAAATTTAAGGTGAATATTTTTGTTATAATTAATGTTTAGAATATCAATTTGAGAATTAAATTTTATTTCAAATTCGGTTCTTGTTAAAATTTTCATTTTCCCAAATTTTCTAACATCTTTAAAATACAACTCTTTATTTTTATTTTTAACTTTAAAATGACAATGCTTTATGTTATCTATGCTCCAGCCTCCAGTCATGCCTAGATGAAAGTTAAAAATTAAATCTTCATTTACATTTATAAATATATTTTTTCCAATTGTAAATGATTTACTAAAGTACTTCTTCTTATTATTAATTGTATCAAAGACATCAAAATATTTATCTTCGTAATATTTTGTGAGTAATTCATACTTGACATTACTGCTATTTTTAAAAAAATTATTAAAATAATCTGATGCTATTTTTGCTTCCGGTCCTTCGGGCATTTTAATCTAAAAGACTAACAAATTCATTGAAACTACGAATTTGTGAAATATTAGAATTTTTTATTACCAAATCATTTCTTCCAGAAATAAAATAAGCTTTTGAATTTTTAAAATTATCGCTTAAGAATTCAAACAAATTAGTAATAAAGACATCAGTTTTTTTTGCAATAATAAAGAACACATAGTTTCTGTTATCTTTATAAGTGGATATTAGAGATTCTCTTGGCACATTTTGCCCCAAATATGTAGTTCTGTAACCGTAAGATTTAAGTATATAATTAGTAAACATTAGGCTTATATCATGAAATTCATTTTCTGGAAGAAAGAGTACCCATTCTTTTTCTTTGTTTGTATCAATTTTTATTTTCTCAGTTTCGTTAGAGATCTTCCTTCTGATGTTTTCTGAGAGAAAATGTTCGTGTGCTGGGTTTATATCTGAGCTTAAAAATAGTACACCAATTTCATTCATAGTTTTTAATAATACATCTGAATAGAATTCGATTAAACCAATCTCTTTAACACATTTTTTGTATGTGTCATCGAAAAGCTTTTGGTCATAATAAATCGCAGACTGAATAAATTTCGAAATGTATATTTTATTTTTAGTATTGCCGTTTTTAGTTTCATTTAAAATACTGTCAATAAGAAAATTAATTTCTTCGTCTTTAGATTTAATAAGTTTTGAAATTTTATGTCCATTTTCAACTAAAATAGAGTATTTAATTCCTTTAGTAAGCATTTCATCAGTGTAGTATCTGATATTTGTTTCTGTTCTAATTGGTTCCACAAAATTATATCTATTTTCCCAAGTCCTAATTAATATTTTATTAAGTCCAGTAATTTGTGAAAATTGATCGATTGTATATTTTGACATTATGATTATTTTATTTTATATTATTTTATTTTATCCCAACTTTGATTAGAATTTAGCTTAAATGTTCCTATGTATTCTTTTTTCCATTCTTTTGGGTGAATTATGCTCAAGAAATATTGATTGTCATTTTTGTACAGATAATATTTTTTACCAATAATAGGTTTGAAAGAAAAATTAGAATTAAATATTATTTCGTTCCACTCTAACTTTTTAAGTAATTTATCGTAGTCGTCTTTAAGTTCTAAAAATTTTTTTCTGAAAAAAGGGCGAGCTTCAATTTTTAAATTATCGATATTTTCTATTTCAAAGTTTTTGCTACTAAAGCTAACAGGATAACTTTTTTTGTATGCGTCATACTCTTTAGTTAATTCATTAAAAACTATATTATCTGGTTTTCTCATATTGCAAAATTAATAAACTTATCTAAATTGTATAACTTTTTTTAAAAAAAAATATACAAAAAATTTTGAGAAATAAAAAATAGTTATATTTTTGCATAAGTTTTAATATCAAAAATTATACAAAATGGAACAAAAAAAATATAAAAGAAAAAATAGTTTAAAAAAAACTATGAAAATATTAGACAGTATTAAAAATTCAGCTCCAAAAATAATTTTCAAAGCTCAAAACTTAGTTGTGACACTTAGAAATAAATCGCAATTAAGTAGATGGTTACAATTGTACCCGGACGGAAAATATACAATTCAATAAATACTATATATATAATAAAATGAAAAAGTACTACGTAATCATCGCAATGTTGTTTTTGGCTTTATCAGCTCATTCAACTACACATACAATTATAGCAAATAATAATAACAATTTTGTACCATCTACTCTTAACATTATTTTGGGAGATACAGTGGATTTTACAAATACTGGAGGTTTTCATAATGTTAATGGGACCTTAGCAACTTTCCCAAACAATCCACAAGGGTTCGGTAATTCAGTTTCAAGCTCAAATTGGACATATCAATATGTTTTTAATGTAACTGGAACCTATAACTATCAGTGTGATCCTCACGCAGGTATGGGTATGTTTGGAACTATTACTGTGAGTTCAGCATCAAACACAGTATATGATGTAGTGGCTGGATCAACTGATCACACAACGTTAAAAACAGCAATAGATGCTTGCTCATTAAATGGTGTTTTATCTGGACCTGGACCATTTACACTTTTTGCTCCTACAGATGCTGCTTTCAATTTATTACCAGCAGGAACTGTTACAGCCCTTTTAAATGATATTCCACAATTAACGGATATATTAAAACATCATGTTGTTTCTGACAGTATAATGTCTTCGACGTTAACAAACGGTCAGATTGTTACTACACTTCTGGGAACAGATGTTACAGTAACAATAAATGCAAATGGAGGAGTGTTAATTGACAATGCACTAGTAACGGTTGCAGATCAATTAGCAGATAATGGAGTAGTACATATTATTGATGCAGTATTATTGCCTCCAAAAGATTGTAAGGGAATCACAAATGGTACTGCAATGGTAGATACTTGTGGTACTTGTCATCAGGCTTATATTTATAATTTTATAACTCATCAAGTAGTATTTGTTGATAATGCTAATAATCTTCTTGTTGGCATTGATTATGACCCATCAACAGAAATAGTAGTTTTGCCTAATGATGCAAGCAGTCCTTATTGGAATGACTGTCCAAACACAGTATATGATATAGTAGTTGGATCAACAGATCATACTACACTAAAGACAGCAATAGATGCTTGCTCATTAGATGGTGTATTATCAGGACCTGGACCATTTACACTTTTTGCTCCTACAGATGCTGCTTTCAATTTATTACCAGCAGGAACTGTTACAGCCCTTTTAAATGATATTCCACAATTAACGGATATATTGAAACATCATGTTGTTTCGGACAGTGTAATGTCTTCGACGTTAACAAACGGTCAGATTGTAACCACACTTTTCGGAACAGATGTTACAGTAACAATAAACGCTAATGGAGTATTTATTGACAATGCACAAGTAACTGTCGCAGATCAATTAGCAGATAATGGAGTAGTACATATTATTGATGCAGTATTGTTACCAAATTCTACTACAGTATCAGAATTTGAGATTAGAGATATATATTTATATTCAATTGATATTTTTGGAAAAAAAGTTGATAAAGACATTAAAGATCAAGTAATTTTTGATATATACAACAATAAAATTATTAAAAGATTAAATAAGTAGTTTTAGTTAATATTAGTTAGTTTTGGGCTAGTATTCAGATATGAATACTGGCCCTTTTGAAATAAGATTATGAAAAAAAGTACTATAACATGTGACATGGAAGGTGTCATAGAAACTATGAATGAGGGAGCTGAGAAAATTTTCGGTTATAAAAAAGAAGAATTAGTTGGACTAAAAAGAGTTTCAATTTTTTCTCCTGGAGAAATTGTTCTTCAAAATGTTGCTAAATGGCTTGATACAGCAGTTAAAAATGGAATATACGAAGGAGAGACAATTTTTTTAAATAAAAACAAGGAAAAGATTAATGCTAAAATTAGAATTACACCAACATTTAAAAATGGTAAGCATCAACCCCAAACTGGTTACTGTGGTGTAACTGAAGTAATCGATAAAGATGTTAATGTAAAAATAAATACATCAACAAATTTTATTAAGTGGTTGGCAATTACTAGGTTGCCATTTACATCAGCTTCATTTTTACCTATTATTGTTGTTGCAGCATATTTCTCTTTTGTTGGTGATAATTTATTTAATACGAGTGCACTCATATTTTCACTAATGGGAGTTATATTTGCCCACTTATCAGTTAATGTATTTAATGACTATTTTGATAACCTAGATGGAACCGATGAAAAAAATAGCGAATACTTTCAACAATTGTCAGGTGGAAGTCGTGCAATCGAACTAGGTCTTATTTCTTTAAGTAAAACTAAAACTCTTGCACATGTATTGTGTCTAATTGCAATAATATTTGGTGTTTTAACTTTGTTGTCATCCAATTCATCAAATTATTTTGAAATTTTTTTAATTGCTAAAGCGGCATTATCTTTAGGTTATTTCTATACAGCACCTCCATTTAGGTTAGTTTCTAGAAAGGGTCTTGGAGAACTAACTATATTTTTAACTTTTGGACCGCTACTTACATTAGGGGTTGCATTTGCAATTTTTAAAGGAGATCTTATGTCATCTGAGCATTTTATTAATTGTTTGTTACTTGGAATTCCAATGGGCCTTTTAACAACAAATATTTTATTAATTAATCAATTCCCGGATGCAGCAAGCGATAAAATAACCGGCAAAAACCATTTAGTTGTTACCTTTGGAAAAAAGAAAAGTAGATGGATATATTTATTTATTCTAATTTTAACTGTTCTAGTGTCTATTTACTTGGCATTAAATGTTAATTATTTAATTTTTGTTGCAACAGCAATTACTAGTTTATTTGGCTTATCAATAACAAAGCATTTATTCAAGTATTATAAATCTAGAGAGTTAGTGAAATCTAATTGGAATACGATATTATTACAAGCTGTATTTTGTATAATCTTAATTATATCTTTTTTAGTAAAATAAATATTTAAATATGAAAGAAATAGTATTAATTGGTGCAAGTAGTTCTACTTGCCAAAGTTTTATCCAAAAATATAAAAACAATTATAATTTTACTTCTTTAAGTAGAAACACAAATTATAGCGATGTTGATGATTTTGATATTTTAGATACAAGCAGGTATTTAAAAATCGAAAATCAAATAGATGGTTTAGTTTATTTTCCTGGAACAATCAATTTACGTCCGTTTAGGTCACTAAAAACTGAAAATTTTATTGAAGATTTTAATGTGAATGTTCTTGGTCTTATAACTGCATTGAAATTTTATCAAAAACAGTTTAACAAAGGGGCTTCAGTTGTCGTATTTAGTACAGTTGCAGCAAAATTAGGGATGCCTTTTCATGCTTCTGTTTCTACAGTTAAATCAGCTGTTTCAGGACTAGCAAAATCATTAGCTGCAGAATGGTCGCCTAATGTTAGAGTAAATTGTATTTCACCATCAATTTTCAAAAGTGAAATGTCGAAAAGAATTTTATCTTCTGAAACAATGATAGAAAAAATCAGTAACAATCATCCAATGAAAAGACACGGTGAAACTAATGACATTTCTTCATTGATTAATTTTTTATTATCTGAAGAATCATCTTGGATAACAGGGCAGGATTTAAGTGTTGACGGAGGAATGTCAACATTAAAATTATGATTCGATTTTTTTGGAAATACAGATACCAAAACTTATTCATTATTTTACTAACTTTCATCTTAAGTGTTTTTTCTTTAAAAAACTTAAAAGTTTTTTTTGAGAGTGAAAGGATAATAGAGTTAAGTAATGTCGAACAGGATGTTATAGAAAAATCACTTGACGATAAAAATTTAATATTAGTTGGTTTAGAGTTTATTGACTCTTTGAGCTATGAAAATTTAGTGTTAATTAAAAGTCAACTTAAACTTTTAGATAGTAATAAAAGTATTCAGACCCATCAAAGTATATTTAATGAAAAAGAAATTATTTACTCATCATTTATACCAATAACAATCAGTTTATTAGATATTTCTTCCAAAAAAAAATATTTAGAATCAATTGAAAAATTAAAAAAATTTAATAGTAATTTTATAACTGATGACTTCAAAAACTTATTGTTTGTAATTAAGTGTAGAAACTTAAATACTGAAAATGAAAAAGAAGATCTACTTAAATTTCTTAAAAGTCATTTTGCACAATTCAATGCCAAAAACATATATTCAACTGGCCAAATTAAGTCTGAAATATATATGCAGGAAAATGTAGTAAATGAAATGATATACTTTACTATTTCATCATTCATACTCTGTAGTTTAATATTATGGTTCTATGTTGGAAATATTTATCTCGTTTCCATTAACATAATTTCAATAGTATTATCAATTTTATTTTCATTTAATTTATCTAATTATCTGTTTGGAGGAATTGAGTTGGTGATGATAATTATTCCGGCAGTAATTTTTATTATTACTATTTCAGATTATATGCATTTGCTTAATAGTAAGCAAAAATTTAGAAATAAATTTAGGTTGTTTAGATCACAAATGCAATATATTGGGAAGCCTGTTTTTTTGACATCTGCAACCACAGCCATAGGTTTTTTAAGTTTCACTTTTGTTGGTTTTGATCCATTAATGAGATTTGGATTAATTACAACAATATCAATTTTTATTTCTTTATTTATTATTGTCACATTGTATTCATTATGCGTAGATTTAGATTATTTAAATAGAAAAAAGGAAGTAAGCTCAGTTAATAAAATAATTGTATTCTTTTCCTCACTCAAAAAATATCAATTTCCAATTATATTAGTTTTTATAATTTTATCTTTTATGGGACTATTTAATATTTCAATAAATAATTTTTTAACTGATGAAATAAATAAAAAATCACCACTCTACAAAGAAATCTCTTATTTTGATAATATTTTCGGAGGAATTAAACCTATAACTTTTAATACAAGTAAAAACAATTCACTTAATCAACTTAAAGATGAATTAAGTGTAAATAATTTGAATATTGATTTCATTTATAAAGAAAATGAAAGGGTTGTTGTTAAAACTAGGATGCAAGATAAGGGAACTATAAAATCTAATATGATTTATGATAATATTTTAAAAAAATTTGATCTTAAAATTGGTGGTGTAGGTTTTCTTTTTGATAAAATAAGTAATCATTTGACAAGAGAAGTTCTACTTGGTTTAGTTTTTGCTATCATTGTTATTGGAATATTTTTTGTCGTATTTAATAATTTTAATTTAAATTATTTTATTGTATCATTAATTCCAAATGTAATTCCCTTGTTAACATGTTTAGGATTATTATCCTTTTCTAATTTTTATTTTAGCTTATCAAATGCCTTTATTTTTGCTATAGTTTTTGGTTTAATTGTTGATGATTCTATTCATATCATTTCAGCATATAGTAATTGTAGGAAAAGAAATTTATCAATTGAAAAGTCAATTAATTTTTGCAAAGAAAATACATATCAAGCTGTTATTAAAACAACTATTGTAATTATAGTTTCCCTATTACCGTTATTGTTTTCAGAATTTAAATCAATTAGCCAGTTAGCATACATTACTATCATCAGTGCTATAGTTGCAATAGTATTTGATTTAATATATTTACCCAAACTATTAAAGCGTTATATTAAATAAGTATATGAGTAAAAAATATGTAATCGTTAATGATAAAATGCAACAGAATTATAAATATTTAATTTCTGAGCAGGTAGGTAAAAATTTTCATAATGAATTCCAACCACAGCTAACACCGAAGCAAATGTTAGAGATTGGTGTTTTTGGAGGTAAATATATAACTGATTGTATAAATGAATTTCCTGAGGATTGGTTTGTAAATGCTAAGCTATCCCCAAAATTTAAAAATATAAAACTCAATTATTTTCAGGTCGATGCTTCTTTACCATTATCTCACTGGAAAATGAAAGGATGGATTCATGAGGATGACCCTAGGGGTTGGTTTCAATGGTACTGTAGGTATTATTTTGGAAGAAGAAATGATTCAGAGGATCTTAGACAAATAAAAAGATGGAAGGCAATAAAACGACACGTTGGCGCAGTCAAAAAAGGTTGTAAGCCACAAGATCTAACATGTAGAATTAAACAAAGACAAGCCTTACTACACTGGGCCTATGATTCGAGATTGATATAGTTAAAATATTTATAAAAAATGCAATTAAGTTGCGTTTTTTTATATTTTTGTAAAATAAATCTTGTTTCTGTAAGTGAAAGTTATAATAGTAGTTTTTAGTATGTTATTTAGTTTTAGTTTGTTTTCTCAAACTAAAGGTCTAGTGTTGGATAAAGAAAAAAATCCAGTTCAAGGTGCTAGTGTCCTTTTTACTGATCAGAATATTTTAGTTGAATCGAATGAAAATGGTGATTTTTCTTTTTTAGAAAAGATTCCTGTAAATAGTATATTACATATTTATAAGCATGGTTATTCTTCAAAACTTATAAAATTTCAACAAAAAGAAGATCTAGAAATTATAATGGATAAACTACATGTTGATTTAGATGAAGTTGGTGTTAGTGAATTTTATAGTGATCTTGGAAATATAAAGTTTACTAGCATTGAAAAAAAGAAAATTGATTTTGTGCAGTCAAGTTCAATGGTCGAAAGTATTACTGAACTGGGAGGTGTTGACATGATATCATCTGGACTTGGTATACAAAAATTTGTAGTCAGAGGTCTGTCGGGAATGCGAGTAGTTACTTATTTAAATGGTATGCAAATTAATAATCAGCAGTGGGCTAATGATCATGGTATTGGCTTTACGGATTTGGGAATAAATGAAGTTGAATTAATTAAGGGAGCGAGTGCTTTAAAATATGGATCTGAAGCAATTGGTGGGCTGTTATATTTTAAGGATTTTCCATTTACAGCTGACAACAAGTTAAAAGGTTTTATAGCATCTAAATTAAACAACAGTAGTTATTTAACTAACAATCAAATTGGTTTAAATTGGAATTATAATAACTTCTTCGTTGATTTTTATGGTGAATATACTTTGTCAACTGATTACAGAATGCCAAATGGCGATTATCTATTTAATTCTAGGTTTAAACAATCTGCCTATAAATTTTCGTTAGCGCATAGATATAAAAGATTTCAAAATATTTTCCGATTTCATTACCATCAAGAAACTCCTGGAATACCAGGACATGTTCACGGTGATCCATCACTTACTAATATTATTGATTTGAGTTCCTCTTCAGTTGATTTAGAAAACGACTATGCAGAAACTAGGCCTAATCAATATGTAGATAATCAATTATTTATATATGAATTCAAGTATTTGGCCGATAATTTCAAATTGAGTTTACACGCAGGACAATTTATTAATCATTTAGTTGAATGGGAAAAATGGACTAAGCCAGGATTCGATTTAACATTAGTAAATACACAAATTAGACCTAATTTATTAATTTATTTGGGCGAAGAAAAGAATATTAATTTGAATTTAGGATCCCAGATTACATATGTGGATAATAAAAATAATCCTGCTGATGATGTTTTAACTCCTGATGCTTCATCTGAGAATATGGCAGTATATGCAATCTTTGACTATGAAAAAGATAATATTGGTCTAAATGCCGGAGTTCGTTTTGATTCTAAAAGCGTGAAATGTGATGATGAATATTTTAATATTTATTATGATAAATCTTTTAATTCTACTAGTTTTTCAAGCGGTATTTATTATAATTATTTAGAAAATAATTTTAGATTAACATACTCTGGAGCCTTTAGAGCGCCACATTTCTCAGAGTTATTTTCTGATGGAGTTCATCATGGAACCAACAGGTATGAAATTGGCAGTCAAGACTTGGATATTGAGTATGCTAATCAAATAGATTTTAAATACCATTGGGCTAATGAACATTTTGGCTTGGTATTTAATCCATTTTTACAAAATATTACAGATTTTATTTCTATTAGACCAAATGGTAATAATAGTGGTGGTTATAAAGAATATGAATATGTACAATATAATTCTGTTCAGCTAAGAGGCTTAGAAATGAATTTGCATTACCATCCTCATAAACTACACAATTTACATTTTGAACAGTCATATTCTATTTTGCAGGCTATTAATAATGATAGTCAATTTGGACTAGCTATGGTTCCAGCAAACAGTATTAAAACGAAAGTGATTTTTGATTTCAGTAGCTATAAAAGTTTGGTAAAGTATAAATTTAATAATATTTCGCTTTATCATATATATAAATTTGAGCAAAATGATTTTTCAGAATATGAGGAGTCAACTGAATCATATAATGTTTATAATGTAAGACTGTCCTTAAAGGTTACTTCTAAATTTGATTTAGCCATTGGAGTGAATAATATTTTAAATGAGGAATATACACCTCATATTTCAAGAGTAAGAGGTGTGGCGGGTGGTATTCCAAATCCAGGTAGATATATAAGTTTAAATATGAAATATAGTTTTTAAAAAAAATACTCTGATGAGCTTTTTATGAAGCGAAACATCGTTAAATTTGATGTCAGTATTAATTAATATGTAAAAAAAATGATAACTAAAAACTTTTTAAACATTGCCATCATAACTTGTTCTCTTGCATTGTTTACATCATGCTCTAGCGATGACGATCACGATCATTCAAGCGAATGTCATGGATGCCATCTTGCTTTACCTGATGGAAGTGGAGGAGAATTAATGTATGATATTACTAATGCAGCTGGAGGAGTTGAATTTTGTGGTAATGAGTTAGCAGATGCAGAGTCAAATACTTTCTTTTTCGAAATTTCTGCAGGAGATAGTTTATTATGTGATGCTGGTGGACACCCAATTTATGAAGGGCAGTATGGTCCTGGGGCGAATGATTCAATAGGACAACTTTATGAGGTTCATTGTGAAGATCATGGAGATCATTAAAAAACCAATTTTAATAAACAAAAACAAGCAAGCCAATTGGCTTGCTTTTTTATTAAATTAATAATTCATTATTTTTGGAATTATTGCCTAAGTTTGTTTTATGAGAGAAATAAAAAAAATAAATATAATGGATAAGTTTTCATTATTTGATGAAAAATGGACGCCTAAAATAGTAGGAGAGCTAAATGATCAGTATGTTAAATTATGCAAGTTAAAAGATAATTTTATTTGGCATAGTCATGAAAATGAGGACGAGTTATTTATGGTGTTTAAGGGAACTCTCTATATAGATTTTAGAGAAGAAAAAACTATTGAAATTAATGAAGGAGAAATGTTAATTGTTCCCAAAGGAGTTGAACATAGACCTAGAACAAATGGAGAATTGGTCTTAAATTTATTATTTGAACCAAAAACAACTAAGCATACAGGTCAAGTAGATTCTAGTCTTACAGTAAAAAAATTACTTTGGATTTAAATTATTATTATGAAAAAAGTAGGTTTATTGTTATTTGTCGCTTTCTTATTTTATCTTATTGGTCATTTAAGTTGGACCTTTTTTGCCATATTTGAAGGAAATACAGATTTTAAATTTTGGATAATCAGCTTGCCTTTTGCTATTTTTTCAGTTTTTGGATTATTAGCAGGTCTTAAGCTTTATAATAATAGCTGAAAGGATAATTAATTTTTTGTTATGAAATTAAAAAAGCAACTTTGGAACCAAAGATATTTAGATTCAAATACTGGCTGGGATGTAGGTTATATTACTATTCCAATTAAAGAGTATATTGACCAAATAAAGAACAAAGAAATTAAGATATTAATTCCAGGATCGGGAAACGGTTACGAAGCAGAATATTTATTTGAGTTAGGTTTTAAAAATATTTTTGTTCTTGATTACGCAAATCGAGCTTTAAAAAACTTTAAAAGTAGAGTTAACTCTTTTCCTAAATCTAATATTTATGAAATTAATTTTTTTGATTTAAATCAAAAATTTGATCTAATTATTGAACAAACTTTTTTTTGTGCTTTAGATATCAATCTTCGAATCTCTTATGTTAATAAAATGTCAGAATTATTAAACGAAGATGGAAAATTAGTGGGTGTTTTATTTGATGATAAATTTAATAATGAAGGACCGCCCTTTGGAGCGAATTTTGAAGTATATAAAAAATTATTTAAAACAAAATTTTTTCTTAAAACTTTTGAAAAATGTTGTAACTCAATACCTTCAAGATCATCAAAGGAATTTTTTTTAATTGCAAAAAAAAAACATAAATAATTTAATAGTTAGAATGCTGTTTAAAAAAATATTAATTTTGGTTTTATTAGTAGTTACACTTTCATCTTGTAATATGAAACTAAAAGAATACGAAAATAATAATAATGAAGTTAAAGATTTAATTGAGCAAATCAATATTTTTTTCAAAACTGAAAATGCTAATGATATCAATATCTCATCATATTACTCAGATGATTTTGTTTTTAATTCCTATCCTGAAGGTTTTAGAAAGGGCGTGCAAAAAAGTAAATTAGAATACATAAATAATTTAAATAAGCTCAAAAAATCAAATATTTTTCTTGAAATAGTTCATGTAATTTATATGCCTGGATTAGACGAAAATAGTTATAAAATAGATGGTAGTGTTAGAATATATTATGGTGCTATATTATCTTTTAATTCAGAAATAATTGAATTTTCCGGTTACCAAACAATTAATTTTTTTGATGGAAAAATAAAGGAAATCTGGGAGTGGGCTGATTATGGTGGTGTTAATGAAAAATTAAAAAAATTAACTGCTACTCAATAATCTTAGTAGCACAGCAACTATCATCTGCACATTTGCAAAATTGCATGTTATAAAGATGAAGAATAACAATTGCTCCAGCTGGAAAATAAATAAAATACTCTGGAATTAAAATTAGTTCAAGTGAGTGATTTAAAATAGTTAAAAGAAGTATTACCCATGAGGTCCAAAATGAAATTTTCAACCATTTAATAGACATGTTTTTAGTAATAAAAAAAATAGCAATAAATGAAATAACTAAAAATATATAGTCAATAGCTTTCCACCATAAAGGGGCGTCTGCACAACATACTGCTGAGCATGCCTTTGCTACAAAGATAAATGGTGTAGCAATACAATGTATGGCACATAAAGTTCCGGCTATCATTCCGATACTGTCGTAGTTGTAAGGGGCTGTAACTTTCATTTGTTTTGTTTGTGCAAAAATAGTTTTTATTTTTTTATATGCAAATGGGTTGCATTTTTTAATATTTTTTATTTTTATACTTTTGTAAATATAATTTAATTTGTGAACAAAATACTGTCAATTTTATCAGAAAACAAGATTAGTAAAACTAAATTTAGAGTAGAACTACTTGTATTATTTTATTCAAAAAAATCTTTGTCAGTGATAGAAATATTAGATTTCTTTAAAAACACAGTAAATAAAGTTACAATTTATAGATCTTTAAAAAGTTTTGAAAAAAAATGTTTGATTCATAAAGTTCCAGATAGTAAAAACTTCACCAGATATTCTTTGTGTAACAAAAATGAATGTAAAAATAGTTCTCACGCTCATAATCATGGTCATTTCATATGTTATTCGTGTGAACAGACATTTTGTTTAGAAAGTATAAAAGTTGAAAACACTAATCAGCTTGATGGTTATAAAGTTGAAAATTTAAAATTAATTTACGAGGGCTATTGTAATTCATGTATAAATAATTAAAAATGTTAACAGCAAAGTCAATAAAATATTCATATGACCCAATAAATACATTTAAATTTCCAGATTTTAGTTTAGATTCAACTGAAGATTTATTAATTTTAGGTGATTCAGGAGTTGGAAAAACAACTTTCCTAAATATCTTAGGCGGATTATTGTTGCCTCAATCTGGTTTGATTACTCTAAATGGAACTAATTATACAGACTTAAGCAATAAAGATTTAGACAAGTTTAGAGGAAAAAATATAGGCATAATTTTTCAAAGCCCATATTTTGTTAATAATTTAAACTTAATGGATAATCTTTTATTTTCACTTTTTTTATCAAAAAACCAACAAGATAAAAATGTTGTAATTGAGCTTTTAAATCAGGTAGGTTTGCGTGACAAGATATATTCAAAACCAAATGATCTTAGTCAAGGAGAAAAACAACGAGCATCCATTGCTTTAGCTTTAGTAAAAAAACCAAATTTAATTTTAGCAGATGAGCCGACCTCATCTTTAGATGATAATAATTGTGATTTGGTTGTTAGTTTATTAAAAGAGCAATCGCAATTGAATAAATGTAAATTAATAATTATTACTCATGACGCCAGGTTAAAGAAGCATTTTAAAAATTCAATTAAATTATGAATATAAGTAGATTAGCATTTACGAATATTTTATCAAAACCAACAACTACATTGTTAAGTTTGTTGCTAATGAGCTTGGGAGTTGGTATTATCTCAATTCTACTAATAATTAATAATCATATCGAGAAACAGCTTGACAATAATTTAAGAAGTATAGATATGGTGGTTGGAGCGAAAGGAAGCCCATTACAATTAATATTGTCAAGTGTATATCATTTGGATAAGCCAACAGGTAACATTTCTTACAAAGAAGCAAAATCATTAAATAAAAATGTTTTGGTTGATTTTACTATTCCACTTTCTTATGGTGATACCTACAAAGGATATAGAATTGTTGGTACAAATGAAAAATATTTTGATCTATATAATCTAGAATTAAGTCAAGGTAAAATATGGGAAAGGAGTATGCAGGCTGTTTTAGGAAGTTCGGTAGCATCCAATAAAAATTTAAAAGTTGGAGATAAGTTTTTTGGGACTCATGGATTTGATGATCATGGTCATGTTCATGATAATCATGCATATATAGTTGTTGGTATTCTAAAACAATCATATTCTGTTGCCGACAATTTAATTTTGACAAATTTAAAAAGTGTGTGGCAAGTTCATGAGGAACATGATGATTGTGAAGATGATCATTCTCATGATCATAGCAATCACGATCACAGTCATGACCATCACTCTCATGATCATAGCGATCACGATCATAGTCACGGCCATCACTCTAATGATGATTCCAATAAAATGATTACGGCTCTGCTAGTTAAATTTAAGAGTCCTGTTGGTTTAGTTCAAATTCCAAGAAAAATTAATGAGGAAACTAATATGCAGGCTGCAATCCCACTATTTGAAATTAATAGGCTTACTAGCTTAATTGGTTTTGGAATAAATACAATTAATATAATAGCTTTAATTATTATGTTAGTTTCAGGTATTAGTATTTTTATTACGCTATTTAACTCCCTTAAGAAACGAAGATATGAGTTAGCACTTATGCGTGTGCATGGCGCCACAAGAATTCAATTAATTAAATTAATATTTATTGAAGGTTTGTCATTATCTTTGTTGGGTACATTATTTGGATTAGTGATAAGTAGATTTAGCTTAGTTATCATTTCTTCATTTACAAACAAAAATCAGAGTTTTACAAATATTGACTTATCAATGATTAATAGCGAACTATTACTTTTAATTGCTGCTTTAATTATTGGTTTTATAGCTTCATTAATACCAGCACTATCAGTATATAAAATTAATATTCCTAAAATATTATCAAATGAATAATATTATCACTATCTTTTTATTAGTTTTTTCAAATTATTCATTTGCACAAATTCAGTTATCTTGGAAAGATTTAGAAGATGTAGAGTTTTCTGATTTATATGTTCAAGAGTTAGATGAGTATGTGCTATATCCAAGTTATGGAATGGATATAATGGCATTAAATGGTCAAGAAGTTATCTTAACTGGATATGTTTTAGAAATTGATCCTTCTAAAGGTTTTTATGTTTTATCTAAGGGCCCTTTTGCGTCTTGTTTTTTTTGTGGAAAAGGAGGTCCAGAGACTGTTGCGGAACTTGTTTTAAAATCAAATCATGATAAATTTTTCATGGACGAATTTGCTTCAATTAAAGGTAAATTAATATTAAATCCTGATGATATTTATAGATGTATTTATATAATTGAAGATGCTGAGAGGTACAATCAGCCACTTCGACCAAGACCTGCACCTGAGCAGATCCAGCATAAACTGCATGAATAAATTATTCATTTATTTTGTTTTATCAATTCATACAATTAGTGCTCAGACGCTAGAAGATTTAGAGTTTGGTTCCGATACAACATTAGATATAGTAAGTTGGAATATTGAATGGTTTCCAAAAAACAGCTTAACAGCTACTTATGTAGAAAAAATTCTTAAAAACTTAAATGCTGATATCTATGCTTTACAAGAAATTGAGGATACTATTTTAATGAAACAAGTTATTTCAAATATTTCTGGTTATGAAGCATACTTTAAAAGTAGTTATTATGGAGGTTTAGCATATATTTACAATTCCAATACTATTTCTGTTAATGATCAGTTTGAAATATTTAATAGTCAACAATATTGGAATGCATTTCCTAGATCTCCACAAGTTTTAGATTGTAATCACAAAGGGAAAAATTATATATTAATCAATAATCATTTTAAATGTTGTGGTGATGGGTTATTAAACCTAAATAGCTCTAATGATGAAGAAAATAGAAGAAAGCAGGCAGCTAATTATTTAAAGCAATATGTTGATAACAATTTTTCACTTAACAATGTTTTTGTGTTAGGAGATTTAAATGATAATTTAGTTGATCCAAATGTTCACAATGTATTTATTAATATTATCAATGATACTTTAAATTATCTTTTTACTGATTTAAATATTGCTCAAAACAATTCAGCTAATTGGTCCTACCCATCATGGCCATCACACCTTGATCATATTCTTATAACAGACGAGTTATTTCAAAATTTTGCACATTCATCATCTAAAATTGAAGTTATTAAATTAGATGAATATATGAGTGGTTGGAACAATTATGAAAATAATGTTTCAGATCATAGGCCAATAGGTCTAAAATTAAAAACAGAGTCTTTAACTTTTCACAATCAATCAATAGAACAAACAAAAAAAGTATTTAAGATTTTTGATGTTTTTGGTGTCGAGTTAGTCAGAAAAAAGATGGGTGTAAATATTATTCTTTATGATGATGGTTCACACGAAAAAGAGTTTTATTTAAAATAAGTTATTAAGTAGTTATGATCCTAATAATAATTTAAATCTTTTTGTTTCATCTCCTCTTACTACGATACATTCAATTTCATCTCCTGGATTGTACTGAATAACTAACTCATGAAGTTGATTTGTAGAATTTACAGCAATATCATTGATTTTAACAATTACATCTAAATCTTTGATGCCAGATTTGCTAGCAGCACTATTTTCAAGAACTTTTGAGATTAGAACACCTTCAAGATTTTTTAATTTTAGTTCTTTTTGTAATTGTGCATTTATGTCAGAAATATAAATTCCTAAATAAGCTCTTTTTACCTCACCGTATTCTTTTAGATCTGTAATGATTTTCTTTACCATATTAGATGGAATTGCAAATCCATATCCAGAAAATGATCCTGTCTTTGATTGAATTGCAGTATTAATTCCTATAAGTTTACCTTCTAAATTAACCAATGCTCCACCGGAATTACCAGAATTAATAGCCGCATCAGTTTGGATAAATGATTCAATACCTCCATCATTAAGAATATTAATTTTTCTTGATTTTGCACTTATTATTCCTGCAGTAACAGTGGAGTTTAGATTATATGGGTTACCAACAGCAAGCACCCATTCTCCAACTTTTAGTTCATTCGAATTATCAAACTGCATAAAATTTAAATCCTTTGCATCAATCTTTAGTAATGCTAAATCGCTATTTGAGTCCTGTCCTAAAATTTCTGCGCTGTAAGTTCTTTTATCGTTAAGGACAACTTCAATTTCTTTTGCATTGTTTATGACATGTTTATTAGTTATAATATATCCATCATTTGAAATAATTACGCCTGAGCCACTAGCAAAATTTTCTTTGGGCTGTTTAAAAAATCTTTTACCATAAAAAGGATCATAATAGCCATATAACTCATCACTGATATACTTAGATTTAATATGCACTACACATTCAATGGCATTTTCTGCTGCAGAAATAAAATATGGATAGGCATTTGTTGTATTATTATCTTTATAGCTTGATATTTTTGATTCACTCTCCTCTGATGCATAGGATTTTTCTGAAAAGATATTTTGTAAAAAAACTGAAATAATACATCCTAAAAATATATAACCTAATACTTGTCTCTTTTTCATATTAATGTTTATTAAATTAACTATAAATGTGGTTAAATTATTGTGTAATTATTTATTATTTTGCAAAAATAATTCTAATATTTTTTTTCACAAAAAAAGATGAAAAAATTTCAGGTTTTAGTAATAGGAGCTACCGGAGCAGTTGGTCAGTGCTTAGTAAAACAATTGCTAAATAATAGTAATATATTATCAGTAACTATTTTTGTTAGAAAAAAAATCACTTCTAACAATAAAAAATTAATTGTCCACAAAATAGATTTTTCAAATATTATTAAGCATAAAAATAAAATTGTAGGTGACATATTATTTTCTAGCATGGGAACAACTTTAAAAGATGCAGGTTCTAAAAAAAATCAATATTTAGTCGATTATACATATCAATACAACTTTGCAAAAATTGCATCTGAAAATGGCGTTAAGAAATATTCACTAGTTTCATCAATGGGAGCAAACAAAAGCTCTTTATTTTTTTATCCAAAGATTAAAGGTATTTTAGAAGAAAATGTAGCTAATTTAAGTTTTGAAAGAGTTCAGATTTTTAGACCAGCTTCACTAATTAGGCCCTTAACTTTACTTAGAAAAAATGAAAAAATTATAGTAAGTATTATAATATTTTTTAATAAACTTAATTTATTTACATCAATTAAGCCTTTGGATGTTGAAGATTTAGCAAAATTTATGATTAATAAAGTATTTGTAGATAATACTAAAAAAACAACAGTTTATGATCTAAAAGAGATTATAACAAGCTAAATAATATTTACATGTTTGTGAAAAAAAAAGATTATTTAGATTGTTAGTTTTTCCTTAGCGATTTTATTTGCATGATATTTTATTAGTTTATCAATTGGATTTTGCAAAATCTGACCAACTTTAAAATTATTTTCATTAGCTAATGTTTGTATTTCATTAGATAAAAAGTAAGATACTGATCCAATAAAGTTAACTTCAACACTTTTATAATTACTAAAGCATTTTATATGTAGATTAATAAATTCATTTAGAGTTTCGTTTATTATTTTTTTGATTATGGGATGGTTTTTATTTTCTGAAATAAAGGGAAAGTAAGTAGCTAAAAACACATTTGCTCTGCTAGATTTATAAACCTTGTCATTGATTTTATGAATGTTATGCTCATAATTTTTTTCAAAGCTTTGAACTAAAACAGAAGGAAGTAACTTATTAAAGTAAAGACTAAGTACTTTTTTTCCAAAATGATTTCCTGAAGCTTCATCTCCCATTATGAAACCAAGTGAAGGCCCGTTTTCTTTTATATTTTCACCATCAAAATAGCACGAATTGGATCCTGTTCCGAGAATGCAAGTAATATTTGGCTGGTTATTATACATTGCAAAGCAAGCGGCATCCAAATCATGGCTAACTTTTATTTTTGCATTTTTAAAGAACTCTGCTAGCGGTTTTTCAATTATTTCATTTTTGTGCTTTGCCGAACATCCAGCTCCATAAAAAAATACATGTAAGACTTCGTCTTTTACAGAGGTGAGTTTAGAGCTGTTTAACTCTTCTAAAACACCTTCTTCTTTAATGAAATATGGATTAAATCCTATGGTTTTATATTCATTAATTTTATTTCCTTCTAGGTCGCATATTGCCCAGCTACATTTTGTAGAACCACTATCTGCAATTAATATCATTTTTTTTTAGCTAAGATAATTTAATTTACTAGTCTTTTTAATAAATACAAAAATATAATAAAAAAACAATATAAGTGTTTATAATACACTAACTTTGTATTAACATTAAGTGTTAAAAATACACTTAGATAAAAATTTTAAACTAAATAAATGAATAGTAAAATTAAAATTGGAATAAATGGTTTTGGAAGAATTGGTAGAATGGTCTTTAGGGCTTCATTATTAAATGATGATATTGAGGTTGTTGCAATTAATGATTTGGTTGAAGTTGATTACCTAGCTTATTTACTTAAATACGATTCAACACACCCAACGTTAAAGTTAGATATTAGAGTTATTGATAACATGCTTATAGTTAATGATTCAAAGATTAAAGTATCATCTGAATCTGATATATCTAAAATAAACTGGCAATCTTCAGGTGTAGAATTTGTAGTTGAATCGACGGGTAAATTTTTAACATTTGATTCGGCTAATAAACACATCACATCAGGCGCAAAGAAAGTTGTAATGTCAGCTCCTTCTAAAGATGAAACACCAATGTTTGTTTACGGCGTTAATCATAATAAATACAGTACGGATATGAACGTTATTTCTAATGCGTCATGTACAACTAATTGTTTAGCTCCCATACTAAAAGTTATTGATGAAAAATTTGGAGTGTCGAACGGCATGATGAGTACAATACATTCAGTTACTTCTACCCAAAATAGCATTGATGGTATGAATTCTAAAAATTGGAGATTGGGTCGAGGTGGTTTTCAAAATATAATTCCATCAACAACAGGAGCAACTAAAGCATTATTAAAAATATTGCCAAACATGAAAGATAAAATTACTGGAATGTCATTTAGAGTGCCAGTTGCAAATGTTTCTGTTGTTGATTTAACATTAAATCTAAACCAAAAAACTGATTATAAGACTATTTGTGATGTTGTAAAGCAAGCATCTGAAAATGAGTTAGAAGGTGTATTAGGATTTACTAATGAAGATTTGGTTTCATCTGATTTTAATTATGATACAAGAACCTGCATATTTGATGCAAAAGCTGGAATGATGTTGGGAGACGATCTAGTAAAATTAGTTTGTTGGTATGATAATGAATTTGCATATTCTAATAAAATAATAGAAATGATTAGGTATATTCATATTTGTGAGAAGAGATAAATAGTTGAAAACATTGAAAACCAAATATTTAAAAATAATATTATTTAAAATTACCTAAGTTTGTACTATTAAGATGTAAATCTTTTTAATATTTTAGTATCATTTCACAACAATATAAATTATAATAAATTAAATAATATGAGTAATAATAATCAAAATCAAGCATTATATACGCTAGTAATTGTTTTTTTCTTTTGGGGCTTTATCGCTGCAAGTAATGGAGTATTTATTCCTTTTTGTAAAAAATATTTTAATTTGGATCAGTTTCAAAGTCAGCTAATAGAATTTGCTTTTTATGGTGCTTACTATGTCGGAGCTTTATTTCTCTTTGTATATTCAAGTATAACAAATAAAAATATTTTAAATCTTTGGGGTTATAAAAGTACGATTATTAAAGGTTTAGTCCTTTCAACTTTTGGAGCTGGCGCGATGGTTCTAGCCGTACAAGGAGGTTTACCAGGACAGTCTAGTACATTTGTTTATATACTAGCAGCACTTTTTATAGTTGGTCTTGGATTTTCATTACAACAAACTTCAGCAAATCCGTTTGCAATTTCTTTAGGTGATGAATCAAAAGGATCACATAGATTAAATTTAGCAGGAGGAATCAATTCTTTTGGAACTGCAATAGGTCCAATTGTTGTATCACTTGCTTTATTTGGAACTGCTGCAAGTGCTAACATAGATTTAAACTCAATGATTGAAAATCAAGAAATAACATTAAATTCTGTACAATATTTATATATTTTTGTTGGACTACTTTTTCTAATAGCCGCATCAATATTTTATTTTTCAAAAAATTTACAAGAAAAAAAAGAAGATCCAACTTTTCTTGGAGCAAATAAAGCTATGTTTAGCTTGCTATTTATTACTGTAAGTTTAATTGTTATTTTTTATCAGATTTTTAGCCAATATCTTGGATTAGAAAAAGGTGGGGAATTATCATCCGAATCTGAAACTTTTATTTTGAAATTATCATTTTTAGCCTTAATAATTGTTATTCTTACATTACTAGTTTCAAATTTTTTATCACGCAAAAACACTCAAGGCTGGGGTGCTATGCAGTATCCTCAACTTGTTCTAGGGATGATTGCAATTTTCACTTATGTTGGTGTTGAAGTTACAATACAGGGAAATCTACCTGAACTTTTAAAAACACCTGCTTTTGGAGCTTTAAATGAAACAGAAATTGCCCCATATATTTCTATGTATTGGGGTGGATTGATGATAGGTAGATGGACTGGTGCAATAGCAGTATTTAATCCAACAGACAAAATTAAAAAGTGGTTATATATTATCGTTCCTTATGTTGCTTTTGGAGTAGTATTGTCTTTAAATGCGATATCTGGTTTTGAGGTTAAACATTTATCATATTTTGCATTTTTTGTAATTATACAAATAGCAGGGTTTTTTATTGGTAAAGATTTACCATCAAGAACTTTAGCTGTATTTAGTGTTCTTGGTTTATTAGCAATGCTTGTTGGTCTTTTTACAACAGGAAAGATTGCAATATTTTCATTTTTAAGTGGAGGATTGTTCTGTTCAATTATGTGGCCTAGTATTTTTGCATTAAGTATTAAAAATTTAGGAAAATATACATCCCAAGGATCTTCATTTTTAGTTATGATGATTCTTGGAGGGGCAATTATCCCTCCAATTCAAGGTAAATTAGCAGATGTAGTTGGTATACATGAATCGTATTGGATTACTGTTTTTTGTTTTCTATATTTATTAATATTTTCTTTAAAGACCAATAAAATATTTCAAAAAAAATAATTTATAAAATGAACAAAAATAAAATACTTATTGCAATTTTACTTATTTTAATACTAATCTCATTATTGATTTTTAACAACAGATCTGAAGTTGTTTCTAATTTTCCATTAAAGCATGAAGATAGAATAAATAAAATTCTATCAAATATGAGTTTGGAAGAGAAAGTTGGGCAAACATGCCAGATAACATTAGATGCAATTTTAATTAAAAACAAATCAGGTAGTTTAATTGAGCCACACTCTATTGATAGTAATAAATTATATGAAGCTATTCATAAATATAAGATAGGTTCAATCTTAAATGTTTCAAATCATACTTTTACTTTAGAAAATTGGCACAAAAAATTAAAGAAAATATATGAATGCACAAATTTAAAATCAAATTCAATTCCAATAATATATGGTATAGATGCTATTCATGGGGCCAATTATATACAAAATAGCACACTGTTTCCACAAGAAATCGCTTTAGCGGCAAGTTGGGACACTTCCATTGCAAGATCTATGGGATTAGTAACTGCTTATGAAACACGAGCTAGTGGTATAGCGTGGAACTTTTCTCCTGTATTAGATTTAGGTAGAAAACCGATTTGGTCAAGGTTTTTCGAAACACTTGGAGAAGATGAATATTTAGCAAAAACATTAGGAAAAAAAATTGTTGAAGGATACCAAGGAAATTTCCCAATAAGTAAATATCATGTAGCAGCTTGTTTAAAACACTATGTTGGTTACAGCTATCCAAATACTGGAAGAGATAGAACACCTGCATTAATTCCTGAAAGAACTATGGAGGAACTTTACCTGCCTCCATTCAAGAATTCTATAGATGCAGGTGCACTTACAGTTATGATTAATAGTGGTGAGGTTAATGGGATTCCTGGACATGCAAATAAATATTTGATAACTGATATTTTGAAAAATAAATGGGGTTTTTCAGGATTTGCAGTTTCTGACTGGGAAGATTTTATAAAATTGCATACTGAATTACAAACTGATTCTACAATTAAAGACGCTATTGCAACAGCAATAAATGCTGGTGTTGATATGAGTATGGTTCCAAATAATCCTCAGTATAAAAAGTATTGTGAAAATTTAATTGAGCTTGTTAATGAGGGTAGAGTTAGTAAAAATAGGTTGAACGATGCTGTTAAAAGAATCTTAAGAGTTAAGGCTGAGTTAGGTGTTTTGGATAAAAAAGAATTTGACAAAACTATATATAGTGATTTTGCATCAGATAAATTCAAAAAATTAGCTTATAAATCTGCATCTGAGTCTATTACGCTTCTAAAAAATGAAGATAAAATTTTACCTATCGATAATAATAAATCTGTTCTTTTAATTGGGCCAGCTGCTAATAGTTTGAATGTTTTAAATGGAGCATGGACACATACTTGGCAAGGAATAAAAGATATATATAATAATGATTACCCAACAATTAAGGAAGAGATAGAAAGAAGATTCAATAGTGTTTATTACTTTGAAGGATCAAAGATGTTAATGAAAAATGGAGATGAATTAGATGTTGTTTCTAAAGATTTACAACAAGCTGTCAAAATTGCATCAAAATTAGACTATGCAATTGTATGTTTGGGTGAACTTCCATCAACTGAAAGGTCTGGTGATATTTATTCTCTAAATATGCCTGAAGAACAATTGAGAATTGTTGAAGAATTAAGAAAAACTGGCATAAAAATAATATTAGTTTTGGTAGAAGGAAGACCAAAAATTATTAATAAAATTGTACCGTTTTGTTCAGCAATTTTACAAGCTTATCTGCCTGGTGATCAGGGAGCAAAAGCTATTGTTGATATATTATTAGGTAAAATTAATCCTTCAGGAAAATTACCATATACCTATCCTAAGTATGATGGTGTAATTATGCATTATGACCATAAGCAGTCTGAACTTATTAATGGTAATACTTGGAGTAATGATTTTTTTGATCCTCAGTTTAAGTTTGGATTTGGATTAAGTTATACAACCTTTACTTACACAAATCTTGAAATTAGCTCAAGTAAAATTAGTAATAATGAGACACTAACAATTAAGGTAGATATAGAAAATACTGGTGATATAAAAGGAAGGGAAGTGGTTCAACTATATATTAGAGATCATTATGCAACTATATCTCCATCTCTAAGAAAATTAAAAAGATATACAAAAATAGAACTCGAACCGAATCAAAAAGAAACTATTGAATTTGTAATTTCAAAATCTGACTTGAAATTTTATGGTATTAATAATGAGTGGATTGTCGAAGACGGAAAATTCACTGTAATGATAAACGATTTAGAAGCAGAATTTAATTTTAAAAATTAATGATGCCTTTATAAAATTTATATTTTTGAACTTTCAATTTTACATGTCTCAAACTAAATAAATTATGTCACCAATTAACATTTCTATAGATTGTGTAATTTTAGGATTTGACAAAGATCAAAAATTAAAAGTTTTATTAATAAAAAAGATCATTAATGATAAAAATGACTATCAGTACGCGTTACCTGGTGATCTAGTTAAAATTGATGAAGATTTATCAACAGGAGCTAAAAGAATATTGAAGAGTTTAACCTCTTTAGGTAATATATTTTTAAGACAATTTTATACTTTTGGAAATCCCAACAGAACTAAAGCAAAAAAAGATCAATCTTGGCTCCATTTATACAGGAAAAAACCAAAAGAAAGAGTTATTACTGTGGGCTATATAGCTTTGGTTAATATGGAGGAATATGTTCCTCAAGCATCGTCTTTTGCATTTGAAGCAGAATGGGTAGAAATAAATAAATTGACGCATGATTTAGCATTTGATCATAATCATATATTAAGCTCTGGAATTGAATATTTGCGAGAACAAATTGATCATAAATTAATTTCAAATTTACTTCCTTCAAAATTTACATTATCACAACTGCAGAAATTGTATGAAATTTTACTTAATGAAAAATTAGACAAAAGAAATTTTAGAAAAAATATTTCTAAAATAGATGTAATTAAAAAAACAAATGAAAAGCAAGAAGGCGTTGCACATAAACCTGCTTTTTTATATACGTACGATAAGGTTTTTAGGCAAAATTAACTTATAAATAAAAAATATCAGGTTCCACAATATGTTTTATAACAATTTTCAAATTCTTCACTTGGAGGTTGCATAAATTCTTTAATATTTTTTTGATATCTATAAGGCATAGAGATATATTTGAGTAGTTTTTTAAACAGAGTTTTGTTTCCATTAATAGTTTCTTCAATTACTTTCTCTACAATTTGATTCCTTGGTATTATTATCGGATTGTTATCTTTCATTATTTTTTTTATTTCTTTATTATTAGAACAATGGTCAGTAAATTTGTTCCAATCATTTTTCCATTTGTCAAAATCTGATTTAGGAGATTTATTTATTGTATTATCACTGTACGTTAATTCGTAAAAAGTATTTGTATAATCTAAATTATTTTTCAACATTATTTTTAGTAAATTATCTATAAGTTGGTATGATTTTTGATTGGCTTTTTTAATTCCAATTTTTTGTAACATCATCGTATAAAATTTTTTATTCCAAATATCATCAAATTGATCTATTACATTTTGAGCTAATTTTATTGCTTTTTGTTTGTTTTCATCAATTAATGGCAAGAGGGTTTCGGCAAATCTAGAAAGGTTCCACTTAACTATTTTAGATTGATTGCCATATGAATACCTTTGATAATAGTCAATAGAACTATAAGTTGCATTTGGATTATAATTATTCATAAATGCACATGGTCCATAATCAAAAGTTTCAGCTGAAATTGACGTGTTATCAGTATTCATAACACCATGAATGAACCCAACACGCAACCAGTTAGCAACTAAATCTATTTGTTTGATCATTACTATTTCTAGCAAATCTAAAGCTATATTGTTACTGCTTATTAGATCGGGATATAACCTTTTTACAGTATAGTTAGTAAGTAAATTCAAGTAATTTTTATTGCCAAAAAAAGCAGCATACTCAAATGTACCAATTCTAATATGACTATTCATAGTTCTAGCTAGTACAGCTCCTTCGTTAAGATTTTCTCTGTTTATATTTTCTCCAGTTTTAATAACAGCTAAACTTCTTGAGGAAGAGATTTTTAAATAATGAATGGCTTCGCTAATTATATACTCTTTCAACATTGATTTTAATGTTGCTTTACCGTCACCACCTCTTGAATATTTTGTTGCACCACAGCCTTTAAGTTGAATATCAATTCTTTGATTGGTTTTTAATAAATGTTCTCCAATAATTATTGCTCTTCCATCTCCTAGATTTGTGAAATGTCCAAACTGATGTCCAGAATATGCTTGTGAAAAACATTTTTTCTTCTGTGTATTTTCTAACAAAATTTTTTTCAAATCTAATTCAGTTATAAAAGGATAAACATCTTTTAATAAAAGTTTATTTAGAATAAAAATTTTAGATTTAGAAAAAATATTGGGTGTATTTACTTGGTAAAAAAAGTTTGGTAGTGATAAATAAGAATCGTCAAATTGTGACATTATAGTTAAATGTCAATACTAAATCCTAGCCAATCTAAAACATTTTGACACCATATATCTGCTCCTTCTTTTTCTGTTAAAATTCCTATTTCGATGGCATAATCTATAACTCTACCAGGATATGATGTTCCCACACCCTCCATTTCACCAAGTGGAAAAGGATCATCTAAGCCCATAATAATTTGACTTGTTCCCACACGCTTTTTAAGAAGATCAAGAGTGTGAGAGTCATGTACTAAAGTATCAAAATATAAATTTTTATGTCCTAGTGTTTTTCTTGGATCTTCAAGTGTTTTAAAAATATCAGGTCGTCCATCAAAACCTTGAATTCTTCTACCGTAATTTGCAATTCCTAGCATACCTCCGTGTGCAAAACTTGTTCTAATATTAGGATATTTATTTGGCAAATCTCTTAGAGAAAATAAATGAATTGTATCAGCACATTGAGCCATCATCCAAACTAAATGAAATCTCCAATATTCGTTTTTTAATGCAATCATTTTCTCACCATCGTATGGATGAATTTGAATTGCTAGTTTATACTTGTTTGCAAGTTGAAAGATAGGGTCTACATCTTTTTCAGCTATTGATAACCATTCATTTTTTTTATTCAAAAAATGAGTAGGTAAACACAATACTTTTAAATTTAATTGATTAACACACCTTTCAATTTCTTTAAGTGCAAAATCCATGTATAAAGGTTGTACAACAAAACCGCAGGTAAATTTTTTAGGATTTTCACTTTGAATAGTTGAGTTAAAATCATTTTGAAATTTGATTGTATCCAAACAATCATTTTCTTTCCATCCATTACAATATAGTTGTGATAAACAAAGCATTACACTATGGTCAATACCATTTTGATTCATCCAATTTAATTTCTCCTTTTTAAAAAAACTTGAACTTGTAATTGGCCTAGTCCAATTATCTTGTCGCATAAATTTTTTATTATCATCAATCCAAAACAGTTTTTTATCTTTCATAAACTTTGGAATCTGAGAAGGCTCTGGTAGTATATGTCCGTGTCCGTTTATACGCATAGAATTAATATGATTGACTTTTTAATAGTTTAAAATTATCTTTTGTATTTACAACAATAATGTAAATTTTCATACGCTTCTTGAGTCGCTTTGATTTCATCTGTATCGTAACCTTCATCAGCTATACTTTGCTTAATCTTTTCTAAACTTATTTTTTCTGGGTTATATTTTATTGTTAATTTTTCTTCTTTAGCAGACCATATTGCTTTTTTAACACCTCGTAATTTTATAGATGCATTTTGTATCTTTTTTCTACACATATCACAATTCCCAAGAACTTCAAATGTTTCTTCAATATATTTTTTGGTATTAAATATTTGAGCAGATGAGCTATTTAGTAAAAGAAAAAACAGCAAAATAAGTGTTATTTTTTTTTTCATTATAATTTTTTCTTTTAAAAGTAAAAAAATATTTGAAAAAATTAAAGTCAATGGTTGTTATTTTAACAACAGTTACAACTTTTTTTAGAATCAGTCTTTTTAATACTGCATAAATATTGAGGATATTTTGATAAAAATATTTCTGCCAACATTATGTTGGAGATATTATTATCACCACCAAAAGTATTTCTTACTAAGATGCCAAATTCTTCAAGAGTATAAAGTTGGTCTTTAATTTCTAGTTGCTTAAGTGAATTAATGTTCATATTTTATTTTTTGTAAAATTAAATTTTTTAAACTAAGCAGGCTTTATTGCTATCAAATTTATTGATTACTTTTGTTAGATTAAAATTTTTATTGTGCTTGTAACAATTGTTGCTTTAAGTTTTATAAAAGAAAATAAATCATTTCACTGAAATTAGTTGAGATAGCTAAACAAGAGATTTAAAGTTGTTACTTATTATAAATTTTTTTAGACTAAATGTTAAAATATAAAACGCATATAAACAAAAATAAAAAGCAATGGATTACATTTGTTCATGGTTTTGGAGGAAGCAGTAACATTTGGCACAGACAGATCAGAGAGTTAAGTAAACACTATAATTTATTGTTTATTGATTTAAGAGGACATGGAAAATCAAAAAACATTGTTTTAGAATCAAATTTTAATTTAGAAATAGCTTGTAACGATATAATTAATGTTTTAGATTATTTAAAAATTAAAAGTTCACATTTTATTGGTATTTCTTTTGGATCACTATTAATTTTAAAGTTACTTAAAAGCTACAATAATTACATCAATAAGTCTGTTCTGGCTGGTGCAATCACTTCATTTAACAACTTCACTAAATTTTTGTTACTATGTTTAAACTTACTTAAAGGAATTTTACCAAATATGTACCTGTATAAATTATTTGCATATATAATAATGCCTAAACCAAATCATAAAGAATCTAGGCTTATATTTATTCAGGAAGCTAAATTAATTAGTAGAAAAGTATTTACAAAATGGCTAAGTTTAATACCAGAGTTAAAAAAATTTATTATAAATTTAGAACCGACTGCTTTTCATAAGAGAATTCTTTTTTTATCAGGAAAAGATGATTATTTGTTTTCTGAAGATGTTAAAAGTTTTGCTTCTAAGAATGATTTTTTTAGTTATATTTCAGTAGAAAAAGCGGGGCATATAGTTAACATTGATAAACCATCTAGTTTTAATCAACATGTGATTAAATATATAGAGAAAAATCATAATTAATTTTAATTAAGTAAATAATTTTGTAAAAATTCTTGTAATATAAAAAATGAAAAAAATTATTTTAATAGTATCTTGTGCACCATACTTTCTTTTTTGTCAACAAACTGTAAATGATAGTATTTTTCATGATAATTTGTACAGAAGCTATAAGACTTATGTGCCAGCAATCTATAATTCCTCAGAACCAACTCCATTAATCTTTAATTTTCATGGTAAAACAGGAACTTCAACTATTGCAATGTGGCATACAGATTTCAGATCAATAGCTGACACTGCAAATTTCATAATTGTTCATCCACAAGGCTTATTAAACAGTTCTGGAGAAACACATTGGAATATAGGCCAATTAGGATCATCCGTTAATGACGTCGACTTTATATCTAAATTACTTGATAGTTTAAATACAGAATATAATATTGACATGAACAGAGTATACGCTACTGGAATGTCAAATGGTGCAATGATAAGTTATAGATTAGCATGTGAACTTTCAGAAAAAATTGCAGCCATAGCACCAGTTGCAGGATCATATCTTTCTTATATGTTGAATACTTGTAATCCTATCCACCCAACACCTGTTTTACATATTCACGGAGATGCTGATAGTAATTCAATTTACTATGGTAAGCCTGCATTTGAGTCTGTTCCAAGTATTATTTCATATTGGATAAACTATAATCAATGTGATACTCAAAGTATTATTTCACAAGTTCCAAATATCAATTTAATAGATAGTAGTAATGTAGTTAATTATGTTTGGAAAAATGGGATAAATAACATTGAAGTCAAGCATTTTAAGATTATTGGTGGAGGTCATACTTGGCCAGGAAGTGATTTTCCTAATTTAGCAGGTGGTGTTACAAATTATGATATAAATGCTTCTTTAGAAATATGGAGATTTTTCTCTAACTATAATTTAAATGGATTAATAAGTTCTACTAAAGAAGTTAATGAAAATAGTAAACTTAATAGAAAATTATTGCAAGTAGTTGATTTGTTTGGAAGACAGTCTTCATATTTTAATAATCAACTTCTTTTTTATATATACGATGACGGAACTGTTGAGAAAAAATTAATTATAAAATAAATTGAAAACTAACTTATTATCTTTTAATCTATTATATATTACAAATCAAATTAAAAAATTATAGTTTAACTATTTTAATAGTTGTTTTTTTGTTTCCAAAAATAATGATGCAAGAATAAATTCCAGATTTAAATTTCTTAAATGAAAGTTTTTTTCCAATTTGAGTTTCTAAAAAATTCCCATTTAGTGCGTAAATATTTGTTTTTATAGCTTCAACAAATTCATTTGTAGAAATATTCACGAAATCATGAGTTATACTAGGAAAAATTTTAATTTCATCTAAATTTATTGATAAAATATTTACAGATCCAGTACCATTGAAAGCACCTATATTTGAAGGATAAAGATGTGAAACACTATTGCCAAAATAATCCAAACCGCCATTATGTTTTAAGTAGTTATTTGTATCACTACTTCCATTAATTAAAAATCCACTTCCAATAGCAGGACTATTATTTTGAATTTGATATGCCTGAGGATTATCTTCTCCTAAATTGTTTGTATTAAGAACTAGGGGATCACCATAAAGCGCATTGTGCTGTAAGTCACTATCAAGACTAATGCGTGAAGAATCATAAAAAAGATTATGACTAATATACAGATCATTAAGATTGTTCTCAATTAATGTGGGAATTGATTGTCCATTTTTCCCTACTACAATTAGATTATTATAAAAATGTACATCACCAATATTTGGCCAAAAATAGATTTCAGGGTTTAATGTATCACTTACAAAAATCGTATTGTTATAAATGAAAGAACCAACATTTGGGCATCTTACAGGGTTTTGGCCACAAAAATTAGATACCCAAAAGATTTTACCTTTTTTATCCCACGAAGTACCATTTGGATCTTCACGGTAACCATCATTAACACTAATGTTGTAGCGGTATCCGCAGTTAATATTATCACCCAAAATTTCCACAAATCCTCCTTCATTATTTAAGCTATAGTTATATTGAAACACTACATTTTCATTGCCATAGTCTATATGTGACCCGTAAGAATCCATAGGGCCATGTGCATTCATAAATTTATTGTACTGAGCAACTACATTTTTACAATCAAATGGCCACATACCACTTCCTCGTTTCCACATTCTATTGTCAATAGATGAGCCTGTATGATTAAAAATACAATCTTGAACAAGAATATTCTCACTTTTGTTAGGGACAAATCCTGAACCACCTGTATGCTCAAAGACACAGTTTTCAACTAGTATGTGATTATTTTTTATGGAATCTATGCCAACAAGACCCAAAGATTTAATCCAAAATCCATAGTGTCCAGTATTTGTTATTGTTGTGTTACGAACTTTAATATTAGATATAGTATTAATTAATCCAGAGGCGATATCAGACTGGGTTTCTAATTTGATTCCATAACCCAAATGAATATTGCTTGTTATATATGGACTAGGATAAATATCATGAATGTAGAGGTTATTAAAAGAAAAATTTTCAAGATCTTTGGTAGATGCAACAACTTTAATTCCAAAACGAACATTTTTCCCAGACCCCCAAGAATTTTCGGCTCCTCCAAAACCAGGTAATTTTTTAGCTAAACCTTCATATATTGTAGTGCTGTTTAATGAAATTGCATCAAATTCTACAGAACCACTACTAAATTGAAATTTCACAGTTCTATCAAAATTTACTTGATTCACAGTTATAGTATTTATTCCTAATGATAAGGCTTGAGATGGTGCAAAATACCAGTTCTGATTAGCAACAGTTCTTACCACTCTGTAATTTGCCCCTTGAGTAGGTAAGCTTGTCACATTTATTACAAATGTTTGTTGAGCTCCATTATTTCCATCTCCTATTTGGCAAGCTGTGAAGACGTTAGTCCATGCGCTGTTTGGTCCGTTTGCAAATAAAGTTGGTGTTTGAGCTGAAATAGAAGTTGCTACTGCTGAGTCAAGATGACTAGATGAATTATATAGTTCCAAATTATTAATATATATGTGCTGATCATTATAAATTAAAATTGAAGATTGGTACCCAACTCCATTTATAATTGCCCTATTGGATCCTGCATATATATCAATAACTATGGGTTGATTTGGTGAACCTGAACCATTTAACCAAAACATACCCTCCCAATAATCACCAGATTTAAAATATATAGTATCTCCAGCACTAAATTGCATTGAGTTTAACTTCTCTATGGATTGAAATGGGTTTTGACTGCTTAAACCATTGTTCATATCGCTTCCCTGAGAACTACTTACGTAGTATACTTGTGCTTTCATATTTACAATTAAAAAGACAGCTAATATTGTAAGTATGATGTTTTTAGAAAACATACAAAATTGAAAATTACACATGCTTAAATTATAGAATTATAAATTTTTATTACTATAAAAAGTATATATCTATCAAAATTAAAGAAAAATAGTTAATTGCAATGTCAATTTTAATATTAATAAATGTGAGTTGAAATTCATATTAATTAAAAAAAAATGAAATATAATTTTTGTGCAGTGTAAAAAACACACTACCTTTTTTTGAAACTTTTAAAAAATTTTTTATATTTGGGGTCTTGTTTTTACGACAAAAGCAGAAATTTTATGAAGAAAAATCGTATTTATCAGGTTAACCCTGCGGAATTTTATCGTCCTTGTTGGCGAGATTTTTCTGCTATTTCTGCGTGCAAATTTTTGAGTATAATAACCATTATGTTAAGTCATAATGGTTTTTTTACATATATTTTTTAACATTATTTATTAATTAAAACTTGTATTATGAATTTAATCTCTACTAATAATGAATCCCTTACGGGTGTATTATTAAAAAAATTTAAGACACTTACGTTGTTAGTTTTGTTTGCAGCTAGTACTTTTAATGTATCTGCTCAAACTACATCAACAATTAGTGCTTGTTCTGATTTTACATCAGGACCTGCT
>TARA_B100001093_G_scaffold520517_1_pt1 | contig 34975 bp, 29 predicted proteins | sample TARA_B100001093 | Tara Oceans TARA_B100001093 (sample SAMEA2623116) | marine metagenome | biome: marine biome (ENVO:00000447); feature: surface water layer (ENVO:00002042); material: "saline water (ENVO:00002010), including plankton (ENVO:xxxxxxxx)" | depth 5 m | reverse complement strand
TCGATAGAAATATCGTGCCGGTTCAAGTCCGGCCTCGGGTACCAATGTTCATATACTATTAATTCCTAAAAAAATCAGAGTGGCACATGTTGCTAATAAAATGTAATAATACGAATAATTTAAAACGTAAGATAGAATGGATAATACTAGACATCGTCGCCAAGAACAAAATATTATTAATGATGAAACAGATCTAATTAGTCTGTTCTTTTTTTTCTGGTCAAGAAAATTAATCATAACAATAGCTACCTCAATTGGAGTTATTTTAAGTATTTTATATTCTCTATCTATACCAAATAAATATATATCTGAGACTCTTCTTTCTCCATCAAGCTCTTTTCAAACAAATTCCGATACTAGCATGATGAGATATAGTGGTGTTGCAAGCCTGGCAGGTATATCACTTCCTTCACTTGGAGCATCAAATAACAGGGTTAATTTAGCAATTGAAATATTAAATTCTAGAGATTTTCGCTTACGTTTTGTTGACAAGAGAGATATAGCAGCAACCCTCGTTGCTTCAAAAAATTGGGATAAGCCCACCAGAAGCATTATCTATGATGAAGAAATTTATGATTTCAAAAATTCTCGCTGGATTGCTACAGGAGCAAACTTTAATGAAAACGGTCCTACATCACAAACTATTTTAGATAGTATGACAGACTTGATATCTATAAAAAAAGATATCGAAACAGGATTTGTAAAAATTTCAATTAAACACTATTCACCGGATATTGCTCAGCAATGGTTAATCTGGATTGTTCAAGATATTAATTTAACATTAAAAAAACGTGATTTAGAGTTTGCTACTAAAACTAAAACATATCTTGTTGAACAAATTGAAAAAAATTCAATAGCACAATTGAATCAAGTTTTTAATAATTTGGTTGAACTACAGGTCGAAAAAATTATGCTGGCTGAAGTTCAAGAAGAATATGCGTTCACAATTATAGATCCTCCTATTTTACCTGAGAGAAAGTCTGAACCTAGTAGGGTAAAAATAGTATTATTCTATTCTGTAATTAGCCTTTTAATATCAATGATTTTTGTATCTGTACTAGCTCTATACTCAAATAAAAATAGGTAATGAATTTAGTAATTCATAGTTATAAAAAGCTCAAGAAATAAAAATAATTTATATGCAATATAAAGATAAATTTGATTTAATCCTTGGAAGATCTAAATCTCTTTTTCAAGATGATATTGACAGGAATTATGAACACATTAAAAGCACTATCGGAAAGGCTCGTGTTTTAGTTGTTGGTGCAGCTGGAAGCATAGGCCAGGCCGTAGCATCTGAAATATTTAAATTACAACCAATATGCCTTCATTGTGTTGATACTAGTGAAAATAATTTGGTTGAGCTTACTAGAATTATTAGAAGTGAGTATGCTCAAAAAAATATTGACTATATGTCCGTTCCAATAGCTATAGGAAGTATCGAGTTTGATGCATTTATTAACTCACAGCCGGCATATACTCATGTTTTTAATTTATCTGCACTCAAACACGTCAGAACTGAAAAAGATGCTTATGGCCTAATGCGTATGATCGATGTAAATATAATTCAATCATTATCACTAGCAAGATATTGCGGAGATGTTAACGCAAAATATTTTTGTGTATCAACTGATAAGGCTGCCAGTCCAGCAAATGCAATGGGAGCAACAAAGAGAGCTATGGAGCTTTTTCTAACAGCTGAGGCAACTAAAACAAAAACATCACTAGCAAGATTTGCTAATGTAGCTTTTTCTGACGGAAGTTTACTTCATGGCTTCACTATGAGGCTAAGCAAGCATCAACCAATAACAGCACCACAAGATGTAAAAAGATACTTTATTTCTCCCAAAGAAGCTGCACAACTTTGTACTATGTCATCAGTTTTTGGAGATTCTGGAGATATATTTTTTCCATCTCCCAATGTTAATTTGCCCTTGATATCATTTGAAGACATTGCTTTAAAATTTATTGAATATAGTGGATATAAAGTTAAAAAATGTAATGATGAGGATGAAGCTCGCCACGCAATTGATAAAAAATGTTATGAAAATGGTGAATGGCCTTGCTATTTTTTCAAAAGTGACACTACTGGAGAAAAACCATATGAAGAGTTCTTTACTGAAAATGAAGAATTAGACTTACTTTCTTTTAATACACTTGGCATTGTAAAGAATTTTGAAAAACCAAATGTTACATTATTAAATGAATTTGAGGTCAAAATCATGCAATTACGTGAAAATGGTCGATGGACAAGAGAAGAATTAATTTCTTTGATAAAAGATCTAGTTGTAACGTTTAATCATATTGAAACTGGTCGCTATCTCGATTCTAGGATGTAAAGAAGTGATTAGGTTTTTAGATATCATGTTCAGCTTAATTGCATTAATTGCTTTGAGCATTCCTTTATTCTTTGTAGTATTGTGTCTTTTAGTTACAGGCGAGGGATACGTGTTTTATAAACAAACCCGCATTGGCAGTAATGGCAAGAATTTTAAATTATTTAAGTTTGCAACTATGTATCATAATAGTCCAAACATAGGTACTGGAACAGTGACATTAAAAGACGATCCAAGAATTCTGCCATTTGGAAAATTTTTAAGGACAACCAAGGTCAATGAATTACCTCAACTCATAAATGTAATTATTGGTGATATGAGCATAATAGGGCCAAGACCATTAACATCTGAAACATTTAAAGCCTATTCAAAGGAAGATCAAATGACAATCAGCTCAGTTCAACCTGGTTTGTCTGGTATCGGCTCTGTGTTCTTTAGAGACGAAGAAAAGTTTATAGGAAATAGTGAGTCTGCAATTAATATTTATTTTGAATATATTGCACCTAAAAAAGCTGAATTAGAATGTTGGTTTGTAAGAAATCGTTCCTTAAAATTATATATTCTTAATATAATAGCTACCATAGTTTCTGTTACCATTCATAATGATAATTTTTTAAGATATTTTTATGATGATATACCTAAAATTGACATGAATATTCCAAATAAATATAAGAAAGGATAGTATTTTTGTGATGAAATTATTAGTTACTGGGACATCTGGGTTTATTGGTTCTGCTTTAGCAAGATCATTAGTAAAAGATGGAAACCAAGTATTTGGAGTTGATAATCATAACGACTATTATGATCAACAGCTTAAAAGTGATAGAGTTGGATTATTAAAAGATAATGAAAAATATATACATCATGAAGTTGATATATGTAATTTTGAAGATCTTGAAAAAGTTTACAAAGAATGCAGACCTGATGTGGTAGTTAATTTAGCCGCTCAGGCGGGAGTGAGGTACTCAATAGAAAACCCCATTGCTTATGTTAATTCAAATTTAATAGGGTTTACAAATATTCTTGAGTTATCAGTAAAATACAAAATTAAACACTTAGTATATGCAAGCACATCAAGTGTGTATGGAGCTAACACAATGATGCCATTTTCTGAAAAACATCCTATTGGCCATCAAGTTAGTTTTTATGCAGCAACAAAAAGAGCTAATGAACTTATGGCTCATAGCTATAGTCACATTCATAAATTGCCCACCACTGGTCTAAGATTTTTTACTGTCTATGGTCCTTGGGGAAGGCCAGATATGGCATTGTTTAAATTTGTAAAAGCAATGCTTAAAGGTGAGCCTATTGATGTCTTTAATAACGGCAATCATACTCGTGATTTCACATATATTGATGATATAGTTGACGGCGTTACACGAGTTATTAAAGATATACCTTCCGGTCAACATGATTGGGATTCTAAAAATCCAGATCAAGGAAACTCATATGCACCATGGCAAGTCTATAATATAGGCAACACAAATCCAGTTCCCTTGCTAGATTTTATAAAAGCAATAGAAAAGCACCTAAAAATACATGCAAAAATCAATTATCTTCCATTGCAAAAGGGCGATGTGCCAGACACCAGTTCTGATGTTAGCTCTTTATCAAATGCTGTTGGTTATTCTCCATCGACATCAGTTGATGAAGGCATTAAGAATTTTATTAATTGGTACAAAGATTATTATGAAAAAAGAAAGTGATAAAAAAAGTAATTTCAAGATATGTATTATTGGTTTAGGTTATGTCGGGTTACCTCTTGCAATTGCATTTGATAAAAAATATAAAACAGTTGGTTTTGATATTAATTCAAAAAGAATTAATGAGTTAATTGAAGGAATTGATCTAACAAAAGAAGTAGATAATTCATTATTAGTCAGCAGCAATATTCACTTCACTTCGCAAGAAACTGATATAGATTCTTGTAATGTTTTTATTATAACTGTTCCCACCCCAGTAAATGCTCAAAATAGACCAGATTTAACTATGATGATCGATGCTAGTAAATTAGTAGCTAAATACCTAAAAAAAGGAGACACATGTATTTATGAATGCACGGTTTATCCAGGCGCAACAGAAGAAGAATGTATCCCAGTCTTAGAGGAAATATCAGGCCTTAATTTAAATAAAGATTTTTTTGTTGGTTATAGTCCTGAAAGAATAAATCCTGGTGACAAGGAGCGAACTCTAACAAAAATTATGAAAGTTACATCAGGCTCATGTAACGAGGCAGCTAATTTAATAGATAGCTTGTATTTAGAAATTATTCAAGCAGGAACACACAAAGCTCCCTCAATCAAAGTTGCTGAAGCTGCAAAGGTTATTGAAAATACACAAAGAGATGTAAATATTGCTTTGATGAATGAGCTATCTGCTATTTTTGATCTAATAGGTATAAAGACCTCTGATGTTCTTAGTGCGGCAAGAACTAAATGGAATTTTTTAGATTTCCGTCCTGGTCTAGTTGGTGGTCATTGTATAGGTGTTGATCCATATTATCTTGCACACAAAGCAGAAGAATTAGGCCACATGCCTGAAATAGTATTGGCTGGTAGGAGAATCAATGAATCTGTACCAGAAAGGATAGTCAATAGATTAATTAAAGATGCAATTAGACTAAGCTTAATAAATGATACTGGTTTTAGAGTTCTTGTTCTTGGTGTTACATTTAAAGAAAATTGTCCTGATATTAGAAATAGCAAAGTTAAGGATCTTATTAATTTACTTAAGGAATATGGTGCAGAGGTTGGAGTTTATGATCCTTATGTAAGCAATGAATTAGTTCAAGCTCAATTTGGTGCATTGCCTGTGGATATTGTTATCGATGAAAAAGAATGGCCTATAGTTGTTTTGGCAGTAAATCATTCTGAATTTATAAAATCAGATGGCAAAACATACAAAATATGCAATCAAGCGAAGCTTTTGTATGACTTAAAGTCAACTCTAAATTCCTCTAAAGTAGAATATTCACTTTAAAAAAATAATTAATGAAACTTTTCAACTTGTATAGCATGGCTGTTAAATCTAATATTACAACGCATACTATAACGACCATTTTTTTAACTTTTTTTGCAGTAATTCAGGTGATATTGAATGCAAGATTTCTTGGTCCAGAAAAGCTTGCAATAATTGCTGTCTTTTATATGTTAATGTCTATAATCGAGCATTTTTTTGAGTTCGGTTTCAATAAAGCTCTCATTCAAAAACAAAAGCTTGATAATGCTCATGTAAATGTTGTTTTCTATATTACAGTTTTAAAAGGTGTACTAATTTCTTTAATAATTTTTTTATTTTCTAGTAATTTTGAAAATTTTTTTGGTGTTGAAGGCTTGTCAGAAGTTTTAGTAATTTTGTCATTGGTGCCTTTTATAAAATCTATGAGAAATACTTATGCTGTAATCTTGCACAGATCATTGAATTTTAAGTTATATGGTAAATGGATGATTTCTTCTTCATTCTTCAAATTAATATGCATCATCATAGGATTAAGCTTTTATCCAGAGGCGATTTCAATTGCATTTGCAATAGTTATAGCTGAACTTTTTTCAACATCACTCTCATATATCTTAGTTTCCAATAGACCCAGCATAAAATTCTCTTACTATCATTTGGTATCTTTATGGAACTATGGAAAATGGGTATTTTTAGCTGCGATTGTAGCTATAGCCGAAAGACAAGGCGCACAATTTCTTACAGTTAAATTACTAAGTGCTATAGAATTAAGTATGCTATATATAGCACTTCAATTTTTAAAAATACCTACATTTTTTTCAAATACTGTTAAGGGTTTTTTATTCCCAAATTTTTCAAGATTATTATCAAATACCCAAAAACTTAAAATTTACTATAAATATGGAAACACTTTTTTATTACTTTCTTTTGGATACTTTTTATTAATCTCAATTTCTTTAGGAGAACAACTTATTGTTCAACTACTTGGAAATGAGTGGATGGGTATAGGAACATTATTTGCCCTTCTTGTTTTTTCTAAAATTTTTGATTCATTTACTGGATTAGATATATCATTGATGAATGGCTTAGGTTACCCAAAGTATGCATTTATTAACCACTCTGTAAAAGCGACCTTGCTAGTTGTATTTTGTATAGCATTTATTAAGAGCTATGGTCTAATTGGCGTTGGTTTATCATTTATACTTTCTTCGACTATATCTTGGATCACTTTAAGATATTTGACATTGAATAGAGCAGCTCACATTAATGCAATTAAAAAACTGTATTTAACGATAGTTATTTTTGTTTTTATAGTCTCTCTAATTGTGTTTGAAATTTGGAATTTTGAAATGGTATTTACACATGATTTTTTAATTTTATTTTTTAACATTATTTATGTAAGTTCTGTGTACTTTTTGCTCTTATATTTAGTATCATGCGTTATTAAAAAAACAATCATTTCTTATGAAGATATTTCTATAAAACTTAAAGAAATAATGGAGCTATAAAGATCATGTATTTAAAAAATATATATAAATGATCATCTTAAAAAGAATTTGATTACAGGAGATATGACAATATGATAAGAAATTTTTTACTACCCAAGAGTAGCGAAAAGCATCCATATATTTCTCAGCGCATAAACAATGAATCGCCTATAATTATTGAGGTTGGTGCTCATTTTGGTACAGATACATCAATAATGCTTAATCAATATAAAAATCCCTCAATTTATTGTTTTGAACCAGATCCAAGGAATATAGAAATCTTTCATAGAAATGTTAATAGTAATGCAGTTAAATTCTTTCCTTATGCTGTATCAAATGCGGAAAAAGAAAATGTTCCTTTTTTTCAAGCAACATCAAAAGTTACTGAGAAAATGCTAGAAAAGTATAATTGGATTGATAAAAAGGAATTTGTTGAAAAAAAACTTGCAAGAAGTAGTGCCAGCTCTTTAAAAAAAGGACATGAAGCTGTCAAAAATGCCAATCAAATTTTAGTTGATACAATTACACTTGATACATGGAATTCACAATATAATTTACCAGTTGTTGATTTGTTATGGATAGATGTTCAAGGGGCAGAAAAAGAAGTTCTAGAAGGAGCAAAAGAACTGCTATTAAAGACCAGATATGTTTGGGTTGAATATGGTGAAATAGAATATGAAGGAGGAATGGATCTTGCTGAAACCAAAAAACAACTAGGTAAAAATTTTTCATTAGCAACAATAGGTTCTTACTTAAGAAAAAAAGGCGACGCGCTCTTTAAAAATAAAAAAATTTAACAAGGTTTAGTATGAAAAAAAATATAGGGATAATTGGTATTGGAAGATTGGGTCTTCCATTGGCATTAAATTTTGAGCGTGCAGGTTTTAAAGTGCTTGGGTGCGATATTCGCGAAGATTATGTTAATGACATAAATAATAAATCTTTCAAAACTATTGAGCCAGATGTTGAAGATATGCTTAAGCTGAGCAATAATTTTGAGGCATCTACATCTTTAGAATATGTTTTTAATAATTCAGATATTATTTTTTTATGTCTTAGGACTGAAACAAATATGGATGGTTCTTATGATGTGTCACAGGTTGATAGTGTTGTAAATGATTTAAAAAATTTAGCTATCGTTGATAAAAATAAATTATTGGTAGTAAATTGTAATGTTAATCCTGGATATACTAATTCTGTAAGAGATAGACTTGCAAATTTGGGATATTCAGTGAACTATAACCCAGAATGGGTTGCACAAGGTACAATTGTTCGAGACCAAATTCATCCTGACGTTATAGTAATTGGTGAAGAGAACATAGAGAGTGGTGAACAACTTTTATCTTGCTATAAATCTTTATGTTTGAGTGATCCAAAAATTTTTAGAATGGATGTATTGAGTGCTGAAATTACAAAAATTGCTTTAAATTGTTTTCTAACTTGTAAAATTAGCTATGCAAATATGATTGGTGATTTGGCTAAAAAGGTTGGTGCGGATGAAAATAAAATATTGTCAGCAGTCGGAGCAGATTCTAGAATAGGTAACAAGTTTTTTAATTATGGTTATGGGTATGGCGGCCCTTGTTTTCCAAGAGACACAAGAGCTTATTTACGATACTCGAAAGATAATCATATGGATGCAATAATGGTTGATGCAGCACAAAAATATAACCAAATACATTTTAATTATTATATTGAAGATTTTGTTTCACAAAATTCAAAAAATGAGCCTGTTTTATTAGATGGAGTATGTTACAAAAAAGGCGTTGATATTATTGAATCATCACAGCAGCTAGACTTTGCAGTTGAGCTTGCAAATAGAGGATACAAAGTAACAATTAAAGACTACTCATCAGTTATAGCTCAAATAAAAGATATATATTTAGACTTGTTTGATTATGAATGCTACTAAAAATGGAACTCTAACAGTTCATTTTTCTATAGGTTTTGGAAATAATATTTTTCAATACATATTTGCAAGGCTGGTCGCTGAAAAAAATAACTTATTCTTGTGTTCGCCTGGAATACCTGAGCTTGGAATAAACCCAACAGAATCGGTTATTGATCAATCTTTGCCATTTATTCATATTGGCAATGAGGGTTATAAGACAGGAATTTATGAAAAACATTTAAAAGCCGATTATTCAAATCATAATATTATTGTGAAAGGTGGTTTTTTTGAGGATTACACTTTATATCAACCACATTTAGAAAAAATTAGAAATTGGTTTAGGCATTCACTATACAAAAGAAATACTAAAGATCTCGTCATACATTTTCGTCTTCAAAATAGACTTGTTATGGTAAATCATTACCTTAATTTTATAGAGCCTTATGAATATAAGAATGTTATAGATCAATTCTCTTTTGATAAGCTGCACATTGTAACTGACGCAGAAAAATGGGATTATCATAACAAAGATGATATTAAAAGAATTAGAAAAGATATTATGAAAGGTCCCAATCCAGCGGCACATAAAATCAAGACCAATGAAAGTATAGATTACATGAATTCGCTTGTAGATGTTTTATCAGAGTACAATCCAATAATACATACAAGCCAAGAAGGGACGATTCCTGGCTCGGGAGCATTAAGAGGAGGATTTATAGATGCTTTTGATTATGTAAGATCATTTGATAAGGGCATTTTATATAATAGTACATTTTCATGGTGGGCTTTAGTATTGGGTGGAGCTAAAGAAGTTGGTGTATTTTCTGAATGGAAACCTGGTAGAAAAGATAATCAGCCAAATCTTGGAGAAACCGCATATCCGGGTTGGTTTAGATGGGGAAAATCAGAGTCATTAATTTCAAAAAGACCCGAAGTGCAAAAATATGCTAAATTATCATGGAGAAGGAGGACATTTTGGCCTCGTAAAATAAATAAAGCTATAAAAGCAGTTCGCGCTCTAAAAAAAATCATATTTCTTGGTAAATCTTGATATTTTTTTTGTTGATCATAGTTTTATTTTCATTAAGACGACTATTTAATTCAATCAAACGTCATAGCTCAGTTTTTGATCCAGCTTTATTTTTCTCACTTTTTTTCATGAGTCTATTCGTACCAGTTGCATTAATTGGAGGCATAAGCTTTACCAGCCTAGTCGATGGCTTTGGAACAAGATTTATTGATGAAGATACATTTAAAAGAACAATATTAGCATCTTCTTTATTTATATTAATTTTTATGGAAACTCACAAATTAATAATAGATGCTATCCCACAAAAGCGAATTGATTTGGCTTTTAATGCTAGATACTTTAGATCTGATTTGAGGTCTTATATATTAATTTTTATTGGTATTTCTTTTTTAATAGTTGGTTTGATTATTAGGTATAACCTTGGATTTCTTGGCAGAAATCCATGGAGTGAGGGAGGTACCATAAGTTTTACTGGCAGCATTAATGCAATGTCAACCTCGAACATCCAACTATTTCAACTATTTCAAACTTTAGAAAAATTAGCTCTAATAATAGCTGGTGGAGTTTTTGTAAGCCGAGCTAAAAATTTTTATTGGGCTTCAGCTAGATTTATTTTCATTTTTATAGCTCATTTAATGTTCTTTTTCATTACAACGACTGAGCGCGGTGGAAGCCTAATGTTTGGTTTAGGTGTTTTATGTTATGCAAGTATGATTTCTCCAATTTTTAATGGTATTAAACCATGGCATTTAGCATTAGGAATATTAATTGGATTCCTTTTGAATTTATTAACTGCTATTTTTGAAACAAATGTATTAGGTGGTAATTTTGATAGATGGGTGGCAACGGGATTAATTCTTAGAGGTCCGACCGCCGTTTTTTGGATAACTGCAATGGTAATCGATTGGGTTGATAATATGGATGTTGCTATTAGGGATGGTACAACATATTTGCAAGCTTTAGGTGGGCTCTTTCCAGGTCAAATGAGACCATTTGAAGTTGGCTCATTATCGAGATGGTTTGTAAGTGAATTTAATCCAGATCTAGCAAAGAGAGGAATAGGTTATGGTTTTTCTCTTATAGCAGAAGGTTATCTTAATTTTAAAATGATGGGAGTAATTATATCCGGACTTATACTGGCTTTTGTAAGTAGTTTTCTTGTTTTTATTCGTGATTCTAGTCGACTGCCTACTGTATGCATCTTAATTTATACCCTTATTTTTTCTGGTTTTTATAAATTTTTACAAGGAGATTTATCTAACTTATTTAGTCGTTTACAATACGCATTAGTTGTTGCATTGATTTTTGTAGCATTTTTATCATTTATGTCTAAAATTAAGACGTTGAATAGGCATTAGCATTTATGGAGTTAAAATATGAAAGCACATGAAAGAGAAAACCAATTGTATTTGTCTGGAAAGCGATGTGGAGTTTCCATAGCTGAAGAAATTATGTTTAATTATCTTGATGACTTAAAAGATAATAACTTAAAAGTGGCTGATCTTGGAGGAGGTACTGGCGATATATCATTACTAATAGAAGATCGTGAACACAAATCAACTTTGTATGATTTTTCAGATGTTGCTATTCAAATAGCTCAGGAGAATGGTCTAGAAGGATATGTTTGTGACCTTGATGAAGGCATCCCAGCAGATGATAGATTGTTCGATATTGTATGGGCTGGTGATGTTATAGAGCATGTTTTTGATCCTCTAGGTTTAATTTCGGAAGTTTCCAGGATATTAAAAGATTCTGGAAAGTTTTTATTCACAGTCCCATATGATCTACATATGGGAAATAGGATTAGATCTTTAAGAGGTATATCTTATCAAGAACCAATTTTAAAAAAGTATGGACAATGCAAACATCACACTTTTGTGTCTGATTATTTAGTAGATTTTATGTTGAAACAAAATAAATTAAAGCTTGATAAGCTTACCTATATATGCAGAATACCGAAAACTTCAAAACAGTTTAAAACTAACATGCCTTTAAAATGGATTGCTAACACTATGGTAGTTCAGGCCAAAAAAGCTTGATTATTTTTTTTAAGGAAAAATAAACCTTTAGTATTCACAACTACATAAACTAATATTTCCTGATGATAAATCAAGCTAGAAGCATTTATTTACCCGGTAAATTTTCTGATCCAATTGGTGGCCCCAATCGATTTATAAATATGTTTCTAAAATCTGAATTTATACAAAATAAAGGTTTTAAATTTCAATCAGAATCTTATAAAGGTTGTTCATCTGCTTTAGGGGTATCTGTGTTCCCCTTGAATATACTATTTTCATATAGAGAATCTCATATTAAAAAAGTTTTAAGAGTAGATGGTATATATATAGCAGAGGATAGGTGGAGGAACCTAGGTAGAAGAATTACGTTTAAAGAGAAAATAACAAACTTAAGGGTCAAGCATTCAATATTAAAAAGTGATCACGTAATATTTCAATCAGAATTTTCAAAAAATCTAGTATGTGATCATTTTAAGGTGAACCCAGCTAATTCATCTATTATTATCAATGGAACTGATATAAAACACTTTCGACCAATTAGTAATAAAAAATCTCTAATTCCAAAAATTGTTGTGTTTGGCAAACATTATCTCCATCAAATGAATTTTGCTATTGAAATATATCTTGAATTACTAAAAAGCTTTCCATGTACTTTAGTTATAGTTGGTGCCGCAAGAAAAAATGAATTCAATCTTGAAACCATGGCTGAAAGTTGGAGAAAAAAAATAGTTAATTTAGGTGGTGATATTAAAGTAGTTGGTCAAGTAACATATGATGAAATACCTTCAATTTTATCTCAACAAGATGTTCTCCTTCATATCAAGTATGGTGATTCATGTCCAAATTCTGTTATTGAGGCAATGTCCTGTGGAGTTCCTATAGTTTGTCCTGATTGGGGAGGAACAAAAGAACTTGTTGGTAATGCTGGCTTAATTGTTCCAGTTGATGGCGCTTGGAAGCCTTTGTCTAAACATGTTCGCATGTTTTCAGACGCACTTAATAAAATACTTAATGAAAAACATTTGTATAAAAATATGGCCAGAAGCCATGCTGAAGAAAAATTTAATATAGAGCAGGTTTCTGAGCAATATGCTAATTTGCTTTTTTAGATTATAAAATGATCAATAAATTAAATAGTTCTACTTTAGATCAAAATAATTTTTCTGATGATGTGCCCATTAGTGTATTAATGTGCGTCTTTAATGATTCGGGTTATTTAGAAAATGCAATAAAATCAGTCCTTAATCAAACATGGAAAAATTTTGAATTTATCATAATTGATGATGGAAGTTATGATAATACTCCAGACACGCTATCAAAATTTTCCGAGAATGAAGATAGAATAAAAGTTTTTCGAAAAAAAAATACAGGATTAACTGCAAGCTTAAATTATGGCATTAACTTATGTTCTTCGCCATTAATAGCAAGAATAGATGCTGATGATTTGTGGCATTCAAATAAACTAGAGAAACAAATGAATGTAATGAATAAATTCAAATATATAAGTTTAATCGGGACATCCGCAAATCTTATTGATGAGAAAGATAAAGTTTATGCAAGAAAAACCTATCCTTCTATTCATAAAAAATTAAGAAAGAATTTGTTAAAAAAGAAAGGACATTTCCCGCACTCGTCAGTTATTTTTAGAAAAGAAGTAGTTCAATCCCTAGGAGGTTATGATGAAAATTTTAAAAGAGCACAAGATTATGAGCTTTGGTTGAGAATTAGTTTTGAGCATAAAATATCTTGCATTAACGAACCACTTGTTTTGATAAGAAAGCATCAAGCCCAAATAAGCAGCGGAACTTCAGAAAAAAAGCAATTTTATGATTCAAGGAAAGCTCTTATCAAACATGAGTTATCTTTTTATAATCCAAAATATTTTCAATCACCAGATATAAGATTTGAGAAAGTATTCAAGGATGCCAAACCATTAATTAATAAAATTTTTGTTCTAAGAAGAAATATTAATAAAATTAAAAAAGCATTTATAGAACTTAAATTCAACAGTGTTGCAAAATATTCAGTACTTTGCTTATTGTCACCAAAATTGTTATTTACATATATTTTATTTGGTGAAAACTATAAAAAGTTTTATAAATGATATTATGGAGATGGAGATGGAGATGGAGATGGAGCATTAAAAATGCATGTTTTTATTGATGCATCTAATATTGTTGATGGAGGTGGTTTAACCCATCTCCGTGAAATAATTAATTGTACAAAAAAATTACCAAATAGGGTGGGCAAGGTTTATATTTGTGGCTTTTCTTGCTTGTTAAACGATCTTGATAATAAAGATTGGCTTTTTCATATTTTGATACCAGAAAGGTTTAATTCAAGACTAGGCAGGTTGATATTTCGTTTTTTTAAATTAAGATCTATTTTAAAAAACTTTTCACCTGATGTTCTATTTTCCCCAGGAGGGATTTTGCCTAAATTCAAAGGAAGAACTATTACTATGTGCAGAAATATGCTTCCTTTCGAGTCAGAGCACTGGATGAAAGCTGGCGTTCGTGGATTTCGTTATCCGATTTTAAGGGCCGCACAGATAAGGTCATTTAATTCAGCAGATAGGGTAATATTTTTATCTGAGTACGCATATGAAACTGTAAAACCTCTTATAAAAAACAAAACTAGTAAACTTACTGTAATACCTCATGGTATTACAAAATATTTTAATGCAGTTGGACCTGACCGAATAAACGATAAACAAAAAAATAAAGAATTGAAACTTATTTATGTTTCTCCAATTACTTTTTACAAAAATCATTTCAAATTGATAAAAGCATTAATTATGCTTGAAGAGGATGGTTTTCATCTTTCGCTAGATCTTGTGGGAGATCATATGGACAAGGAAAAATTTAAATTAGAAAAGTTGATTTCAAAACATAATCATGTTGACACGAATTTAGTAAATTTTCATGGCAAAATAACTCAAAAGGAAATAGCCTTATTAATTTCTAAAGCAGATTATTTTATCTTTGCTTCTAGTTGTGAAAATTTTCCAAATACACTGCTTGAAGGCATGGCTTCAGGAAGATTAATTTTTTGTTCTGATCTTCGTCCCATGAAAGACATTCTATTAGATGGCGGCATATATTTTGATCCAACTTCAATAGAGAGCATATATCTATCAATAAAAAATGTTCTGAATTCGGATAACAACTATAACCATTTGGTAGAAAAATCAAAAATGCTCTCAAGGCAATATTCTTGGGAGAAATGCTCAAGAAAAACTTGGAAATTTATAACAAAGGAATTTTCTTAATGTATAACAAGACCTCAAAATATATATTGGAGCTGGATGGTCTGCGAGCTATTGCAGTTTTAGCAGTAGTAATCTTTCATATGTCTAAATCATTACTTCCTGGAGGATATCTTGGCGTAGATATATTTTTTGTTATTTCAGGATTTATTATTACCAGGACAATTCTAATATCAGAGGGGATAGAGCATTTTGATTATATAAAATTTCTTCTGAGAAGAATAAGACGACTTGTCCCTTTACTTTTGGTGGTTGTTAGCATTTCATGGTTTTTTGCGCTATGGCTAATGTTGCCTTCAGAAATTGAAAATTATGGACAGTCTGTTTTTGCAACACAATTTTTTGCAAACAATATATTACTTTTTCTTACTTCAGGATATTGGGATTTAGCAGCCCAATTTAAACCACTTTTGCATACCTGGAGCTTGGCAGTTGAAGAACAATTTTACCTAATCTTCCCTCTCTTAATTTTAATTTCAAGAAACCGGTCACATAATTTTTTTTTAAATATATTAACTATATCGTTTTTAATTAGTCTCTTAATCACAATATTTGCTGCATCAGAAAATGAAAAAGCTTCTTTTTATATGCTGCACACAAGATGGTGGGAATTTGCAATTGGATGTATTTTGGCAGTTCTTAAAAAAGAAGAAACTAATTTAAAAAATAACAGTTCTAATATTGCCTATGTTAGTTGTTATTTTAAGGAAAAGATTTTTGTTTCATCACACTCATCTACTTATCAATACTTAGCTCTGATATTCTTATTTTTTTCTTTCTTTATGTTTGATGAGAGTTTATCAGTTCCTGGTTTGCATACATTAATTCCAGTATTATCTTCTATTATTTTGATTGGTTATTTTGGTACTGCCTCAATAATTAATAATATTTTGAAATCAACATTTGCAAGATATATAGGTGTAAGAAGTTATGGTTTTTATTTGTGGCACTGGCCAGCTTTAGTTTTTTTAAACTCTTTCAGTAAAGATTCACCTAACTACTTTGTAACTTTATTAGTTGTTTTAATAAGCTTTATCCTTTCAATGTTATCTTATAGGCTTATTGAGGTTCCTTTTAGATATAAGCTACTTAAAAAACCAAAGTATCTATATCTTATAATGATATGGTCGTTACTTTTAGCGGGTTTAGGTTTATGTTCTCATTATAATAAAGGCGTACTTTTTGGATTTAAAAAAGAATTTGTAAGTTCAGATCAATCTATTGCATATAATAAAAATATTTTTAAATATGAAAAAGATTATTTTGAGACTTCTAAAAAAACTAAAATTTTAATAGTTGGTAATAGCTTTGCTAGAGATTTTGCTAATGTAGTTTTAGAAGGATTCGACTCTAAAAATTATGAATTAATTTATTATGCTAACGATGACCCATGTGAAGTGAAAGTCAAAAAGTTTGAGAACTTATTTGACACTGCTAAATTAATTTTTATTGCTGGTGATCAAGACTATTCTTGTATTGAAAGAGATAGAGCTAAACTTAAGGATAGAGGCTACGTTTACTATATTGGAGACAAACATTTTGGTGATAATCTTAATTGGCTAAGTCGTATTAAAGTTGAAAATAGAAAAAATCTTTCGAATTATATAAGGCCTGAGTATCAACCTAGCAAAAAAACTTTGTCATCAGACTCATCGAGTTTTTCAGGATATATCTCATTCTATAAGATTTTAATGATAAAAAATGACAGGGTAGCAATTACTAATTCGAATGGCGAATTATTAAGTCATGATAGACTACACCTAACTTCAGCTGGAGCCATATATATTGCAGATAAAATTTATGAATATGACATATTTGAACCATCAGTTTTAGAGCTATTGAATAATATAGCAGCAGACAAAGAAAAATAATAAGAGAAATTATATGAAACAAATTTTACAAGATTTAAAAAACGGAAATCTTAAAATAGAGGAAGTCATGATTCCTCAGTGCGGTGATACAGAAATCTTAATAAAATCAGAATGTTCTTTGATGTCTGTTGGTACAGAAAAAATGTTGCTCGAATTTGGTAAAGCTGGATATATAGGTAAGGCTTTACAAAGACCTGACAAAGTTAAAATGGTTCTGGATAAAGTAAGAACCGACGGTGTCTTAGAAACCACTAAGTCTGTATTCAATAAGTTAGATGAGCCATTACCAATGGGTTATAGTAATGTCGGAGAAATAATTAAGATAGGTAATCTTGTAAAAAACTTTAAAGTTGGCGATAAAGTTGTTAGCAATGGGCCGCACGCTGAAATAGTTGCAGTACCCAGCTCTCTTTGTGCAAAAATTCCAGTTAATGTTCAAGCAGAAGATGCAGCCTTTACTGTGCTGGCCTCTATTGCTCTTCAAGGAATTAGACTTGCAAATCCAACTTTAGGAGAATCTTTTTTAGTTTCTGGTTTAGGTGTAATAGGTTTAATTACTGTAAAGATTCTAAGAGCTCATGGTTGCAAGGTGATTGCAGCTGATTTTAGTAAAGAAAAGCTAAAATTAGCAAAAAGTTATGGAGCAGAATGCGTTAATTTATCAGAAGATAATAATCTAATAGATCATTGTCTAAACTTCACCAACGATAGGGGTATTGATGGTGCAATTATCGCAGCTGCTACGACAAGCAATGAGCCTGTTCATCATGCTGCTAGGGCATGTCGCAAAAGAGGTAGGATAATTTTAGTGGGTGTTGTTGGATTAGAGCTTAATCGTGAGGATTTCTATGAGAAAGAACTTACCTTCAAAGTATCTTGTTCTTATGGTCCTGGTAGATATGATTATAAATATGAAAATGGAAATGATTATCCATTAGGTTTTGTTAGATGGACAGCGCAAAGAAACTTCGAAGCCATACTCGAACTTTTATCTAGCAATCAGATAAGTTTTAAAGATTTAATAGAAGAAAGAGTTTCTATAGAAAATGCTCCTAAAGCATACGAATCATTACTATCAAATAATAACAGCTTGGGAGTAATTTTTTCATATCCTCAAACAGAAGAAATCAAAGAAAATAATATTTTAAATTTAGACATAAACTCAAAAAAAGAAAAAAAATATCTACTTAATAATAAAGATAACTTTCATGTAAATGTTATAGGAGCAGGCAATCATGCTAGAAGAGAGATAATCCCAGCACTAAAAAAACAAGATATAACTCTTAATACTATTGTTTCAAAAGGAGGTGTATCAAGTAGCATTGCCGGTAAGCGATTTGGTTTTAAGAATTTAGCCAGCGATATTGAAACTGTTCTTAACAAGGAAGATGCAAGTAATGCTGTTTTTATTTTATCACGTCATGATACTCACACAGATTACGCTCAATTAGCATTAAAAAATAATAAGTTTGTTTATTTAGAAAAACCTTTGTGTATAAATTTTTCAGAGCTTGAGTCTTGGAAAAGTTTTTATAAAAAGAATAAACAAGCATCAAGTCGAATTATGATGGGATTTAATAGAAGGTTTTCATCTTTAGCAATATCAATAAGACAGGCAGTCATTAAGGAAAATAAACCTATTTTTATGCAAGCAACTATAAATGCAGGATCTCTTCCAAATGAACACTGGCTCAATGAATATAGTATTGGTGGTGGTCGACTAGTAGGAGAGGCTTGTCACTTTATTGATCTTTTTAGATTTTGGGCGGGAGAAAAGATTAGCTCCTTTAAAATAACCTCATTTGATGGGTCAAAGGGTGAAACTTTTAATATTACACTCAAGACTGCAAGTGGCAGCATTGGATCAATCGCTTACTTTGATAACGGTCCTCGAACAATGATAAAAGAACAATATAAAGTTATGTGTAACGGAAAAGCTGTTGTAATGAATGATTTTAGAAATTTAAAGAGTTATGGACTAGTTTCGTCAAAATCTTTATTTAGGCGCGATAAAGGACACAATAAATGTGTAAAAGATTTTATATTTTGTGCAAAAAATAATGTTGACTTGCCTATTACTTTTGAAGAAATAATCGAAGTATCACAGATTTCTTTATTGCTTAGAGAGGAATTACTAAATGAAGGTTGATTTTATTGTTGGTGCTAGACCAAATTTCATGAAACTTGCTCCAATTATAAGAGCAATTAAAAAAAAGCGTTCAAAGCATATTGATTGGCGAATAATTCATACAGGCCAGCATTATGATCAAAAAATGTCTGACATTTTTTTTTCTCAATTAGATATCCCCTTACCTGACTTCAATTTAGGAGTAGGCTCGGGTACTCATGCATCTCAGACTGGAAGCATTATGATTTCATATGAAAAATTATTAATAGAGTCACCTTCAGATTATTGTATGGTGTTGGGCGATGTAAATTCAACAGTATCTGGAGCTTTAGTTGCAAAAAAATTGGGTATGAGACTTGGTCATGTTGAAGGTGGTTTAAGATCAGGAGATATTGAGATGCCTGAAGAAATTAATAGATTGGTAACAGATTCAATATCCGATGATTTTTTTGTAACCAGCAATTACGCTGTTTCTAATCTTATCCAAGAAGGCCATGATAATGATAAAATTCATTTTGTTGGAAATACCATGATTGATACTCTTATTCATAATATTAATAATTTAAAATCACCATTTAGTACTCATCATAATCCTAATCCTTTTATATTACTTACCATACACCGACCTGCAAATGTTGATAACATCGAACGACTAAAAGAAATTTTAAATAGTGTTATCGATGGCGCTAAAGAAAAAACTATTGTTTTTCCAGTTCACCCTAGAACTCGCCTGGCTTTAGAAAATCTTGAAGACATTTCATCAAAATTTCTTTTGTTAGAGCCACAACCATATCAAGAATTTATTTATTTATTAAAAAATTGCGAAGCAGTTGTTTCAGATTCTGGTGGTATTTCAGAGGAAGCAACTTTTTTATCTAAACAATGTATAACTCTCAGAGATACCACAGAAAGACCAGAAACTATTGATTCTGGTTATAACGTATTAGTGGGAAATGACTTGCAAAAAATAGCTTATTATTTAGATAAATTAAAAAACAATGAACACAAAGAAAAAAAAATACCAGATATGTGGGATGGCAATGCAGGTGAACGAATAGCTGACGCACTAATTAAAATATCCAGAGAGTAATTTTTTAATTGAAAATAGATAAATTTAGCAAACTGATAAGATTTATTGTTACGGTCAGCTACTTAAGATCATCTCAAATATTCTGGAGACTTATAAGGCTACTTCCAAATCCTCTTGATTACCGTAAAACACCAAATTTAAATTTTAAAAACGAAATTTTACCTTTTCCTTATCTTGATAGAGAAGGTTTGTTATCTGGTAATTGCTTTGAAGAGGTTAGATGGAGATTTTTGGCTATTGAGAAAAAGCATAATGATATTGGTTGGAAGGCCTCTTCAGAATCAATGCTTTGGCGCTACAATTTACATTATATGGATTTCTTGTCATCAAAAAAAATTGAGAATGAGCTGGCAAGAGAAATTTACCTAGATTGGATTTTAAAAAATCCTAAACGAACAAATGTTTCATGGGACTCATATCCATTATCACTTAGAATTGTTAACACTATTAAATGGTTAAGTAATCAAGACAATAATAATTCTGCCATAATTCATTCGCTCTATGAACAGTCTAAATTTCTTGAAGGCAATCTTGAGTATCATCTCAGAGGAAATCACTTGCTAGCAAACATAAAAGCATTAATTTTTGCTTCAGTTTTCTTTGGAGAAGATAAACTTTGTTACTCTCAGAAATACTTGAAAAAACTACTTCTTCAACAAATTAAAGAACAGATATTAGACGATGGAGGCCATTTTGAATTAAGTCCAATGTATCATTCTATTGTTCTTGAAGATTTACTAGATATAGCATCAATTTTAAAAAATAGAAAAGATTTTTTTTTAGACACGGAAAGTATATTTTTTCACAGAACAATAAAAAATATGCTTGATTGGTTATCATGCATGTGTTTTTCTGACGGTGAGATATCTTTCTTTAATGATGCCTCGTTTGGAATAGCTCAATCCATAAATAAGTTAAAAATTTATTACGAAGATATATTTGAAAATAATTATTACCAAAATGATAATCTTAATCATTTAAAATTCTCTGGTTATTTTTGTATGTCAATTGGCAATATGAAAGTTATTTCTGATTGTGCAAAGATTGGGCCAGATTATCTTCCTGGACATGGTCATGCTGATACACTTTCATTTGAATTGTCAGTGGGGTCTCAAAGAATATTTATCAATACAGGGTGCTCAGAATATGGCAATACAGAACAAAGATCTTATGAGCGAAGCACAATGGCTCACAACACAGTTACAATTGATAAAAAAAACTCATCAGAAGTATGGGGAGGATTCCGTGTTGGAAGAAGAGCTAAACCAAAATTAATTGATTTTCAGCTTAAAGAAGATAAATTTAAACTTAAAGCATCACACTCAGGATATTCTAGGCTAGGACGAAATTGTATTCACGTGCGCTCATGGACTTTAGAAAAGAATTCTCTTCAAATTAATGATGAAATTTTAGGAAATTTTGAACAAGCAACAGCTGTTTTTATCTTGAATTCAGATTTAATTTGTCGACCAATAAACAATAACAGTGTTAACATATATTTAGAGAACAGTTTGCTAGCAGAAGTTATTGTTTTGGTAGGAAATCTAGTCATTAACACCTGTGAAATTTCTAAGAACTTTGGAGAACTTATACCCTCAAATAGATTAGAAATGTCAACGAACGACCAAGGAAAAATTTCTACTTCTATTAATATTTTTTAGGAAAAAAATACTTTAAATACTTTATATGTATGAAACAACAAAAGGCTAATATTTATTTGGGTTATTCCTGGGATCAGGCAACCATTGAAAATCGAATGACGCCTATATTAACGTTTTTAAACGATCATGGATATGAGTGCTCTGTTATAACCCCTGGCATTGAAAAAAAAATTTTAAACCTACATTTCGCAAATTTTAAATTTGTAAATGGCGGTATAAATAGAAAAGAAAATATATTTTCAAGATTATTTAAAGAAGTTATGTCTGCTAAAAAAGTTACTTCATATTCTAAATCTAAAGATATTGATCTGCACTTATATACTGTTCCATCTTTTATGCTACTTATCTTTGGTAAATTACGTCCTGGGTATAAAATCTTAGACATACGCGATGCATTATGGGCCTATTTAAAAGCAGGCCCTTTTCATTTCCGACTTTTCTCACTTTTTTTAATTCCTTATTTAAAGAAAAGATTATTAAGATTTGATTTAATATCTTGTACAAATCAATTTGAAAAAAAAGAAATTGTTAAATTAATTAAAGATAAAGTACCTGTAGTCATTTTGCCAAATGGAATATCGAATAAAAAGTTTAATTTACTTAAATTTAAAGAATCAGAAAATATAACTGATAAATTTGAAATCACATATGCTGGAAATATTGGTTATGCTCAAAATCTTGAGACTTTTATCAATGCTATTTCTTTTTTTCCTGAAGTAACCGGTAACATTATTGGAGAGGGCGCTGACTTAGAACGCTTAAAAAAATATACACTTGAGAAGAATATTGTGAACGTAAATTTTTATGGAAGATTGCCATGGGAGAAACTCATCTTAATTTATAAAAAAAGCTCTTTTTTATATTGCCAGCTATCAAGCAATTATTATTCAGCAATCCCTTCTAAATTATATGAATATTTATCAACTAATAAGCCAGTAATTTTTGGTGGTCATGGGGCTGCTGTTAAGTTTCTTGAAAAATTTGAAGGTGTTTACGTTTGTAAACCAGATGACCACATTTCCTTAAGAAATATTATTAAAAATATAATTTCTCAGAGTTATTTGAATCATTCCAAGAAGCAATTAATTAATAGAAATATTATTGAAAATGAATTTATTAGAGAATCGATGACTAATAAAATTTATGATGATGTGTTAATAAAGTTAAAGAATTCTATATAATTATAGATTTTAAGGAGAAATAATCTAATGACGGGTTCTAATTATTTAAAAAAAGTTGTAGTTTGTGGTGCTGGAGGTTTCATTGGATCACATCTTGTAAATGCCTTAGTAAAAGAAGGGTGCTGGGTGAGAGGCGTAGACCTTAAATTTCCTGAATTTTCATCAACTCAAGCCCAAGATTTTATAGTTGGTGATCTCAGAGATGTGAATTTAAATGAACATGTTTTTGATCAACACTTTGATGAAGTATATCAGCTAGCTGCTGATATGGGAGGAGCGGGTTTTGTATTTACTGGAGAAAATGATGCAGAGATAATGCATAATTCTGCGACAATAAATCTTAATGTGCTTGAAGTTTGTCGAAAAAGAAATATAAAAAATATTTTTTATAGCTCATCTGCATGTATGTATCCTGAATACAATCAAATGGATCCAGATAATCCTTTGTGTGCAGAAGATTCAGCTTATCCTGCAAATCCAGATAGTGAGTACGGCTGGGAAAAACTATTCAGTGAAAGGTTATTCTTAGCATATGCTAGAAATCATAATATGAATGTAAGCGTTGCTCGATATCATAATATTTTTGGGCCAGAAGGCACATGGTTTGGTGGTCGAGAAAAAGCTCCGGCTGCATTATGTAGAAAAATTGCTGAAGTTTCTAATGGTATGTCAATAGAGATGTGGGGAGATGGTGAACAAACTCGTTCTTTCCTTTATGTTGATGAATGTGTTGAAGGAACTATAAAACTAATGCGTAGTGATTGGTCTGGACCTGTAAATATTGGTTCAACCGAAATGGTAACTATTAACGAATTAGCATCTATGATAATGGTTATTGCAAATAAAAGACTGTCTATTAACCATATCGAAGGTCCGGTTGGAGTTAGAGGTAGAAATTCAGATAATACTTTGATCCAAGAAAAATTAAATTGGAAACCTTCTGACTCATTAGAGTCAGGTCTCGTTAAAACTTATAATTGGATTAATGAACAGGTTGAGCTAACAAAAAAAATGTGAATTAGAAACTATTTTGAGACACATATTTGCACTATTTAATACTGGTATCAATTCATGACAAATAAAATTTTAATATTTGGTGCAGGATACGTAGGCTACTCACTTGCTTTAACATTACATCAAAACTATTCAGTAGTAATTGTAGAAAAAGATAAAAAAAAAATAGATAAAATTAATAATCAAGAAGCACCCATTTCAGATCCTTTTATTGATCAATATATTAAAAACAATCCTACAAACTTGATAGCAACAGATAATCCAGACTATCACCTTAAGAACTCTGAAATAATAATTTTGGCACTTCCCACCAATTTTGATCAATCTTCTAACTCTTTTGATACTTCAATAATGGATTTTGTTTTGGAGAAGCTTAATAATTCAAATATTAATGCAGATATAGTAATAAAATCTACCATACCAATTGGTTATACAAAGAAATCTAAAAAAAAATACCAGAATCTAAGTTTATTTTTTGTGCCTGAATTTTTAAGAGAAAATAGAGCTATTGAAGATACTCTAAATCCATCAAGAATTATAATCGGAGATAAGGAGGAGAATGCAACAAAAATTGCAAATATTTTTAAAAATACTGCAAAAAACAATCCCAAAATTTTTTATATGAATGAGTCAGAGGCTGAGGCTGTCAAGTTATTTGCAAATAGTTTTTTAGCTATGCGCGTGGGTTTTTTTAATGAGTTAGATTCTTTCGCAATACATCATGACCTCAATACACTAAATATTATTGATGGTGTCTGCTCAGATAATAGAATTGGGACAGAATATAATAATCCGTCTTTTGGTTATGGTGGTTATTGTCTGCCCAAAGATACTCGACAGCTAGTAGCAAATTTTGAAGAGGTACCTGAATCAATTCTCACTGCAACCATAGAAAGTAATAAAAAAAGAAAAGATTTCATAACAAAGAAAATTTTAGAAAAAAATATTAACAAGATTGGTATTTTTCGTTTGGTTATGAAAAAAGATTCTGATAATTTTCGAGAGTCAGCAGTTTTCGATATTATTAATTCTCTTATCATAGAAGGTAAAGATATTTTGGTTTATGAACCTCTTATGCAAGATAATAATGACTTGTTTGAAGTAACCCATGATTTGAAGTATTTTAAAAATATTTGTGAATTATTTATTGCAAATCGCATGGATGATCAATTGTTAGATGTGAAAGAAAAAGTTTTTACGAGGGATATATATGGAAAAAATTAAGTTTCCTAAATTTAATTACTACAAAATTATTTTTATTTATCTATGATCGAATTTATTAATTTAAGTGGTGAAGAGCCCTATGCTCTATTCAAAAAAAATTATCACAAAGCAAAAAATGCTGGCCAAAAAAATATTGAGGCAATCGTAATCTCTTCATTTAATAAGGAAATAAAAGAAGTTGATTCAAGATTTGTTAATATAAAAATAATTGATAATCAGAAATTTATTTTTTTTTCAAACTATAATTCACCAAAAGCAATTGCATTTAATTCCTTTGATCAAATCAGTGCTTTATTTTACTGGTCATCAATTAATACCCAGATAAGAATGAAGGCCATTATAAACAAAACAACAAAAAATTTTAATAATGAGTATTTTGAAAAAAGAAATAAAGAAAAAAATGCATTAGCAATATCATCTGATCAATCAAAATCATCAACCTCTTATAATGAAATAGTTTCAAAATATGAGAATATAAAAAAAACTAAAAATTTATTAAAATGTCCAGACTACTGGGGTGGTTTTTCATTTATTCCTTATTACTTCGAATTTTGGGAAGGACATAAATCAAGAGTTAATAAAAGATTAATTTTTGATAAGACTGATCTTGATTGGAAACGATCATTTCTTGAGCCATAAATATTGCTAAACATATTTTTTAGTATAAAATTCAAACTGATTATGAAAATCAAAATTTTAAATACCCTTAAAAAATCAATTTTTTGATAAAACTTAATGATCCCATTTCTTTTTAACTAGCAGGTATACGCATAGCAACTTCAAAGAAAAACATAACACCTATCAATGAAAAAATTAGAGCCTCAGAGGTTATGCTGATTGGTGCCAATGGAGAAAAAGTGGGACTCTTACCATTTAATGAAGCTATTGAGTCAGCTAAGGAGGCAACACTTGATTTAGTGCAAGTCTCACCCTCTGATTCTAATCCAATTGTTTGTAAACTTTTAGATTATGGCAAACATATTTTTGATAAGAAAAAAAACATTTCTTCATCTAAAGTAAAGGTAAAAAGAAATACCACGAAAGAAATTAAATTTAGACCCTCTACAGACGTTGGTGATTACAATATAAAATTAAAAAAAATAAAAAGCTTTATTCTTGACGGAGATAAGACTAAAATAACGGTCCGATTTAGAGGTAGAGAGATTTTAAACAGCGATATGGGACTTAATTTATTAAATAAATTAAGTAAAGAACTTGAAGATATAGCTCAAGTTGACCAAGAGCCCTCCCTAGAAGGGCGACAGTTGTTAATGGTTTTATCCCCTCTAAAAAAGAAAAGATAAATTAAAATATAAAGAAAAATTACTATGGGATATAAACTTAAAACACATTCAGGAGCAGCTAAACGTTTTAAAAAGACTGGTTCGTCAGTAAAAAGTAAAAGCGCAAATAGGAACCATATCCTTACTAAACAATCTACAAAGAGAAAAAGACATAACAGAGGTCTTAATAAGTTAACAGGAACCGTTCTTAAGATGGCTTCTGCATTAATTAGAAGGTAATAATTATGCCAAGAGTAACAAAGTCAGTAACAGCTAAAGCAAAACATAAAAAGGTCCTTAGTGCCACCAAAGGTCATTATGGTGCTAGAAGTAGGCTATTTAAAACAGCAAAGCAATCTAACATTAAATCTCTTCAGTATGCATTCAGAGATAGAAAAAATAGAAAAAGGTCCTTTAGATCATTATGGATTTCTAGAATCAATGCTGCTGCAAGAGAGTTGGATGTGTCATATTCTAGACTAATAGAAGGGCTAACCAAAAAAGATATTGCAATTGATAGAAAAATACTTTCAGAACTTGCTGTTAACGATGCATCAACATTTGAAAAAATTGTTAATACAGCTGTAAAGTAAATCTTAAATGTCTAACTTAGACAACATCGAGCCGCCTGTAACCAAAGAGGTAAATGGCTCTGCTCATCCAATAACCCAGGTCAAAGAATATTTAATAAAAATGTTATCTGATTTAGGGTTTCAAGTCGTCAATGGGCCCGAAATTGAAAGTGAAGAGTTTAATTTCGACATGTTGAATATAAAAAAATCACATCCTGCAAGGCAAATGCATGATACTTTTTATGTTGAAAATAAGACCAATGTATTAAGAACGCATACTTCACCAGTTCAAATAAGAAGTATGCTTAACAGTAAACCGCCACTAGCATTTACTTCTGCGGGGAAGGTGTATAGAAAAGATGACGATGCCACTCATTTGCCTATGTTTCATCAAGTAGAAGGAATTTATGTTGATCAAAATGTTACTTTTGCAAATTTAAAAGATCTAATTCACCAAATTCTTCATAATTTATTTGGAAAAGATGTTCAGATAAGGTTCCGTCCATCATATTTTCCATTCACTGAGCCTTCTGCTGAAGTAGATATTTTATCTGAAAGTGGAAAATGGCTTGAGATTCTTGGTTGCGGTATTGTTAATCCAATAGTTTTAGAGAACTGCAATATTGATTCAGAAAAATATAGTGGGCTTGCTTTTGGTCTCGGTGTTGAAAGAATAGCCATGCTTAAATATGAAGTAAATGATATAAGAGAATTTTATAAATCAAATTTAGATTTTTTGGGCCAATTTAAATGAAATTTATTTATAAAGATTTATTAAATTTTTTAGCTGAAAAACCTTCTAAAGACTTACTATCTGAAAAACTTTTTCAACTTGGTCACGAGCATGAAATTGTTGGAGATATATTTAATATGGAGTTAACCCCTAATAGGGGGGACTGTTTATCATTAAAAGGATTGGCAAGAGATCTTAATATTTTTTTTGGAAAAGCAGAGCATTTCAAAATTTTTGAGGGTGCTATAAGTGCACTTCATATAGATTTTAAAAATTTATCAGTTGAAGATTGTCCAAAAATTAGTTTTTTAGAAATAGAGATTGAAGACATTTCAAATGCATATAAGCCCTATCTAGAAAATTACTTTTCACTACTTAGCAATAATAAAACAAATTTTTTTACTGATATTTCAAATTATATTTCTTATGAATTGGGTCAACCGACTCACTGTTATGAAGCAGACTCTATTAATAATAAATTAATTTTTGAAAATAGAACTTGCGAAGAGTCTTTTAAATCTCTTCTAGGATCTAATATAGATCTTTCAGGTGATAATTGTGTTTTCTCTATCGATAATGAGGTTGTCAGTCTGGCAGGAGTAATGGGGGGTATATCAACAGCTTGTTCAACAAAAACAAAAAAAGCCTTGGTCGAGTGTGCTTTTTTTAAGCCTGAAGCAATTATCGGAAAAAGTGTAAAATACAATCTTACATCTGATGCCGCACATAAATTTGAAAGAGGTGTCGATATCAATTCACAAGAAAATGTGCTTAGAAGATTTATTGAAATTGTCAATGATCATGCAGAAATTAAAAATATAAAAATTCAATCATTTGGAGATAATCAAGTCCAGAAAGGGATTGCTATTGATGTGAATAAAATAAATAAAATTTTAGGTACGGATATAGATGAAAAAGAGTATTTAACTTACTTAACTAATCTAGATTTTAGTATTGAAAAAGAAATTATTATCCCTGCACACAGACATGATATTGCCTCACAAAACGATTTGGCAGAAGAGGTTGCAAGAATTGTTGGCTATAACAATATAGAAAGTAGACCCTTGAAAATAATAAAGGCAGATAAGAATATCTCTAAGGCTAGCGAATTAAAAATTTACTTAATTAAAAATGGTTTTTCCGAAGTAATTAACTTTCCATTTATAAAAAATAAAGATAAAAAATCTATATCAATTGATAACCCGTTAGATTCAAATAGAAATTACCTTAGAACCTCTCTCAAAGATTCATTATTAGAGAATCTTTTATATAACGAAAGAAGACAAAAAGATTCCATAAAGCTCTTTGAGATATCAGATATTTACTATCATGACAATGGTATAAAAAGCAAAAAGATGCTGGGTATAATCTGCAGTGGAAGAGTTGGACGAGACCTTATTAATTTTTCAAAAAAACTTGATAAAACCTATCTTATTAAAATATTGAATAAATTTTTAATAAATAAAGACTTTAATCCTGAATTAATTACTAGAGATGGATTCCAAACCAAACTAAAAAATGAAATTATTTATATTGAAATTGAACTGGACTCTCTTGATTTATTAGCTAGTGAAAGCCAATTCGTAGCAGATTCTAAAAAAGAAGATTTACCTAATTTTATCAAATATGATCCAATTTCTGAATTTCCTTCATCTTATAGAGATTTATCATTTTCTGTATCTAATGTTAAAAGCTACAACCAACTTCAAGAGTTTCTACTAAGTTATGATAATAATTTAATAAAGGAAATCTTTACTTTCGATTTCTTTATTAATAAAAAAAGCAATGAGATTAAAATTGGTTTTAGAATTATATTTCAATCCATAAATTCAACGATGACGGATAAACAAATAAATGAGATCATGGATAAAATAATAACTACAGCTCTTAACATAAAACATGTTTCAATTCCTGGCTTAGTAAAATAACCTCACGAAATATACGAAATTAATCTCATTACTATATAATCAAGTAAAAACAACATTCATCATACAAAAATATGCAAAAAATATACTTATTTATAATATTAATTTTGCCAATATCCATAATGGCACAATCAATCGACCAGAGTTACTTAGATAGTCTTCCTGATGATATTAAAGAAGATGTATTAAATAGAGTTAACGAGAAAGAGAGCAGGGAGGAGGCTACATACAGAAGCATTAATTCGGCAAGTGATTTACAAAAAGATAAAAAGAAAATTGATCCAAGTGAAAGACTTTTTGGAGAGGATTTTTTTAACACATTCCAAACGTCTTTCATGCCAATTAATGTACCTAATTTAGATGACTCATATATTCTGGATTTTGGTGATGTCTTAAATATTCAGCTAATTGGCCAAATTGATTCTCAAGATACATATGCTATTTCAAGAGATGGTTCTATCAATATATCAGAAGTTGGAAAATTGAACTTAGCAGGCTTAAGTCTTAATAGAGCATCAGAATTAATTAGTTCTAAAATTAAGCAAACTTTTATAGGAACAGATGCTTATACATCTCTAAAAGAAATCAAAGATGTAAATATTTTGGTTTCAGGGGATGCATTCAATCCTGGTATATATACCTTAAGTGGAAATTCTAATATGCTTCATGCTCTTCATGTTGCTGGAGGTATAGGTGAGCATGGTAGTTATAGAGAAATCAGGCTAATTAGAAATGGAGAAATAATAGAAAAAATTGATATCTACAATATTTTAAATAATGGAATATTAAATTCAAACAGTCGTTTAAAAAGTGGTGATGTAATATTTGTAGCATCTAGAAAGAATGTTATTACTGTTGATGGAGCATTCAAAAGGGTAGCAAAATATGAATTACTAGATGATCAAAAGCTTTCAGATGCAATATCATATGCAAACGGCATATCAGTGGATGCTGATTATTCGAATGTTTTCATTTACAGAATGATCGAAGGAAAAATTCAAGCTCTTCCAATTGTTAATATATTTGAATTTAATAATATTAAATCTAAGGATCAAGATAGAATTTTTATAAGAAAACATAGTTTTAGAAATGTAAAAATTAGTGGAGCGGTATTAAGACCAGGGACATATAAAATGGTCGAAGGTGAAGAGATTTCTGATCTTTTAGATAAGGCTGGAGGTTTCACTTCAAATGCTTTCCCTGAAGGAGCTATTTATTTAAATGAAGAAGCTAAAAAAATTAATCAAGATGCTACAAATAAGCTTTATGAAAATTTTATTGAGGGATTATTAGAGTTCATACAAAAAAGTTCGAGTGGGGAAGCAGATATAACATCATTGGTTCAGATTTCTTCAGAATTAAAAGATGTTGAGCCAAACGGAAGAATAATTGTTGATTTGCTCAACGAAACTTTAGCTGTGAAAGTTAGAAATCTTGATTCCCTTTTCATCCCTGAAAAAACAAATAATATTTTTGTTTATGGAGAAGTAGCCAATGAGGGGGGCGTTTTATACAAAAATGGAGCAGACTTAGAATATTACCTTAATGAAGGCTCTGGACTTAAGAACACTGCAGATGAAGCTTCCATTTACATCTTATATCCTAATGGAAGAACAAAAAAACTTAACAGAAAACGTAACTTATTTGCAAGCCAACCAGAACAAATAGATATTACACCAGGTTCAGTAATTTATATTCCTAGAAAAATTGATGATTCCTTGCAGACTAGAATGACTGCTCAGGCATATGCTACTATTCTCGGTAATATAGGTGTTACTCTTGCCTCACTTTCTGTTCTTAATGACAAGTAATTTAAGTAAAAAAAAAATAATTTTTTTTTTTAAAAATCAAAAACTATCAATTTACTATAAAAAATTAACAATACTGTTTTTAATTTTTGTTAACATAGTTGAGGGCGATAGTATTGAATATAATACCTATAATAATCATGGTACTGTTGGGCTAATAAACATGCCAACTGCCAGGTTTTTTGACGAATCTGTTCATGGCATTACTTTGTATGATGGTTCACCAGATCAGAAAATAACACTTTCATCAAACCCGTTTGACTGGATGGAAGCATCTTTTTTCTACACTAATATTCAGAACAAAAGATATTGTAGTGTTTCATATGACCCTGTCTGCAATCAAGACTATAAAGATAAAGGCTTTAATTTTAAATTAAGATTAAAAAAAGAAGGTATTTTTCCAGCGATTGCAATAGGTATGAATGATATGGCTGGTACTGGTTATTATAGTTCTGAATATATCGTTGGAAGTTATGGTATTGATAAATTTGACTTTCATTTTGGACTAGGTTTTGGAACATTTAATGATGCTAATAGCAGTATTAAAAATCCATTAATTTATTTAAGTGATAGTTTTTCAGAAAGACCATCTGAATTAGAAGATAAGGGTGGACAATTTCAGCCAAGTCGATATTTTTCTGGAAAAGAAACAACTCCTTTCTATGGTCTTTCTTATGCTGCAAGTAACAAATTATTATTCAGAGTTGAAAGGGATATTTCTGGTAATGAAAGTAAGGTTGAATATAAAGTTCCAACTTCAGATTATTCATTTGGTTTCGACTACGCAATTAATAACAGACTTTCTGTTGGCTTATCTTATGAAAGAGGAGCATACACTTCATTAAAGTTGATTTATAAAAATAATCCTATATCTTCTGTCAAAAAGTATAAATATAAAAAAGCTGAAATAAAAAAAGAAGATAACAAGTATACAAAGCTAATTAAAAATTTAGAGAGCAATGGAATCGGGGTTAACAAAATACTTGAGACAACAAGCTCTATTGGGCTTGAGCTAACTCAATATATTCATCCTGATATAAATTTAATTGAGGATATCATTCGAACATCAGCACAAGATGCGGGCATTAATAAAAATATAAAAAAAGATATACGAATTGCTGACCTTAAGGCAGTTTCTGAAATAGATAAAAATTATGAAAAAAATTCTAATTTAATATATGAAAGAAAGAAAACTAAGTCATTCAGCACATCTAACAAAATTAGATTTCAGCCATTTTTGGCATCAAGAGAGAATTTTTTTAAAGGCGCCTTGCTGTACGAAAATGATACGCAATTTATCCTAAGGGACAATCTATTTTTTAACACAAACATCAAATACTCTTTAATTGATAACTTTGATGATTTAAAGTATCCGCCCGTAAATACATTCCCAGCTCAAGTTAGATCAGACGTAAAAGATTACTTAAAAAATATGAACTCCAATAATATTTTGATTGGGAGGGCTCAGCTTGATTATCATTATACTCCTGCAAACAATCATCATTTAATGTTTTCTTCTGGTATTTTTGAAGATATGTTCCTTGGTTATGGCTTTGAGTACCTTTATTTCAAAAGTAATACTAATTATGCAATTGGTTTTGAAGCTTTTGATGTAAAAAAAAGAGATTATAAGTGGAAATTTGGAACTTTAGATTACAAAAATGTTACAACATCTTTAAATTTTTATTATAGAAACTATGGTTCTATACCATTTGATATGAAATTATCTTATGGAGAATATTTAGCTGGCGACTTTGGATCTACTTTAGAGTTTTCAAGGTCATTTCAGAATGGCACCAAGTTTGGAATTTTTGCTTCTTTTACAGATGTTACATCAGAGCAATTCGGCGAGGGCTCATTCGATAAAGGCATTTTTTTTAATATACCCATATATGGTAATTTTATAAATTATACATGGAGACCACTTACCAAAGACCCTGGTGCAAAATTGAATAGGAATTATTCATTGTATGACTTATTAGTAAAGTTCCGTCCTATAAATTGATAATTTTTATCTAAAAATATCATCTATTAATTAATAATCAACAAATCGATAAAAAAAACACAAACTTACTAAATTTAGTTCTATTTTCTTTGTTTTGTAGTATATTAGTGAAACAAAAAACAAAGTTATAGCTTAATTATACTATTTTTGGTTAATATATTAGTTCAGCTAGAGAGAGGAACACAGTTATGAAAAATTATTATTTATTATTTGGTCTATTGGTATTTGTGACCTTGGATAGTCTCCAGGCTGACAATACAGTCTCACAATCTGAGTTAAGTAAAATAGAAGCTGATCTCGCTTCACTTAATGAAACACAGCTTAGAGATAGACTAGTTGATTTAGCAAATAAAATCGATTCGTTAGAATCAGAGCTAGAAAACACTCAGAGCCCTACAAAAAGTAAAACAATTAGAGAAAGAATTTCATCATTAAATGCTGAACTTTCTATGGTACAACGAATTTTAATTGGAGTTGTTGGTGTCGCAGCAATCGACGCTATTGCTGGTGATGGTTACAATGACAATGTTCCACCTGTCATATCTATTAATGGCTCAAGTACAGTTTCCGTAGAGCTTGGAACAACATATGTAGATTCTGGTGCAACAGCTATGGATGCCTTTCATGGAGCCACTGCTGTAGTAACCTCTGGATCAGTAAATTCTAACTCAGTGGGTTCATATACAATTACTTACACCGCAACTGATCTTGATAATAATTCAGCTACAGCATCAAGAACTGTTAATGTTGTGGATACTATAGCACCTGTTGTGACAGTAACTGGTCAAGTTGCTTTAACCCATGAACTTGGTGATGCATATGCAGACGCTGGTGCTACTGCAACTGACATTTCTGGTGTCGTATCCGTTGTAACTACCGGGTCAGTAGATACTACTAAAACTGGTACATACACGATTACTTATACATCAACTGACGCATCTGGTAATGCTGGAACAGCTTCGAGAACTGTAATTGTTATTGATACTACAGCTCCTGTTGTAACAGTAAATGGTGAAACTTCTGTAACTCATGAACTTGGTGATGCATACACAGATGCTGGTGCTACAGCAACAGATGCTTCTGGTTCTGTAACAGTTGTAACAACTGGAACAGTAGATACTACTAAAGTTGGTGCGTACACACTTACTTATACTTCCACTGATTCTTCTGGTAATGCTGGAACAGCCACAAGAACAGTAGCTGTTGTTGATACTACAGCTCCTGTTGTTTCAGTAACAGGAGATAATCCAGCTACAGCTCAATTGGGATCTACTTATGAAGATGCTGGGGCTACAGCAACAGATGCTTCTGGTTCTGTAACAGTTGTATCAACTGGATCTGTGGATACGGATAAACTTGGTTCATATACATTAACATATACATCAACTGACGAATCTGGAAATGTTGGCAGTGCTACTAGAGTTGTTAATGTTATTGATACTATTGCACCGGTATTTACATCATCAGCAACTTATACTGTTGAAGATGACGCAAC
>TARA_B100001093_G_scaffold511655_1_pt1 | contig 35025 bp, 32 predicted proteins | sample TARA_B100001093 | Tara Oceans TARA_B100001093 (sample SAMEA2623116) | marine metagenome | biome: marine biome (ENVO:00000447); feature: surface water layer (ENVO:00002042); material: "saline water (ENVO:00002010), including plankton (ENVO:xxxxxxxx)" | depth 5 m | reverse complement strand
CCTGTTCCTCCTGTTCCTCCTGTTCCGACTCCTGCTCCATTCGTCTGTTTGACTGCCTGAACCACAGCCACATGGCGAGACCCGTAAAGGCGACCACAAAGAAAGAAACAGCACCAACTCGCAGTGTATCCCCCAGCCAGGGCATCATCGCATCCCGATCAAAGGCCCTTGTTGTAAGCGGGCTCAGGGTCTTGACACCAAAAACCCAGCCCGCATGCAAACCGATTCCAAGCCAAAGTGAACCGGTCTTCTCGCGGGTGTAACCGAGAACCAGACCAATGGCGAACAGAACCGCAAACTCGGAAAGTAGGAAATAGAAATCACCGAACTGAGAGAAGAAGTGCTGAAAAATACGACCAACGAACCAGAACCCTGAGCCCCCATGGACGACATCTACCGAGAGGCTGTGGGGCGGATTAAAAAAATGCAGCAACGCGAACAGCGCCGCCACCACGAAGAAGAGAGGTTTTGGCCTCAATATTTTTGAAAGCACGGCATAGAGCGCTCCCCGAAAGACCAGTTCTTCCAAAAGCCCCACGGCAATTCCTGTGCCCAGTGCTTCAAGCAGGATCTCATAAAGCGACGCGTCTGTGTCGTTCATCAAATACCAGCCCTGAGCAACGTAACCCCAGCCCAGCAGTATGAGACTGGCCCCTCCCACCAAAAAACCAGTGATAAGGTGTCGCCACCAAGCAGGGTTCGGCTCAAGCTTGAGGAATTCCTTCACCGAACCACGGCCCTTCTTCCCGGCATTAAGCCATCGGACCGCAGGAAAAATCATGATAAATCCTCCTAAGAGGATCGCCCGGTTGAAATAGCGCGAGAACTTAGCCCGGTCCATGGAGCCATTGATACCGTCGAACAGCGTCCCCTCTAGCCATCCCTGCGCGACCACGTATTTTCCGCCCTGATAAAGAAATGGCGCTAAGACAGCGCCCAGCACAACCGTTCCGACTGTAAAGACCAGTATTTTGAAGGCATCGGACTGAAAAAATGTCCCGCGTGACATGGCAGCCAGATACGCCCTTTCCCTTGGATTTGCAATCGCTCACTGAACCTGAAGCGCCCGCAGCCACGTCCTACAAATGTCTTTTATCCGTATCCCTTTCAGTGTAAGATCCCACGCCTGCCTGCCTGTCAGGTAGCACACGCATTCACGCCAAACAGACCTTCCTCCTCCTATGTCATTGACCAGCCTACTGCCTCTGTCGCGCTTCTTCTTCCCGATCCTGGCTCTCGGACTACTCTTCTCCCCGTCCCTGGGAGCACAGACCAAATACGGTGAACTCGCTGCTAGCGTCACCGGCATGCTTGAAGAGGAGCACTTTTACCGGCAGGCCTTCGACGACAAAATGTCAGATCGCGTTCTGACCACTTATCTTGAAATGCTGGACTACAGCCGCATTTATTTTACCGCTGAGGATATCGCTTCATTCAAAAATAAATTCCTCACCACGATAGACGATGAGGTTCGCAAGGACGACATTCCTGCGGCAACCAGCATTTATTCAATCTATGAGGATCGAGTCCGCGACAGGGTTAACTATGCGAAGAGCCTCGCCAAGCCCGAGACCTTCGCCTACGACTCCGACCGGACAATCATGATTTCCCGAAAGGACGCTGAGTGGGCGAGTATTGGCGAAGATCATAACCAACTTTGGCGCAACTTGATTGAGGGCGACCTTATCCGTGAAAAACTCATCGCCGAAGCCCTCAAGGAAAAAGAGGCCGAAAAAACCAGCGATGGAACGCCTGAGAAAGACATCTACCAGAAAGTATCTGACCGCTACGACAGGATTCTTAAGCGGGTTAATGAGAATACTACAGAAGACGTAGCCACACTCTTCATCAAATCCATCGCACGTTCTTACGATCCACACTCGGAGTATTTCTCCCAGCAGCAGTACGACAATTTCCGCATTGGCATGAATAAGTCCCTCAAGGGAATCGGAGCGATGTTGCAGAAAGACGAGGAGCAAGGTGGCGCGACCATCGAAGGACTCGTAGTTGGTGGCCCAGCATTTAAGGGAGGTGAACTCGAGGTAAAAGACCGCGTGATTGGAGTCGCCCAAGGGGACGATGGAGAATACGTCGACGTCGTCGACATGCAACTCTCTGACATCGTCGATCTTATCCGTGGTGAGATCGGCACGACTGTTCGCCTTAAGGTCATGGCGATGGGCAAAGGCGAGATGATTAAGCTCATCAGCATTGAACGAGACCAGATTGACCTGAAAGACAGCCTCGCTACCGCTGACCTGATCATCACCAAAGACCCAACCGGCGAAGAGCAGAAAATTGGCTGGATTACTCTTCCCTCCTTTTACGCCGACATGGATGGCGGTAACACGAGCACTACGTCTGACGTGCGTCGCCTTCTCATCCGACTCGCCATCGAGGGGATTGATGGACTTGTCGTAGACCTCCGAGATAATGGCGGCGGTTCGCTCGAGGAAGCGATCAACATGACTGGTCTTTTCATTCGTCGTGGCCCTGTTGTCCAGGCTGTCGACTGGCGCGGCAACAAGACTCAGAAGGCATCGCGCAACAATGAAGCAACTTACGACGGGCCGCTCGTCGTCCTGACCAACCGGGCTTCCGCTTCCGCTTCCGAGATTTTTGCGGCAGCTCTCCAAGATTACGGCCGCGCTGCGGTTGTGGGTGATCAGTCCACCTTCGGTAAGGGAACTGTCCAGCAACTTCGTCCCGTTCTTTCAAATCGAATGCTGCTTCCTTTTAGTCGCGAAGCCAATCAGCAAGGCGCCCTCAAGTTGACGATCCAGACCTTCTATCGAATCGATGGACACTCGACCCAAAGGGACGGTGTGGTGCCTGATATCGTCCTCCCGTCCATGCTTGATATCGCCGATATTGGGGAAGCGTCGCTTCCAAATGCCCTCAGGGTAGATCCGATTCCACCGGCAAAATATACCGATTTTTTTGCCAAACCACTGCCTCTTGAGATTCTTTCTGAAGCCTCTGCCGACCGAATCGCCGAGGGCAGAGATTTTGACTACATTTTAGAATCCATTGCTCGGGAGAAGAAACGTATCGATGAGAATACGATTTCTCTGAATATGCAGCAGCGCGAAGAAGAGGCCGATCAAAACGAAGTCGATCGCGAAGAACGCAAAGATGAACGTATCGCCTACTTCGACGAAGTCAAAGCTGCAGAAGGAGGGCTCTTCACCGTCTTCAAATTGACCCAAGATAACGTGCTCGAGGAAGGACTCACGCTTCGTGATGATCTCTCGCTTGAAGAGCTCAGTGGCATGTCCCGTGGTTCCGCTAATGAGGAGGAGGAAGAGGAAGACAGCGAAGATCTTGAGTTTCCCCACAAGTTCGATCCTTACGAGCGGGAAACAATCCACATTCTGCAGGACTTGATCGCTATTCGCGAAACCGGGAGTCCCGTTACCACCATCTCCGAGGCCAAGCCGGCTCAAAAAGTAGTTACCCCTATTGAAGCGCGTAGCCCTCAGGCCAACTGAGTTACGCGATCGCCGGACCCTTCTTCCGCCTTTTCCGTTGAATCTTTCCCACCCGGCAGGCAGCCGGAATGAACAGTGATTTCGAACAGCCATTCGAAGGTCTTCAGGTCAACCTGAGGCTCCCTGACCTGTGGCAACAAAAAGCCGTCCGCACGATTCGTGACGGCGAAGACGTCGTTCTTTCAGCCCCAACCGGCGCCGGCAAAACCTTCGTCTTCGAGAGCCTGATCGACAGCGACAGGTCTTTCTCTGCCTCAAAGCAAGCGGTCTACACTGTTCCCACCCGAGCCCTTGCCAATGATAAATGGCGGGAATGGACGAAGGCCGGATGGAAGGTTGGGATTGCTACCGGCGACCTCGCTGAAAATCTCGATGCACCCGTCATAGTTGCCACACTCGAAACGCAGAGGGAAAGACTCCTTTCGGGTCAACAGGCACCCGCCCTGCTAGTCATCGATGAATATCAAATGATCGGCGACCGAGCCCGTGGGCTAAATTACGAATTGGCCATTGCCCTTGCTCCTGCTGACACTCGCCTTCTCCTCCTCAGTGGCAGTGTCGGGAATCCAGAACGTATCGCTGAATGGCTCAAGCGACTTGGTAGAAACGCACGGGTCGTCTCCACCCGCGAGCGCCCGGTTCCTCTCGACGAAATACCGCTGGAAGGATTACCTAACCAAGCACCTCGAAAATATAGCAACTTCTGGCAGCGACTCGCCCTCGGGACACTACTCTCGCACTATGGTCCTCTTCTAATCTTTGCCCCTCACCGAAAAGCCGCTGAGAAAATCGCTTGGAAAGTTGCTGAAGCCTTTCCCGACGATAATCCTATCCATCTTGGGAAAGGCGAATTGGAGCAGGCGGCATCTGCCGATCTCACCCGGTTACTCCGCAAGCGAGTCGCCTACCATCACAGTGGCCTTAGTTTTTTTGAACGTGGCGGCATTGTTGAGCCATTAGCCAAAGCCGGACAACTGCGAGTCGTTGTCGCGACGATGGGGCTCGCGGCAGGAATTAATTTTTCGGTTCGGTCCGTCTTCGTCTCAGATACCACATACCAGGATGGCCCCTTCAAGCGAGAAGTAAGTCCTGATGAGCTATTGCAGATGTTCGGGCGGGCCGGGCGCCGCGGACTTGACGAAACCGGCTACATTATCTCCGGTCACAAGAGCCCTCACCTCGGCAACGCCCGTCCTCTCGAACTTCGCCGTCAGAATGAAATCGATTGGCCGACCATGATCCGTCGAATGCACTTCGCAGAAAAAAATGGCGACTCACCTTTCGAAGCGGCACGTGAACTGCGTGATCGCCTCTTTTCGCGACAGCGCATCCCTCTTGGCTTTCGGTCCAACGAGGAGGAAACGGAAGCCAATAATGAGAGCGAGCCTCTCTTCGGATTAAAACCGCTTCGTAAGGAAATCCTCAATGGGAAAGGAGAGTGGGAGCCCACTCGTTCCGGTCGGGAATCCACCGTGCAGCTCTCTCAGGCTCTGAGTCACATTCGTGGCTGCTACCGCGATGCAGAATCTAGCAGCAACCTGATCGCTTCACTCCTTCCAAAACGTTCCCGGCTCACGCGGCTCGATGGCAAAGACAAAGGACCGAGGCGATACGGTTTGGAAATCGCGGTAGCCACCGCGGACGCTAATAATGCCTTCCGGCTTACCAAGTTTGCAGGACAAATCGCAGGTGAAAAAGACGACAAGCAAGCCTACTCGTTCGAAGAGGTGGAAACATTGCTGCCTGAAGCTTTTGCCTCCCATATCGCTCCTGCCGAATTCGAAGCAATCCAGCAACGCGGTCGTCAGCTTTACCTCACCGGTCATTTCCGTAACGCGGCCATCGACGTTTATCTAGATACCAGTGATCTACCACTCCACGATCCTCTACCGCGGAGTATTGAAATCAGGACTGAAACGTATTACACCGACAGTGAATCCGGCAATATGATTGATCCTAAAGTCGGCACTCCAGCGCATGGCTGGCGAAAATTGGGACTGATCAGTGACTGCGGTGGCTCGACACCAAGGGGCCTTATCTTCAGCCTCTTCCAAGGTGGTGAGGGACTTGCTATTGCTGCTGCCCTCGAAGATCCTCACTATCCTATGGAGGAACTGGTCCTTCACCTCGCTAACCTTCGGGGCGGGCACCGCTTCGAACTGGATACCGTGGTTGGCGGTGATCGCCTACTCGAATCGATCGGTAGCGAACGCCTCGCCACCGCCTCCCGACAGGCCTATGGCTCCCTGGACTATGACGGATATCTTCAGTTCGGGCTTCCTCCGGGTTATGGCGAGGGTGCCGCCGAAGTGATTGCTGTTATGCTCAACGGCCAACTCGGCCAACTCCTTGGCAAAAGCGCCCAGCTAAAATTCGGTTCGGGTGATGTCGAGCGCTGCTACGTGGAGTGGCTCAGTCTACTTCGACATATCGAACACGCGCCCAGCCTTGAAAATAAGCGCTGGAAAGAGTTGAAGGCAGCTGCTTTCAAAGAGTTGAAACGCCATGATCGACGCAGTCCTCTAGCTGCCATGCCGGATCTTCCGGCCTCTATTCTGCAAAAACACCCGCAGAACAGTATCAATTACAAGATGCTATAACCACCGCTTGAGGCCTCGGCGAAACTGGCGTATCTATTTTTATGGAAACTCTCTCCCCTAACTCAGCTATTCTCGAAAAGACACGCGAGCTCTGCACGCTCATTCTCCAGTCAGGAGAATATCAGGAGAACGTGGCCAAGATCGAAGCTTTCTTCGCGGACGACGATGCTCAAGCCGACTACCGCGCCTTTGCGAAGCTTGGCGAAGATCTGCATCACAAGCAGCAGGCCGGTGAAATTACAGAAGACGACATCACCGGATATGAAACAAAGCTCGATGAAATCAAGTCCAACGAAGTGACTTCCAATTTCATGAACGCCGAAGAGGCGCTTAATAGCATGGCTTCCCAGATCTCAAAGCAAGTGGGTAAAACACTTGAGCTTGGGCGCTTGCCCACCCCGGAGGACCTCGAAGGCGGTGGCTGCTGCGGAGGCGGAAGCTGCGGAGGCGATAGCTGCTAAGCACGGACTCCCTTTAATAAATTTCTTCGAAAGAGGCAGGTTACGGCCTGCTTTTTTTGTCTAATCAGCTCAGTAAATCACGGGTCGCGTGATCCAGTGCCGTCACCGCCGATTTAATCTGGTCCACGGAGGAGCAAAGTGGCGGCATTAGAGTAAGAGTATCGCCTACCGGGCGTGTCAGTAGTCCATACTTTCGCGCCGCGCGACATACTCGTGCTCCCGTTTCCTTTCGCCAGTTCAACGCATCACCGGTTTGATGATCTAACAGATCAATACCAACAATCATTCCGACCTGCCGAACATCTCCCCAGTGCGGATTTTCAACGGAGGCCAGAGCCTCTTTCAATGAGTTAATCTTTGGTCCAAGGGAGTCGATGACTTTTTCGTCTTCAAAAACCTTCAGGCTGCCCAAAGCTGCCGCACATCCCAATGGGTTTGCGCAATAGCTATGACCGTAAAAGAAAGTCGTCATCTCCTCGTAGCTGCCGAGGAAAGCTTCATAAACCTCCTCAGTAGTGAGGGTTGCCGCGAGCGGCAGGTAGCCTCCCGTCAATCCCTTAGCAAGGCAGATAAAGTCTGGAACGATTGCTTCATGATGACAGGCAAACATCTGACCAGTTCGTCCAAATCCGGTCATAACTTCGTCGAGTATCAGAAAAGCACCGTTGGCATCACACCATTCCCGGAGACGCCTCAGCATCCCTTGCGGCCACACCTGCATCCCAGCAGCTCCCTGGATCAGAGGCTCAACGATCACGGCATTGACCGTCTCCGCATCCTCCGCAGCCATGCTTTCGAGACCATCTATGTCATCGAGGTGACAAGCCGGATACCCGCCAGAAGCAAAGCGTTCACGAAAAACTCCAATCCCACCGAGTGACGCCGCCCCCATCGTGTCACCGTGATAGGCTCCGCCGAAAGCAACGAAATGGGGCCGCGCTTCACCCTTGAGCTGGCGATACTGAACTGCCATCTTGCAAGCGCACTCCACTGCGGTGGAACCATCGTCAGAAAAAAAGACACGAGTTAGACTACCTGCCGGAAAAAGGTTCACCAATTTTTCCCCAAGCTGAATAGCGGGTTGATTGGAAAAGCCAAGCGCCGAACAATGAGCAATCTCCGATAACTGGTCGCGAATCGCTGCATCGATCTTCGGATGCCTGTGTCCGTGAATATTAGTCCAAATGGAACTGTTACCGTCAAAATACTGATTCCCTTTCACATCTGTAAGCATTGCCCCCTTTCCTGAGGCAATGATCAGCGGATCCTCTTCAGAGGAGCACCAGTCCTGCATCTGGGTAAATGGATGCCACAGGTGCGCCTTGTCGAGCCGACGCAATTCTTCAGGTGAATCACTCATTCTATAAGCTTAATTCCCTAAGTTGACTCCGGGGCGGTGACGGTAACAAAAGCCAGACTTAAACTGACTTTTCTGCACCTTTTGAATTTTTAGGCGATCTCTGGTTTTAATCCAGATCGTCAAAGTGGTAGGGGTGGTCACACCAATGATCATGGCACGAAAGAGGAGGAAAGCCTTCATGTTTGCTTATTAAACGGACTGAGTTTCGAACCAAGATAGTAGATCACGTTAAATTCTCCACCGAATGCGCCATCGCCCCGACAGCTATTGTATGATAATAAAGCTCAATCGTTGTTTCCAATCTTTCTTATGAGCAAAATCATCGCTTTCTCGACAATCTGCCTCGCCTTACTTTTTTCAGCAGCTGCAGGAGAACGTCATCCAAATGTGATTATCATTTTCACCGACGACCAAGGATACGGCGACGTGGGTGTTTTTGGGGCCAAAGGATACGAAACACCAAATCTTGATCGCATGGCGGCAGAGGGACGAAAATTCACCCAATGGTATGCCTCTCAACCTGTCTGCTCGGCTTCCCGGACTGGCCTTTTGTCTGGCTGCTACTCCAACCGCGTCGGCATCAACGGAGCTCTCGGCCCCGGCAGCCGCATTGGCATCGATCCTGAAGAAACGCTGCTTCCCGAGCTCTTCAAGAGCAAAGGGTATGCTACCGCGATGTTCGGCAAATGGCACCTCGGTGACCATGAAAAATTTCTCCCGACCAATCACGGGTTCGATGAATATTTTGGTATCCCTTACTCGAATGATATGTGGCCACAGCACCCGACCGCGAAGCACTTCCCACCACTACCGCTGATTGAAGGCACAGAGCGGCTCCGCTCCGCTGACGAACACGATCAGAAAATGATGACTACTTGGCTCACTGCCCGCGCCGTCGACTTTATTAATCGCAACCGCAGCAACCCCTTTTTCCTTTATGTCCCTCACCCGCAGCCGCACGTCCCACTCTTCGTGAGTGACCGCTTCGCCGGAAGCACTGATAACGGAATCTACGGTGATGTCATTGCGGAAATTGACTGGTCCGTTGGAGAGATTCTAAATGCTGTCAGCACCAATGGCCTCGACGAAAACACTCTTGTCGTCTTCACCTCCGACAATGGCCCTTGGCTCTCTTACGGCACCCACGCTGGATCTTCCGGTCCTCTGCGTGAAGGCAAGGGAACCGCTTGGGAAGGTGGCGTTCGCGAACCTTGCATCATGCGTTGGCCGGGTAAAATTCCCGCCGGAACAGTCTGCGACGCCCCAGCCATGAACATTGATCTCCTTCCTACGATCGCTGGTCTCATTGACGCCGAGTTGCCTGAGCGGAAAATTGACGGCAAAGACATCTGGCCCATTCTCTCCGGCGAAAATGGCGCCAAAAATCCTCACGATTCCTACTGGTTCTACTATAAGCAAAATGAACTTCACGCCGTCCTCGCTGACGGATGGAAACTGGTTCTGCCCCACAGCTATCGCACCCTCGCTGACGAGGAAGGTGGCGATGGCGGCCTTCCCGTCAAGTACTCCAATGATAAGGTCACCTCAATTGAGCTCTATCACCTCGACAAGGACATTACTGAAGCCAACAACATGGCCAAAGATCACCCGGAGAAGATTGCTGAGCTCATGAAACATGTCGAGGCGGCCCGCGCTGAACTTGGAGACAGGCTAACCAAAAACGAAGGTAGCGCCCGTCGGGACCCGGGTCGCCTCACCGAGGCTGAAGGGGAAACGCTCGATCTACTAAACTGGCCCAACGGTAAACCCATCCGATAAGAACGAGTCTAACCCTGTTTTGGTGGAACAAACCAAAACAAAGTGAAGGAAAAATCGCTGCCGGAACGACGGTTTCGTGCCACATTAAAGGTCCAATGCACGTTCAGGACATTTTTGCAAAGCGAACACCGACCTTCTCCTTCGAGTTTTTTCCTCCGAAGACAGAAGAATCGTCACAAGCGCTTTACGAAACCATTTCGGAGCTTGAGTCTCACAAGCCGGACTTTGTCAGCGTTACATATGGTGCCGGTGGTTCCACCCGTGAGTTGACTAATGATCTTGTGGTCCGGATTAAAAATTCCACCTCTCTTGACCCCGTTCCTCACCTTACCTGCGTCTGCCACTGCGAATCAGATATCGAATCGATTCTGGCTCGGTATGCTGAAGAAGGGGTCAACAATATCCTGGCCCTTGGCGGCGATCCACCTAGGAATCTTGAAAACTACAAGAAAGCCGATGATGCGTTTCAACAAGCGGCTGACCTTGTTCGCTTTATCAAGAAATTCTCAGAAGCTGGTAAGCATCCTGACGCCCGTGGCTTCGGAATCGGTGTCGCTGGATTTCCTGAAGGACATCCCGCCACACCCAACCGCCTCAAGGAAATGGATTACCTTAAGGCGAAGGTCGATGAAGGCGCTGACTACATCGTGACCCAACTCTTCTTTAGTAATGACGATTTTCACGACTTCCGTGATCGCTGTGAATTAGCCGGGATTCAGATCCCTATTATTGCTGGCATCATGCCGGTGACCTCGACAAAAGGTATGGAACGCATGGCCGACCTCGCCGCCGGCGCCCGCTTTCCCGCAAAACTGCTCCGCACCCTCCTTGGTGCCAATGACGCGGAGACAGTCGAAAAGGTAGGTATTGACTATGCGACCGAGCAGTGTTCCGACCTCCTAGAAAATCAGGTCAGCGGTATCCATTTTTACACCCTAAACAAGTCGCACGCGACGCGCGAAATCTACGCCAGTCTTGGCATTAGCCCTTCGCCGTCAGTAAACGTATAATTCCAAGTTCTGATGACCAAATTTCCTTGGCGCAGCCTCCTTTACGCGGCCGTGTTAGGATATATCCTACTCGACCTAAAGGTCTTTAACGGTCCGCTCAAACAATCGTTCACTGAGCGCCAAAACGAAGCCATCGCTGCTGCCAAGGAAAATCGGTGGGTCGCTATCGTCAACCGTGAACCCATTACCAGCGATCAACTTGATCTAGCCGTTTCCCGACATCTTTACCAGCGTGGCAAAGGTTACTCGGAAATCCCGGATAAAAATCTCACCATGATTCGTCGTGCTGCCCTGCAGTCGCTAATAAATGATACCTTGGTGCGCCACTACGCCGATGGTGAAAATTATTTTGCTCCCGAAGATGAAATTGACTCCTTTGTTGAAGAATGGGAAACCCAGTTCGCATCCGAGAGCGATCTTGAAAAGCGCTCGCAACTCCAGTCCCTTCCCGCTGAAGAAAGACGCCGAGCATTGGCTCGAATTTGGTCTCGCAAGCGTTGGCTGGAACAGCGCATTGAACCCGGGGTTAATGTCACCGACGAAGAAGTTCGCCAATGGTTTGAGGCCAATCGTGAGACAGGTGTTGGATTCGTCGAACCGGAGAAATTAAGAGCTCGCCAAATTTTTATCAGCACGGTGGAAGCTGACGACGAAGAGCACAAACAACTCATTCATGACATCCACCACCAAATCACTGAGCAGGGAAAACCGTTCGAAGAAATTGCGAAGGAGATGTCGGAGGACCCAAGAACCGCCGCGAATGGTGGCGATCTCAACTGGTTTGCGAAAGATCGCGTTCCTGAAAAGTTTGCCAAACCCGTTTTTGAACTCAAAAAAGGTCAGGTTTCAAAACCATTCAAGACCGAAATCGGCTGGCACATCGTTGAACTTACCGATCTTCAGCCAGAAAAGCCTGTCGAATTTGAACAAGTTGCTGATGAAATTCGCTTTCACCTCGAAACGGAACGCAGCGCCGAAACCATTAAGCAACTGATGAAAAAGCTTCGAACCGTAGCTAACATCCAACTGTTTCCTGAACATATCTAATCCCACGGATTCCCATCATTCGAATGAGACTCAGAAAGCCATTTGCTAACCCATGCAGGATCCATGTCGTTAAAGCGGGCAAAACCCTGCGGTAACAAATGGTTGCGGCCTGGCTCATCACCACGCGATTCAAAAATTAGGCGAAGCTGATTTTCCAATATTGACAGCAGTTGGCGTTCATCGAAAAGACGAATCCTCCTGTTGTCAGAGACGGACATAAGGTAACAATCCCTGCACGCCACCCTCGCGACCGAAACCGCTTTCTTTAAATCCGCCAAACGGACTCGTTGGATCAAACTTGTTAAATGTATTGCCCCAGATCACCCCGGCTTTGATCTGGTTGGCCATCTTAAAAATTCGACTACCTTTATCCGTCCAGATCCCCGCACTGAGTCCGTAGCAAGTATCGTTGGCACGTGCAACTGCTTCAGCCGGGGTTCGGAAAGTCATGACACTAAGTACTGGGCCAAAAATCTCTTCCCTTGCAATGCGATGACTCGCGCTTACCCCTGTGAAAAATGATGGGCGACACCAAAAGCCTTCATCAGGCAAGTCAGCACTCGAGGTATGAAGTTGAGCACCTTCGTCGATTCCAGCGCCGATCAATTTGGTGATCCGTCCAAGCTGTTGTTTCGAATTAATGGCCCCAATGTCTGTATTCTTATCAAGGGGATCCCCTACCCGAAGCGTTTCGATGCGCCGCTCTAACCGTTCCACAAAATCATCGTGTATCGACTCCTGCAAGAGCAGCCGGCTCCCCGCGCAGCAAACGTGTCCTTGGTTAAAGTAAATCCCGTTAATCACCCCCTCAACCGCCTGCTCCATTGGCGCATCCTCAAAGACGATATTAGCCGCCTTCCCGCCGAGCTCAAGCGTCAGCTTCTTGCGAGTTCCAACAGCCGCTGCCGCGATGCGCTTACCCACTTCTGTCGATCCGGTAAAAGCGACCTTATCCACGTCAGGATGCCCCACCACCGCTGCTCCAATTTCCCCGGCACCAGTGACAATATTGACTACGCCAGGTGGCAATCCTGCTTCATCAAAGATCTCAGCCAGATGTATTGCCGTGACCGACGTGGTCTCAGCCGGCTTTAGTACTACAGTATTGCCACAGGCAAGCGCCGGGGCAATCTTCCAAGCCGCCATGAGAAGCGGGAAATTCCAAGGAATCACCTGCCCCGCAACGCCAACTGGATCCGGTGATTTTCCTGGAAAGGCATAGTCAAGCTTATCGGCCCAACCAGCATAGTAAAAGAAGTGTGCCGCTGCCAAAGGTAGATCCACGTCCCGGCTTTCCTTGATCGGCTTGCCGCCGTCCATTGATTCGAGAATAGCCAATTCGCGAGCTTTTTCCTGAATGATACGAGCAATTCGAAATAGGTATTTTCCCCGCTCAGATCCCGGCATAGGCCCCCAAATTTTTTCATAGGCCCGTCGCGCGCTGCGCACTGCTGCATTTACATCGACAGTTTCAGCCTTTGCGATTCGAGCCAGTTGCTTGCCCGTTGCCGGGTTAACCGAGCGGAAATATCTACCGTTCTTCGGAGCGACAAACTTGCCGTTAATGAACAACTCATACTTCGACTTCAGCGGCACTGGTGTCGACTCGGGAGCAGGTGCGTAATCCCACCCGTCTTCAAATTTTAGTTGAGGTTTTGCTTGGCTCATCCGTTAGAAAAATAGTCTGCACTCTGATAGTTACCATCGACGAATTTCGCAAGTTGCAGCTCAACGTCGCCGAGCAGCGAGCTGGCACCGAAGCGGAAGAGCTCCGGAGTGAGCCAGTCATTGCCCACGGTTTCTTTAACCATGACCAGGTATTGCAGAGCTTGCTTTGCAGTTCGAATGCCACCAGCCGGTTTTACCCCAATTTTCCGCCCGGTCGCTAAATAGTGATCGCGCACGGTTTCGACCATCACCAGGGTGACCGGCAGGGTTGCCGCAGGAGACACCTTGCCCGTCGAAGTCTTAATAAAATCAGCTCCGGCTTCAATCGACAACTGGCTCACCAGCCTCACATTATCATATGTTTGCAACTCTCCCGTTTCGAAAATCACTTTCAAATGCGCCTTACCGCAAGCTTCTTTGACCGCAGCAATCTCATCGAACACCTCAGCTAACCCACCCTCAAGAAAAGTTCCGCGACTGATCACCATATCGATCTCAGAGGCTCCAGAATTCACGGCATCTTTCACATCAGCGAGGCGCAACTTCAGAGGATACTGACCCGAAGGAAATCCGGTCGCAACCGACGCTACCGGGATACCGCTACCTTCCAGTTCCTTCACCGCATGGGGCACCTGGTTCGGATAAACACAAACAGCGGCGCAAGGTGGGCAATGATATTTTGCCTGCATAGGTTGGCGCGCTTTACGACACAAGTGCGTCACTTTTCCTTTTGAATCAGCACCTTCGAGAGTCGTCAGGTCCATCATTGAGACCGCCATCTTGAGCCCCTCAGACTTGGCATCATTCTTGATGGAACGCTTCGTGAACTTTACGGAACGTTCTTCCACCCCGACCTGGTCGACGCGAGGCACTGGGAATTTCAAAGCAAAAGGCATAGCAAAATGTGGTGCCGGAACAGTATTCCTAAATCAACACATCCTGACCATATCTTTTACCAACTGAAAGTAGAGATAAAAAAGCCCACGCCATGAGTATCTGACGGTCTCAGCCGTCTCCCCCGGCTCGATCAAGCCTGCGTCCAGATTATGTCGAATCTGTTGACCGGTCTCTTTCTCGATTAAAACCGTCAGGGACTCAGGTTCGACTGTCTTAACCAAAAGATCAGCAACTCCCAATTCCTTAAGCCAGTCGTGATGAGATCCGACAAGATCACCAAACGATTCAGAGAGAGGTTTTTGGCGGGTCAGCACGTCCGGGGAAATTTTCATCGGGCTGCTGAACGGGACATCGGTTGTCCGGATCGTTCGTCCATCACTAAGCCTCGAAGTGACCGACAGGCTGACCCAACCTACGCCGTCCTGCTCCATCAGGGAGATCGCAGCTTCGGCCTTCTCCTCCTCATGCTGGAACAGTCGGTAAAACTGATTCATTCCGTCCCATTCCCAACCGGTGTCAGCGACATACTCGAAGCCAGCTCCCTCCACTTCGTCCGTTAACTCGGTCAGGGCTGGAAAGCGAGAATACCCCGGAGGAGGCTGCTGTTCCAACTGCCGCCGCACAGGCAACCGAACGTGGCGCACGCGGGTCAGTAACTCCACCCATGGCAACATAAACCAAATCATGAGCCCTCCCACCCCGGCAAGAACACTGTCCGTAGGCAGATAGAAAGCCAAAAAGGTCGCTGCGAGGACCCCGAGAGCGCCAAGCTTTCGGGTCATTCGGTGATTAAAACTTCGGAGTGCAACGGAGAATACCACCACACCGAGGACGATAAGCAGTTCTGTCATTGGAGTGTCATGTCGAGGGGAAGGCAACTTAACCGACAACCCTACTCGTCAAAGAGGAAAATCGAAACTTGGACCCAGAGCGCCGCTCTACGGTTGATTGAAACGCGCCATCAATTCCGCCTCGAGATACATAATAATGTCATTATGGCCCGCTCTCGGCACCTCAATAAAAACCACTTTTTCACCACTCTCATCCCTCTCGGCTAGCGACTGACCCATCGTAATGGGGATCAGCGCATCGTTCTCGCCATGAAAAATCGTGACTCTGGAGTTGGAATTCGAAGCAAGCAGTTCATCGAGTGCGACCTCGTTGTCGTAATGGTGCCTTAGAAAAGCAGCGAGAACGCTTCCGACCTGTCGGCGTGCCATTGCCTTCATGCTGGTAAATGGAGAAATGGCAACGACTTCACTCCAACTATGGCGATTGGCAGACTCAAGCGCTACCGCGCAGCCCAGAGAATGCCCCAGCCCAATCGAACGCTTCGCCAATTCCGGTTCGCTCAACCCGAGTTGCCCAGCAACGACACCGAGGGAATCGTCGATAGACTTAAAGATAGATTCAGGACTCGGACTCCCACTGTTGAAGCCATATCCCGGATATTCAAAAAGGATAAATGCCTGGTTGATTGAAGGATCCGCCTGCGCCACGAGACTAACCCAACCGAGAGCAGTCGACCCATTGCCTCCGAACAACCACCAGATTCGGTCCGGCGGAAGGTCATCATCTCGTTTCAGCAGATAAACCCATTGTTTGTTACCTCCTGATTCGTAAACGTGAGCAGTCACCCTCTCCAGTTCCGGCTTATTGGCCGAATAGTTCCTCGGAAAGTAGATTAGTTTGCCCTGCCCCAGGTAAAATGTAAGTAGGAAAAGCAGCGCGACTGCAACCACAATGATGAGAAGCAATTTCATCAACTGAATTCTTCCCGAGAAAAATGACGCTTAGCAAGGCCTAATCTCAGTCCTCTTTGCGACGAAAAATCGCAACATGACGATCGACTGATTTTCCCTCAGTTTTTAACTCACGCGTTTCTGAATTAAACTCTGTCTGAATCAGCTCACCTCCCAGTCGTTGAATTGCTTCAAGGGCTAACTCGTGTTCCTTATCAAAGTAACTGGTAATAATGAGACGCCCATCGTCGCCCAGTTTTGTGAGTGCCTGATCGTAAATCTTTTCCCAGGTCTTGGCTCCGTTCCAGTAGTTTTGGTGACGCATAAAGACGAGATCAAAGTCATCACCCATCTCGCCATGCTCATCCAACTTGCTCGCATCACCGGTCATGAATTCGCACTCGCGGGTGCCTGGACGATCTTTGAACTCCTTCTTACCGCCGTAACGCCGCTGCGCATCGGCAATCTCGCGGGCTCGCACATCGATACCCGTAAGCTTAATCGCCGCATTGGAACGCCCCTTCAACTCAGCAATAAAGTCTGTCAGGACCTCAGCCTCACGGCAGTCCCCGCAGGCGATGTCGAGAACGCGTGCCTCGTCTCTTTTGGCGAGACGTCTTCGCACCGTATCGGCATCGTCTCTCGTGACCTTGCAGAGAATTTTCCGCAAGCGAGTGAGATCTTCCTCAGTTTCAGCCAGATAGTTCTGGGACATCCCTCCAACTATTCCACTTGGTGGGATTTTTGATAGTGCTCTTTCAGCACGTCACGGCCAAAGTCGCCATTGAAGTCACGCCAGACCGCATGCACATGCTCAGCACCATTCTGAGTGTTAGCATACTCCAATAGGAAGGTGGGGCCCTGCACGCGATAATAATGCCCCTCTTTCGGCTCCATCCCCCCGGCCCAAGCAAAGACAATCTTATCGAGGCCGGCTTCCGTGATCGCCGTGAGTTCATCCTCAGCAACTTCAGCACGCACCCGGTTCACATAAACATTAATCAGTTCCATCAACTTAGCTTGCTGGCTCTCTTTTAGATCGCCGTAGGCGATACCGGCATCACCAAGAGACTCCACCATAGGATCGGCTGAGGTAAGGATGTCACGCGGCGCCTTATCCTCAACAATAGCTTCCTTGCGCTGCTTCTTGCTGAGAGACTTAGCAAGCTCGCGGGCTACCTCTTCTTCTCTCGCTAGCACTTTTAGACCCCTCCGAGGGCCATCGTGAATGACGCCGGGATTGGAGGCAAAAAAGTTCGGCGTAACTGAGGCTACCTCGCCGTCAATGATAGTAAAATTAAGAGACATATGGTGCCCCTCAAAAGCCCAAGCCCAGTTCTTTGCGAGCGGATTTCCATAAATAGAAACATAATACATTTCGGTATCGCGTTTCGGGTCCTCGTTCTCCATTTCCCAGAGCACCTGCTCCAAGCTCATGATCTGAGTGGCGGTAAGCATGCCGCGATGGCTGAGTCCCGAAGTAAGTAGCGCGTAAGCGAGGTGACGCTGGTCGGCTTCCATCTCTTTCAGAGTAACGCCTTTGCGAACGCCCTCTCCTTCAAACGGTCTGGGAACGAAGTGCCAATCTTCACGGGCGGGGGCATTCAGCTCAAAGATCGCTGTTTTCTTTTGCTCCTCGCTAAGCGAAGCGAGCCAGACTTGAGCGGCCGTAGCCATATCTTCGGCAGCCTCATGAGCCTTTACCGCAGGGTCGGCAAGCAGGAATAGCGCTAAAAAGAATGTTAAAATTTGTTTCATGGACGGTTAGTTAGGCAAGGAAATCGCTCCGCGGCAAGGGCGCAATCAGTTAACTCCTATTTTAAAAAGCTTCAGAGAATGATCTCCTGCCCGATTTTCGACCGTAATAAGTCACACGCCTATGAAAACAATCCTTCTCACCGGCGCCACCGATGGCATCGGACTGGAAACTTCAAAAAAGCTAGTTTCGCTTGGTCATCGAGTTCTGCTGCACGGAAGAAATCAGGAAAAGCTCAACGCCATCGCGGACGAACTGGCAGGTCGGCCGACTGCTGGCCCCATTGAGACCTATATTGCGGATTTTTCCCGACTCGTCGAAGTGGTGGAACTCGCAGCGGACGTCTCAGAAAATCACGATCAACTCGACGTGGTTATCAATAATGCCGGCGTCTACAACGCCCCCTTTCCATCCACTTCTGACGGATTGGATTTTCGCTTCGCCGTCAACACTATCGCACCCTACCTGCTCACCCAGAAACTGATGCCGCTTTTAAAAACAGATGGGCGAATCATTAATCTCTCATCGGCCGCTCAATCTCCTGTCGATTTTGAGGCACTGCGTGGCCATCGCACCATCAACGACGGTGAAGCCTACGCAGAAAGTAAACTGGCCCTGACGATGTGGTCAGGTGCTCTCGCTACCTCACTGGGCGACAGCGGTCCGGCCGTTGTCGCAGTCAACCCCGGCTCTTTTCTCGGCAGTAAAATGGTGAAAGAAGCCTATGGCATAGCAGGCAAAGATCTCAGCATTGGTGTAAACATTGTCACGCGCGCTGCACTCGACGATGAGTTCGCTTCCGCATCCGGAAAATACTTCGACAACGACTCCGGCCAGTTTGCCTACCCCCATCCCGATGCACTCAATGCCGCCAAGATGGGGGCGATCATCGAGGAAATGGATGAGATTATTGCCAAAAAGCTATCCGACTGAGCCCGCACAAAAGGCTGATGTAACTATTTTAGTTCCCCCTTCGTCTCCCCCAGTGCAAGCTGTCAGCGGGGCTTCGTTGCTCAACATGCTAATTTTGGATACAAAGCGGACTGTCTGCGTGGTGGAAACCGAAATACCAGAGTCCGAATGGGTGGCTCGCGCCGCGAAAGGCGACGAGGATGCTTTTCTGCACCTAGCCAACACCTATCGGCCGCGGGTTTGGGGAACGGCATCCCGCTTCGCCCGCTCCCGTGCCGAACTAGAAGACCTCACCCAAGATCTTTTCGTCAAGATCTGGAAAGGCCTGCCCACCTATCGCTCCGACGCACCGTTTGAGAACTGGCTCATGACCGTAACCGTTCGCGGCTGCTACGACTTTCTCAGAAAACACCGTCGCCGTCGCGAAAGCGAACAACTGGTCGATCCAGAAAAAAGCCGCGAAGCACAGGACCCTCGTCCCAAGCGGGAGGCGAATCGCCGTGAGGCTTGGGAAACCGTTCATTTGCTTCTCGATCAGCTCGGTTCAAAAGATCGAACCGTTATTACCCTGCTCGATCTCGAAGAACACAGCGTGCGCGAGACGGCAGAGTTGACCGGTTGGAGCGAGTCCAATGTAAAAGTGCGCGCACACCGCGCCCGCAAGAAGATGCGACAGATTTACGACGAACTTGGATTGGAAGCCTGATAATCGAAATATGACTACTAGCGATCCTATCACCCGACTTCTTGTTGCCGCCCGCGATTACCTCCCGTTTGGGGAGTCGAGGGAATATGGCTTCGAGACCCGTCTTCGTGTAGCTCTTGCCAAGCAGACACCCACCCTGCCCGAAGTCGTAGCCCGATTTTCTTGGCGCTTTTCATTCGTAGCTGTTCCACTGGTCTTGGTGATCGGAGTGATCATCACACAGCAAACTCAGGGCCACCTTCCCGAAGGGATCGACGGCTTCGTTGCCCAATGGTCTCACTGGGCAGAATTTTTACCGGGCGGATTTTAACTTCATGGCTGAAAAGAAAACCAAACTCAAAGCCGGCTGCGGCATTGCTATGGTCTTCGGCGCCGGTTTCGCCTGCGGAGCCATCGCCCTGTTCACGACTATTATGTGGATCGTTCCACTGAGTGAAGGAATGCGCGAGGACGAATCAAAGCAGTTCATCACCAAGCATATCGCGAAACAACTTGAGTTAACGGAAGAACAACTAAAGCTGGCAAAGCCCATTATTCACGCTGCCATCGACCAGCGAAACAACCGCCGGCGTGAATTTGTTGAAGCCGATATAAAGTTGACCGGGGAAGCGTTCAAAGAGATGAAAGGGATTCTCAATCAGGAACAAATCAAAATGGGAGTGACAATGCTGGAACGCTGGAAGCAGGGTAAAACCCGTCTCATCGACAAGAATTTTAAGTAGCTGGAACACCCTAGCGCAAAAGGTCTGAGGCCCGAAGGCACCACTTCCCAAAAATCTCTTGCGATTTACCTCAATCGCGGCTCTTAGTGCGCTCCCCAGTTGACGGAGAACACCCTCGGTCTTCGTTCTCCGACCACGCCTAAATTAGGCTTTTTTCCGGTAACTCCGGCTTCGTAATCTTCCACCCTCGCGCCCTGTGATCCAGCTCATCTATCGTAAATTCGGCAAGCGTTCTCACATCAAAGATGATCTTCTTTCGGGCCTGACCGTTGCTCTGGCCCTGGTTCCTGAGGCTGTAGCCTTCGCTATTATTGCGGGTGTTCCACCACTTGTAGGCCTTTACGCGGCTTTTATGGTTTGCCTTATCACTTCTGTCGCCGGTGGCCGACCCGGGATGATTTCAGGTGCCACGGGTGCGCTCGCGGTCATCATGGTCGGCCTCGTCAAAATCGGTAATGAGCGTGGCATGGAACTGGGTCTTGGCGAAACCGCTGGCCTCCAATACCTCTTTGCTGCCGTCATTCTCATGGGAGTTATACAGATCGCCTGTGGCACTCTCAAACTGGGACGCTTCGTCCGCTTGATCCCGCAGCCGGTCATGTTCGGATTCGTCAACGGCCTCGCCATCGTCATTTTCCAGGCGCAGTTCCCAATGTTCACCGAGGCCCCAACCACTCCTGGAGCCTCTTGGCTAGGTGGCAGCGCCTTGTTCGTTATGGGGGGACTTGTCCTGCTGACCATGCTGATCAGTTTCTTTCTCCCCAAACTCACTACGAACGTTCCAGCCTCTCTCATCGGTATCGTAGTGGTCAGTCTCATCGTGATTCTCGGTGGTGTCGACACGCTCACCGTAAGCAACATGGCCTCAATTAAGGGCGGACTTCCCGAGTTGGTTAATTTCACCATCCCTTTTAACTGGGACACGCTTGTATTCATTGCCCCCTTCTCCGTTATTTTGGCCGCCGTGGGTTTAATTGAGTCCCTCATGACTCTCACTCTCATTGACGAACTCACCGAGACGCGAGGTAAGAGCAACCGGGAATGCGTTGGGCAGGGCGTCGCCAATATCGTTACCGGATTCTTTGGTGGCATGGGTGGCTGCGCCATGATCGGTCAAAGTATTATTAATATTCGCTCCGGCGGCCGCGGTCGTCTCTCGGGTATTACTGCTGGCGTCCTGCTGCTTTGCTTCATTCTTTTTGCGAGTCCGCTGATTGAGAGGATACCTCTCGCGGCACTTACAGGCGTCATGTTTATGGTTGTGATTGGAACCTTTGAATGGTCGTCGATTCGCATCCTTGGCAAAATACCAAAAGCTGACGCTTTCGTCCTCGTCCTCGTATCCGTTGTCACTGTGGTAACCCACAACCTTGCCCTTGCCGTGATCGCCGGGGTGATTGTTTCCGCACTCGCCTTCGCCTGGAAATCGGCTCAACATATTCATCGAGAAACCGAAATGCGCGAAGACGGCACAAAAGTTTACTACCTACACGGTCCGCTTTTCTTCGGTTCAATCACGGACTTCACTACTGAGTTCACACCTGCCGAAGACCCCCGTGAGGTTATTGTCGACATGATGGATTCCCGGGTCTGGGATCACTCCGGAATCGAAGCGCTGCAAAAACTCGCCGAACGTTACCGCGCCGCAGATAAGACTATCCATCTTCAGCACATCAGCGCAAACTGCCGCCAACTCCTCGAAAAAGCCGGCAGCATGATCGACATAATCGTGCTAGAGGACGATCCCACTTATATCGTGGCGAATCTCAAAAAAGCCGATCGCACGCCTTCGGCTCGTAGCAAAGCAAACTAATTTTAAAAACGGACCGCAAGCCGTCCCGCCCGCAGATATAGCAGGGTCAGGTGAAACACCTGACCCTGTTTCGCGTTTACGAAAACTTCTTTAAATTGACATCATTGTGGCCTTCATTCCGGTGCTATGAAACAGCTGCACGCTTTCTTATTTTCGCTGGGATCGATTTTTACGGTCTCAACAACCTTTGCCGACTGGAATCAGTGGCGCGGCCCGAATCGTGACGGTGTCGTCGTTGGAGGGGAAATGGGATTTCCGGATTCACTGAGCGAAGAGAAACTCATCAAGCTCTGGAGCACTCCCCTTGCTGAGGGCTACTCCGCTCCCATCACCTTGAATGGAAGACTCTACACTTTTGAAACCAAGACCAAAGAAAACGAGATTCTGAGAGCCTTCTCACTCGACTCCGGACGACCGATATGGGATTCGTCCTGGGCCGGATCAATGAAAGTTCCCTTTTTCGCTGCCAAGAATGGAAGCTGGGTTCGCAGCACCCCAACAGCAAATAACGAAGCGGTCTATGCCGGGGGTATGAAAGACGTTCTCGTCAAATTCGACGCCTCGACCGGCGATGAGCTCTGGCGCATTGACTTCACCAAACGTGACGGCACTGATGTCCCGTCATTTGGCCAGGTCGGCTCTCCGCTCTACGACGATGGACACCTCTTTGTTCAGGCAGGTCTCGCTGTTGCTAAAATTAATGCTGAAACTGGAGAAACAATTTGGCGGGCCATGGAAGATCAACGCGCCATGTTCGGCAGCGCCTTTTCTTCGCCCGTTATCGCGACGCTGGCAGGGAAGCGTCAACTCATCGTCCAAGCCCGCCTTAACATAGCCGGGCTCGACCTTAAGACAGGGGAGGAGCTCTGGAATTTGCCGGTCAAAGCCTTCCGTGGCATGAACATTCTAACGCCGACTATCGTCGGCGAAAATCGCATCTTCACTGCGAGCTATGGTGGTGGCTCCTTCCTCTTCGAAATCAGCCAGAAAGATCAGGGTAAATTCAAGATTGATCAGGTCTGGAACAACGAGAAGCTCGAAGGCTACATGGGTAACCCTGCTCTTATTGACGGGTATATTTACCTCCATGGACGGGATAAGAAACTCCACTGCATCGACATGGCCACCGGCGAGGCGATATGGTCTACCGACGAAGAATTTGGCGAATACTGGTCCATGGTTCAAAAAGCCAATCGTATCCTCTCATTGGATCAAAGAGGTGAACTCCTTCTATTTGAGGCCTCACCCGACGAATTCAAACCGCTCGACCGACGCAAAATCTCCCCAAAAGACCCGACCTGGGCTCACATCGGACTCGACGGCAATCGCATCCTCATCCGCTCACTTAGTAAAGTGACCGTCTACCAGTGGAACTGACGTGATTGTGGGATGGTCAAAGTTGAGGAGTTTTTATTCTTTTGGAACGCTCTTATGAAAATTCGCTTCCACGATGCATCAATTCTCAACCCCCTTATCCTCGCAACGATTTTTATTCCCGCTGCCTATGCAGTAGAGCCCGGCACTTGGCCAATTGATCAGCTACAGTCGGAGACTCCTCGATATCACATCGAGGACACCGAAGCGCCGATCCAGTCGATCCTCTACACGGGCGAACCAGCGAATAATAAGGCCACCGAAGTGTTTGCGTTTTACGCTTCGCCAGCAACTCTCGGGACCGCGATGGATGGCGAAACGTTCCCGGGTATTGTGTTAATTCACGGGGGAGGCGGCACCGCTTTTTCCGACTGGGTCTGGATGTGGGCCAACCGAGGCTACGCCGCCATCGCGATGGACCTCGCTGGCAGTCGACCCCCGGCTCCAGCCTACAATGCGAACGGAGGGAAAGTTCAGGACTTTCACCACAAGCGCGAAAAGCGCGCCCGCTTGGAGAAAGGCGGACTCGACCATGGGCGCGAACAAAAATTTGAAAGTATCGGCGGAACTGTCGAAGACGATTGGCCCTATCACGCAGTCGCCAACGTGATAAAAGCGCACTCTCTTATGCGCAGCTTTGATGGAGTTGACCCGGAACGCACTGCGGTCACCGGAATCAGCTGGGGTGGCTACACCACCTGCCTCGCCGCCTCACTCGATGAACGCTTCAAGGCCGCCGTCCCCGTCTACGGCTGTGGTTTTCTGCACGAAGGCGAATCCATTCAAAAGCCCGCTATCGACGCCCTTGGTAGCCGCCGCGAGGCTTGGGTCCGGGCCTACGACCCCGGGAGCCACCTCGGCAAGTGTAAGACCCCGATCTTCTGGGTCAACGGGACCAACGACAAACATTACGTACTCGACAGCTACGCCAAATCCTATGCTCTCGTTCAAGGCGCCAAAACCTTTCGCATCGAACCCATGATGAGGCACAGTCACGGCGCGGGATGGGAACCGATAGAAATTGGGATATTCGTTGATTCCATTCTAAAAAATGGCACTCCCCTACCCGAAGTGGGTCCGCTTACGACCGAGGGTGGCATTATCTCGGCTAATGTATCAGCGAAATTGCCCATCACAAAAGCGCAACTGCATTTCACCACTGGTGCCGGCCTCCGGGCCGACCGGATATGGAAACACCTCCCGGCCAGAGTCGAAGATAGTCGGGTCATAGCCACAGGACTGCCTGCCGAAGCAAACACTTGGCTACTGACCATCACTGACGAACGCGACGCCATGGTAACGAGTGAAGTGGGATTCCGCTAATCCGCGCGCCGCGAATTGAACACCGCTTCCGCCACGACTAAATCACCTGGTACTGTGATCTTCAGATTAGGCTCAAGGTTCTCAACCAACTTCACCGGATGTCCGATAGCTTCCAGTGCCGATACTTCATCGGTAATCAGTTCACCACGTTCGAGCACGGCCTTATAAGCTTCGTGCAGCAATTCGAGCCTAAAAACCTGCGGGGTTTGCATTCCCCAGAGATGATCGCGGGAAACGGCACCTGCCACTTCTCCCTGATCGTTACCACGCTTCAAGGTATCGGCTACCCGATGGGCTAAAACGGCAGCCCCAGTGTCTCCAGCTGCTGACGCACATTTTGAAATCACTTCGGGAGTTACCAATGGGCGGGCCCCGTCATGCACCGCGACCAGATCGGCTTCACGGCTGACACGGGACAGTCCGGCATGAACGGAAAGGTAACGCTCAGCTCCGCCTTCGAGAGTCTCAACAAACTTGTTGAGACCAAGTCGATCAGCAGTGGCTATGATCGCCTCGAATTTATTCAGGGACGTGACAACCCGAAATTCAAATACACTCGGAGTCGCCTCAAAGGCCATCATCGAGCGAGCGAGAACAGATTCACCACCAAGATCAGCTTCAAGCTTATCGAAGCCCATGCGGCGACTGCTTCCGGCAGCGACAATAATGGCAGAAAGTTTCATCAACTCAGCTTCGCCATGACCGCCTGCGACAACGTTTTACCATCAGCGCGGCCGGCGGTTCGCTCTTGGACCAGTTTCATGACTTGTCCCATTTCTTTCCGTGAAGTCGCGCCAACTTCAGCGACAGCAGCTTCCACAATTGAGGCAATTTCTTCTTCGCTTAGCGGCTCAGGTAAATAGCCGTTGAGTACTTTGATTTCGGCTTTCTCCTGGTCAGCCAGTTCAGTTCGGCCGGCAGCCTCATACTGCTCAATCGAGTCTTGGCGCTTCTTTACTTCCTTACGGACCACGGCCATGACTTCAGGGTCCGTTAACTCGGCGTTCGCCCCACCCTTTTCGATCGCGGCATTCTTGATCGACGACTTGAGCATGCGTACGGTATTCAACGTGACAGTGTTTTTCTCACGCATCGCCGTCTTCATGTCTTCCGTAATCTGTTGGGATAATTGGCTCATGAGCTAAACTACGCAGAATCCAACAATTCGCGACGTGAAAAACGACTCTTCCCCTAACCCTTTAAAAACGCCTCTACATCTGGCCGGACGTATCTGGAAAGCCTTCCTCGGCCTTGGCATTGCCACTGCCGGCTGTATCTTTGCCCAATACTTGTGGGGATCCTATGAGAGAGCAGCAGAGATGGACAGCTGGATTGAACTTCCCTGCATCATCGAAACAACCAACATCGACGATTCCCAACTCAACCAGCGCGGGGTGCCAAAATACATTCTAACTGTCACTTACCGCTACTCTCACGAGGGCAAGGAGCGAACCAGTGATCGCGTTAAACGACTGCCCACCGAAGGTAGTGACCCGCGCAAGGTCAAGAACAAGGAAAAGCGCTACCCCGTCGGAACGGAAACAGTCTGCTATGTCAAGCCAGACGACCCCGCCTTTGCTATCCTAAAAAAAGATTCCAAAGCGGGACTGTATTCTATCTGGTTCCCTTGCTTGTTCATTGTCGGTGGAGCGGGAATGACTCTCTCTGCGCTGTTCCGACGCAACTGACTCGCATGCAAACCGGCCTCTTGATAGATCGCAATTTTTGTAACCACCATCCAGGAACTGGTCATCCTGAGGCCCCCGGTCGAATTGAAGCGATCCTCTCCGAGTTGGAAGGAACCAGCCTGATCAAAAGCTGTCCGTCGATCAAAGAGCGAGCCATGACCAACGACGAGGCCTTGCTAGCCCACACCGATGGATATCTAAAGACCGTTCTTAAAGAAATCGATGGCAAAAGCAGCGGCATCCTCACTACGGGAGACACCCACTTTGGACCGGCCTCTCTAACCGTGGCGCGCCACGCCGCAGGCGGCCTGCTCAACGCGATTGATGGCGTCGTCGGCGGGGCCTTCGACAACGCTTTCTGTGCGGTTCGTCCTCCCGGGCACCACGCCACCAAGAACCGTGGTATGGGTTTTTGCATCTTCAATAATGCCGCCATTGCCGCCCGGTATGCGAAGGAGCAATATGGCCTCGAGCGAATCGTCATTATCGATTGGGACGTTCATCACGGAAATGGAACTCAGGACATCTTCTACGAAGACAGCAGCGTCTTCTACTTTTCCACCCACCAGCACCCGTGGTATCCAGGCACCGGATCCAAAGATGAAACCGGTATCGGACGAGGTGCCGGCACTACCCTTAATATACCCCTTCCCGCCGGCTGCGGCATGGAAGATATCGGAGCCGCCTTTCGCGGTTCTTTTACAGAAAAGATGAAAGAGTTTAAGCCCGAGTTTGTCATTATCTCGGCTGGTTTCGACAGCCGATTAGGTGATCCGCTAGGCAATTTCACATTGACCGATAAAAACTTTGCCACTCTCACCGAAATTCTCATAGAGATCGCCGGAGAATTTGCCGCAGGTCGCCTTGTTTCTGTTCTGGAAGGTGGCTACCACGAGGCCGGACTGGCGCTCGCAGTGAAACATCATATCGAAGCGCTGCGCCGAGCCTCATAGATGAGGAGTTGCGGTTTGTGCCCGGTCGCTAGAAAGTAACCTATGAAGCCAGTGATCAGCTTACTTGTTCATGAGCGAGAGGACGTTGTATTCGATCAAATTCGAAATTTTAAGCGATATGTTCCAGGTGTTTCTATAATAATTCATATCGCCAAAACCTTTTTAAAGAATTCGCCCAGACTGTCAGACCGGCTGGCTTCTGAACCAAAAGTGTTAGTGAATCCAATTAGCCTAGATACAGCGTGGGCAGATGGGAGTCAGGCAGAAGCTCATCTCCTCAACCTCCGTTATCTCTTTGAGAAGAGGGAAGCCTTTGATGGGTGTATTTTTCACGCTAGTAATGACCTTTATGTTCGCGGCGGCCTACTCGACTATTTGGAAGGTATCGACGCAGCTTGCCAACAAGATCCGATCAAAGATCCCATCTGGATTGAGTCCGTGCGAAAGGACAAATTGATGACCTATTTACATTCAAAATTTGGGACCAACCCTATTTGGTCAGAGATTGAAGGTTCATTCTACACCCGTAGAGTGCTTGAAGAAATGCTCGCTATAATTGATGAGTTTAACCCGGGATGGATGGAGCGGATTCTCAGGAAAACCCCGTCTATTTTAAGAAGGCGTCACAGAATCAGAGCGGCATTTAAGGGGGTGTTTTACCCGAGAGAGGAAACGATTTTCCCAACACTAGCGAAGCCCTTTCTCTCCACCTATGTGAAACCATTCTGCCTCAGAAAAATCAACCCGGGAGAAGTCGCTTTAATTCAAGATGTAGATCGAATGCAGGCAGGAGAATTCGATTCTGAATCTTTACCTAAGCGCAAGTATTTTGTTCTAAAGCGGATCAATCGTTTACTCGACGATCCAGTGCGCACCTATATTCGAGATCAAATATCATGAAAAAATTAGTTATCGACTTGGATTACACTTTAACGATGGGCAAAGGACCGAATGGCTATGCTGACGCCATTCCCAACGTTCCTGTTATCGAAAAACTCAAGGAGTGTCATGAAGCGGGATTCGGCGTTATTATCCATACAGCCAGAAATATGCGCACATATGCCGGCGATGTTGATAAGATCAAAGAACATACGCTACCTGTAATCTTAAGCTGGCTTGAAAAGCACGAGATACCCTTTGAAGAAATTAGAGTAGGAAAACCGTGGTGCGGCGAGGACGGGTATTACGTGGATGATAAGTCGATTCGCCCCCGTGAATTTCGCGAATTGAGTCACGATGAAATTGTGACACTACTTGAGAGGGATAGATAAGGCGAATACCGGCAAAGCCTGGGGATATTTCGGTAAGATCAGGAGGGGCGATACTGCGTTATGATAGTCATACCAATGGCAGGGCTCAGTAAAAGATTTACTGATGCCGGTTATAAAAAGCCAAAATACATGCTCGACTTACACGGGCGTTCAGTTTTTTGGTACAGTGTATCGAGTTTTAAATATTACTTTAAGAAAGAGAAATTTGTCTTCGTTATAAGAGATGTTCTCGGCACAAAGCAATTCGTGGAAGAATCTTGCTTAGAAATGGGGATATCAGATTTTGAGATTGTAGTTCTTCACCGTGACACCAAAGGGCAGGCCGAAACGGTTTTCCTTGGGCTGCATCAAATCGGCGCTTTTGCAAAGGATCCGGTCAGCATTTTTAATATCGATACATTCAGACCTGGTTTCCGTCATCCTGAAGAAAAAATTTTAGAAAGTGATGGGTATCTTGAGGTGTTCCGCGGCGAAGGCGAGCAGTGGTCCTTCATTGAGCCTGATCCAGAAATGCCTAATTACTCTGTCAAGCGTACGACTGAGAAGAAACGTATTTCGGACTATTGCTCGACTGGATTTTATCATTTTACATCAGGCAAACTCTTTGCGCATGTCTATGCCTGTGAAATAGAAAATAGAGCGCAAGATCTCCCCGAATACTATGTTGCGCCCCTCTACAATCATGCAATCCGGGAGGGAAAGCGGATCAGCTACATTGAAATCAGCCGTGATCAGCTTCTGTTTTGTGGAGTCCCTGATGAGTTTCAGGCTTTATCAAAAATGAATCAGGAACAATTACTCTCCCTTTACAGCTGAGGGCGATAAGAATTTCGTAGCTCAGAAGATTGCCAGTTCAGGACTAATCTCCACCGCCCGTTTTAGGGCATCTTCGGGCGCAACTCTTTCCCCTCATCGTCGATCGGATAGGATGCCTCATGTGCCTCCAATTGAGCGATTAACCCTTTCATCATACTACCGAGTTTCTCCGGACTAGAGCTCGTCAGGTTTGTCGACTCGAACGGATCTTCAGCAAGATTGAATAACTGGTAAGTTCCCTTCGACTGGATAGATCCTCCCGTGTTCTTCGTATCCGGAAAGGTGTGATAAATCACTTTCCAGTCCCCGTCACGCCAACTGGTCCAGTAGCTGCTGCGATGCGGGCCGTGGGGATAGTGCATGAGGAACTGCTGCTCGCGTCCTGCATCCGTCTTGCCGCTCAAGAGAGTGTGTAACAAATCGCCATCAACCTTGTGGCCTTCGGGGTTTTCAGCCCCAACCAAATTGAGAAGCGTCGGATAGATATCCTCCACCGAAGCGACCTGGCTCTGGATGCCTCCGGCCGGAATCGGCAACTGCTTCTGGAAGGTATTATCAGGATTTCGCTTTCCCCAGGCGGCAATAAAAGGAACGCGCATGCCACCCTCGTAGTGGGCTCCTTTTTTCCCGCGCAACGGTTCGGCACAAGCCACGACATGCTGATCCCCTAATGGCGCATCTGACCCGTTGTCCCCCAGAAAAAAGATGAGCGTGTCTTCAGCGACTCCCAATTCCTCAAACTGATCCAACATATCACCGAGAGACTTGTCCATGCCCTCGATAAGGGTGGCAAAAGCCTTGGCCCGCTCGTCTTTTTTTGAGTCAGCGTAGTGCTCGATAAAACGCTCGTCGATTTCAAAAGGAGAGTGGACCGCATAATGAGAAAAGTAGAGATAGAAAGGCTGCTCTTCGGCCACTGTTTTTTCGATCACTTTCTTCGCCTCAAGCGTGAGTGCTTCACTCAGGTGAGTGTCCGTCCCATGGTATGCCTCAAGGTGCGGCACCGCATGATACTCACGCTTCGTCCCCCAGCCGTAATTATTGCGTCCCAGGTAGCTTCCCGGAGCTCCGAAACAATGTCCTCCAATATTTACGTCGAAGCCAAGGTTGAGAGGCTCATACCCCTCATACTGCCGCGGCCCGAAGTGCGCTTTGCCGACATGAATCGTCTTGTAACCATTTTCGGCAAGAACTCCAGGGAGGGTGACATCACCCGGTTTCAATCCAGTCCAGTTCCATTCTTGAGCACCATTTTCGCCAGCATTGTTACTGTCAGGCCGGATCCAGTTCGTCGCCCCGTGGCGGGCTGCGTTCTGCCCCGTCATGATTGTATTTCGCGTCGGCGAACAAACGCTCATGGCATAAAATTGATTGAACCGAATCCCCTGAGCAGAGAGGCGCTCCATCCCGGGTGTTCGATAGAAGTCGTTCAAAGGATAACGCTTAGGCTTGCCAGCATCGTTGGTGAGAAATGGAACCGAAGTGTCCATTATCCCCATGTCATCCACAAGGAAGACCATAACATTCGGCTTGTCCGCAGCCGAACCCAATGCCAGCAGCAGATAAAGGGGTAGAAGAAAAGAGAAGATTTTCATGAGTCGGAAAGACTAATCTGCCGCGGAAACATTCGGCAACTCCGCATAAGCGCCGAAGAGGAAATGACAGGATTACTTCTTGGGAATTTTAATCTCCTGACCCACGGCAAGCTTGGTGAAGTCGATGCCAGGATTCAGCTTTACGACGGACTGGTGCTTCAGCCCCCTGTCCTTCGCGATCCTCCACGGATTATCACCACTCTGAATAGTGTAAACCTCCCATTCCTCATCGCCAGCGGACTTAGCCTTTCCTCCGGCCTTCGTTCCAGATAACGCGCCCGAAGTTGACGGCGACTTTTCCTTCTCCAACCGAGGTGGATTCTTCGAAACCACGTCGATCGGCAGAATTAGGATATCGCCAATCTGGAGGCTGTTGGCATCGCCTAGATTATTCTCGTGGAGTAAGGCTGGCATTTCGATTTCGTGAGCCTTAGCAATTTTCCAAATATTATCACCTGACTTAACCAGATACTTTTGTTTTGCGGCCGGTTTAGCGGTAAGCTTCGGCGCTTCAGGTTCCGGCTTTACATCGTCAATTGCCGGCTGAGATGGGATTTTAGGCTTAGCGTCCTGAGCAAAATTTGTGACAGAAAAAAAGAAGGCAGAGAACGCTAGCAATGCAATTCGAGGGTTCATGGGTAACTGGCAAACTATGTTTCGATAAGATTTTATCACATCCTCTCGCGAAGGTGAAGCTGACAATTTTGCTGAAAACCAAAAAAATCTTAACCAAGAGACTGGGCGAAAATCAATCTTTACTCACCCATTCCACTCGCTTGTGACCCAGGACCATCGCCCCCAAATCTATTTTAGTCGTCGTTGATCTGCAGACCCAACGTGCTACGGTTTTTCGAAATAGTCGGCACCCGTTTGGCGAGTTATGCAAATCCTACGGGCGTCTTCATGATGCAGAAATCAGTTTCTAATTAGAAGGATTTTACTCATGCCAGTGACCAAAGTCACCACCTTGTTCCTCATACACCTGTTCGCTCTTTCAATGGCCGACGGGGAAGAAGCTTTCACAATTCTCTCTCCAAGCCGGGAGACGAATTCCCTCATCACCGTCAGCGTAACCATCAAAGGGGATCAAGTTAGCCTCAAAAAAGGGCTGCAACTAAGTCTCGATTTTCCTCCCACGACAATCGTAGCCTCGTCCAATCAACCGCTCTTCTACGTCACAGGAAATCAGGTTCACGAAGGCAAACCGGCCGCCGCTGTCATCGACTTCAGCAAATCGACCACTGACATCGCTTCGATCGTAATCACGAACTTCGAAATTGCCGAAGGCTACGCTTATCTCAGTTTGGACCGGGAAGAAAATTTTCTCCTTGGAGCAAATTACCGGGAAGGTTTTATCGATGTTTATCAACTCGACGAAAACCACATTCCCACCACCCGTGTCTCTTCGCTGAATGAAGGACGCAAAAATGCCCACTGCGTATTGCTTTCACCAGACAACCGTTTCGTTTACATTCCCTACGTTAAGGACACGAACGCTCTCTTCCAATACCAGTTCAATCAGGAAACAGGCGCCCTTACACCACTGAAAAAACTGAATGCAGATCCCCCCCTCGGGACAGGTCCCCGTCACCTCGCTTATCACCCCTCCCTACCCTTCCTTTACTTCAGCAACGAACAGCACGTCGGCGTGTCGGTTTACAGAAAAAGTGTTGATGGTCATTTGGCGAATATCCAAGTTTGTGACATCACCGGGCTCAGGCTCCCTGAAGACGGGCGAAGCGCCTCCGACATCGTCATCACACCCGATGGTAAATTTCTCTTCACTGGCCTGCGCGCAGCCAAGCATGGACTCGATCATATTTCGCGTTGGGAAATCCGGAAGGATGGTCTCGTTAAACATCTTGGTCTCACTAAAGCCGACGAAGTGCCGTGGGGCATGGCGCTCTCACCAGGTGGAGATTATCTGGTCGTAACCGGCTTCGGGGCGGGAACCCTCATGGTGTTTCGGATCGAAGACGGCGGTGACCTCACCCGCGTTGCAACAATGGCGTGGGACGAAAAGATTTCTGACGTCGTCACCTGGGCTCCCTAATCTGCCGGTCAACTGGGTCGAGTCAGATATCCAGCCTTTTCGTCGCCATGACATAATCCCTTTAACCCTGAACTTGGCGTGGGACGGGTCTTCGTGAACAATAGTCGAAATGAAAGCTACCGTTATCTGCTTCGCTCTCTTCGCGTTCACGCCTCTCATCTTGGCAGACGCACAACTTGGTCAGGAACTGGAGCGAGTCAAAATCCCGGATCAACCTGATCAACAACTGCTCATCCAGAGAACCACCGACGGCACCCTCGCCCTCACCCCTAATGAGTCATTTTTCCCTTTTAAGAACCTGAAATGCGTGGGGGATGGGACCATAGAAGATCAAGCTGATCTCAACAAAGGGGAGTCGTTTCAATCGATCACCGGGTGGAAAGAAGGCGCGGCAGCGGAATGGGGACTCTGGCTGGAAAGCCCCGGACAAATGGATCTGAAACTCTCCAGCGAAGGAGCCCTGCGGTTCTCTGTTTCCCTCAACGGAGAGGAAGTCAGTCGTCTGACGGGCGAGTCAGGAACCTTGGTGATTTCTCAGCCCGGATTGCATATCCTTCGACTGACAGCAGAAAACGCTTCACCCGGAGCCACGTTTGACCGGCTCACCCTTTCCGGCCCTTCCGCTAAAAACTCAGGAGTCGTTCGCAAACGCTGGCGACCGGCAGCTGCCCACACCAAGTTCACCAGTTCCAAGTCTCCTGAAAAGGTTCGACTCTGGATTATGGAAATGGACGCCGTTCCCGGCGAACTAGATTTCTATTCCCCCATCACCACGCCGTTTGGTTACTACGGTCCTTCCTGGAAAGCCGACGGCACCGTGAATACCAGTTTCAACTTTTCACTCTGGTCCTTTAGGAGAGGCGCCCCGGAACCACCTGTCGAGCAGCTCTCTCACCTTATTGCTATCGGAGACCCCGAGGCACTTTTCGGCGGATTCGATCACGAAGGGACCGGCGTCAAAATTAGAAGTTGGGAACCGCTCGAGGGCCGACAGGGACAACGTCAGGCACTGGCCCTGCGAGTGGAGCCAGGTGAAATCTACGACACCTACTATAGCTATTTTTTCGCAGCAGACGAAGATCGCTGGCGACTGTTTGGAGCCGGCAAGAAATGGAATAACAGCAAACCGCTTTCCACACTCTGGGTCGGCAGTTTTGTCGAAGTTCCCGGGCCAGCCTCGGTTCAGCGAACCGGCCCCTATCGCCGAACGATGCGCTACCGCGGCTGGGTCATGGATGAGAATGAATCATGGTATCCGATTAACCAGATACAGAATGGGAACATCGACAAAGAGACCGGGCTGACCCATTCAAACCGCGGCGTGAACGCCGACGGATGGTTCTTTCTCGAAATCGGAGGGTGGACCTTTCGCGAGCCTCCGGCTGGCGGCGATACCATTGAGCTGCCTTCAGGGGCCCCAAGACCCGAGGTCAACTATCTCGACCCCGAGGATCTTGCCTATCTCAAGGGCCTGCCCAGCGAAATCAAAATCGAGAAGCTGGAGCGTCGGGGTGACAAGGCACGAGTCACCTACTCACTTCGCGGTGCAGGAAGCTCCCCGGAAATCATGCTCTACTGGGGCAACGACGAAGGGCTCACCTTTGTGGATCGATGGGAAAATTCCACTCGCTTGTCAGCATCTGAGGACGGAGAACATCAGCACGTCTTCGACATTGATCCGTCACCTCCTCTCAAGGTGCGTCTTTTCCTGAAGAACAAGGAGGGACAGTTCTGGAGTAGTGAAACGGCGGAAGCTCTACCTTAAAAGGTTGGCAACCACCGCGGGCGGAGGCGCGCGACATTCAGGCAATCCCCCAATTCCGCCCGTGACACGCTTAATGCAACGGAGTTACCTTCCTCACTCGACCCAATCTCCGATCATGCACCGGCACCTGCTTGCTTTCCTCATCTTTCCTCTCGGAATACTCACCATTTCCGCGAGTGAAAAGCCCAACGTGCTTCTCATCATGGCAGATGATCTCGGTTAC
>TARA_B100001093_G_scaffold514585_1_pt1 | contig 35106 bp, 20 predicted proteins | sample TARA_B100001093 | Tara Oceans TARA_B100001093 (sample SAMEA2623116) | marine metagenome | biome: marine biome (ENVO:00000447); feature: surface water layer (ENVO:00002042); material: "saline water (ENVO:00002010), including plankton (ENVO:xxxxxxxx)" | depth 5 m | reverse complement strand
GGCTTTTAACAACAGCTTCTTTGTATGATGATTATAATCCTAATTTAATCATAAATTTGATACCTCGTCATTATTTTAAAAATGGAACACAATTTAGAGACTATGAGGAAGAATTAGAAAGGCTACAAAATAACTTTAGTACATTCAGTTCAAATCAACCTGGAAAAAACATATCGGAAATACCTGAAACACAACTTTTGATAAAGTTACTTTTAAGCTATAGTAAATATTTTGATGAATTGAAGTTGTTAATAGATGGTATTACTAGCTTTAGACACACAAGTTACAATGATTATGATACAACTCCTGACCCATTACTTGAAGAAAAATCAAAAATACTTAATGTGACTTTGCCAAACTTGTTTTCTTACGGTAGTGTAGAGCAATTATTTGAAGGTGTTAACTTAAAAAATGATTCACGAAAATCAAGAAGATCGCTAGTAGAGCTCCAAAATTTAATTTGGCGTAGAATTATTAGTGAAGCACCAAGAGTTAACTTAAGTCGGGGGACTATTAGATCTATAAAGAGTGTATTTAGGTCTGCTGGAATTGAGCCTGATAATATTTTAACAATTAGAGAGTATGGTGGTTCTAAAATTAAAAGTTTGAGTGCATCAAAAGAATTAAAAAGAGATGTGTTTAAGTTTCTTACTTTCAGCGGCTCAATCTCAAAGACAACAACAGGTAATACAGCACAAGGTTACCCGACAAATATAGAAATACCAAAGTTAAAGACCTCCTTTTTATCCGGATCCCGAACACAAATTGGTCGCCCAAACCCTCGCGGTACATTTATTAACAAGGACGATACTAATGTTCACGGTGTAAGTAATAATGTTTCTGACGGTTTGCTGACATCGGGTAGTTTTACATTTGAAGGTTTTTATAACTTTCCTGGTGGATATAGAAAGAACCAGAGTTTAATCAGGCTACATACAACAGGTACGTCGAACCCAAGTAGTACTGAATCTGTTATTACAAATTTAATCGCTTCAAATCATTACTTGCGACTGTATTTTAAAGATAGCCCAACTGATACAACTACACGTGAACTATTCTTAACAGGCGTTAACATTTTTGATAGCGACACTTGGTACGTATCATTTGGTAAAGAAAATACACACGATATCAAAGCTGTGGGTACCAGTTCATATTTTTTAAGAGCAGCAAAACAGCTAAACGGCGACATAATCGCCCAGTATCATACTGCGTCAATATTTAGCGAGCACAATGATAGTGTTTTTAAAAATATCAGCGCGTATAACACTTCTGGAAGTTTTTTAGTGATAGGCAGTCAATCCTTTCAAAATCCAGGCGCTGGAAATCTTTTCTTAAACGGTGCCAGCACACCATCTGATGCGAAAGTAACTAGTTTTCACGGTATGATCACTAATTTAAGATTTTTCTCTAAAAATACGAATCTGAAAGAATTTAGAAATCGTTCAAAAAATTACGATAGTTTTGGTGTAGAAAACCCATCAATTAATTACAATTTCACACCTGCGTCGACCGGTTCATTTGAGAGATTAATATTAAACACAGATTCAAAGCAATTTACAACAGGTACGGATGTTTCAGGGAATATTCAATTGTTTGATTTTTCTCAGAACAATTTTCACTTTGTTGGCACTAATTTCGAATCAAATAAAAACGTATTTAAAAATTTAAGAGTCAACTTTGAAGTTTTGTCAGATAAATTTGACTTAAATTATACACGTGACAAGATAAGAATTAGATCTTTTGAAGAAATAGAAAATATTGAAGACGGTCATTTTAGTACAATTGCTCCAGTGCACGAAATATTGCCAAGCGAAGAATCTGTCGACGATAACAGACTATCAGTGGATATGTCAGTAATGAAAGGGTTAAACGATAACATGCTGAGAATGTTTGATGATTTTGATAAGTTAGAAGACGCGTTTGGGAATCCTAATTTGATTTTTGGAGAATCTTATCCAGAAGTTAGACATTTAAGAGATGTGTATTTTAACAATGTCTTAGACGTGTTAAATCTGCAAAAGTACAGAGAGTTATTTAAGTGGGTTGATAATGCGTTTGAAGATGTTTTGTACACTTTGGTTCCTCGAACCACAAACTTTTTAGGTGTCAATTTTATATACGAATCGCATGTATTAGAAAGGAACCGTTTCAGATATTTGTATGACGAAATTTATATGAAATCAATTCAACGAGACGGAAATAGAGGTAACTTGTTTTTATCACAATTCGTAGCACATTTGAAAAAACACTAGGTAAATCATGACAAGACTATCACCATTATTTTTAGATAAAGCATCATCAGGCGTTCGAACAATACTTGAGTTTTCACCGTCTATACAGAATTTAGTAACATCCGAAATATCTGGCACCATGTCGCCAGCAGCAATCGCTAGATTAGGCGTAGCAGTGGTTTCGGAGACACCTGTGAGTCGATCGTATGAAAACGCCGGCGTTGGTGGTGTAAGATTAGGTAATGTCACAGTTTATGAAAACGGTGAGCCGGCAGAACAGATCGATATGAGGCATTTTGATATATTTAGAACAGGCAAGAATATAAAATTGTTCAAACACTTTGGTGTCCAGTGTGGAAGTCCGATGGTAAGGATATCACCTGAAGGTTTTTTTGAGGAAAACACGCCAAACGTTATTAATCATCAAATGCAGTTTAACAGCTTTGGGATGGGATTAAACTATAAAACAGTTGATGAAAATTATGTGTTTATACCTTTTGTTGATTTTTCACAAGTAGTTGCTGCTGATGCAGTAAGCGGCTCAGTTGCTGCGTATCCTTTTGTGCACGACAGACACAGAAACATTGATCATTATATGGATCCGAGTAAACCAAAACATGACGGTGCCATTGATACATTTGAGGTACGATCTTCATTGACAAACCTTTCAGTCAGTGATATTATGTTGTTTGGCGCCAAGTCAAGTTTTGCCGGCGGTGGTATCGACCAAGCCCAAAAAGGTGGCGTTGCAATCGCTAATAAGTTTGAAATAACAAAACCTGAAGAGGGTAGAGAAATATTTGATGATTCACAGGAGACAATGTTTTCAGGCGTCAATTTTAAGAAAAGAGGTGTAAACACATCACTAAGTGAAAATATGTTTCCATTACCTGGTTTTGTTGACAATTCAAGATATAAATTGTCACCATTTAAAGAAAATGTTGATTATATTAGCGGTAGTTATACATTTGCAACATCAAATATGAATGATTTTTTATCTAGTTCAAGAAATTCTATAGGTGATCTAGGTACGCGTTTTAAGTCTGCAACTTGCGGGTTAGTATTTAATGAAAGCAATAAATATGGAACTGATTCAATTGCGTTCGGGGGTTTAAAAAAGTAATGCCAAAGAAAAAGCCAGATATAATATCTTTAAGCCAGTATTCATTACTGTCAAACTTTACTGCTGCTGATCTTGCGGGAAACGCATCCTCGTTTACTTTTAGTAGTAGTAGTAATTTAAAACTATGGTTAGACATTACAAGTACGATATCCGACAGGTCAGACCAAAGTTCAAATATAAGCTCAACTGAATACGAACACACGGCGCCGTCATTACCTTCTTCGAACTTTTTTACGACAAATTTAGGCGGGAACTATACATTTAATACAGCAAAGTTTGATGATAGTGAAAACATAAATGCAAAAATTACATATTCTTCCCGTACTCTTTCCCCAACTGATGGCTCTGGAAATAATAGATCTTTTTCTATAAGCTTGTGGTTCCAGAGGAATAGTGACCACGCCACATCAAGCTTTAGTGTGGGTGGTTTGTTTTCTTTAGGTAGTGCGTCTCTATTGGAAGAAGTTCAAGTAAAAATTAATGAGAATAATGGTAGTTTAACCTTTAATATTAGAGATACAAACAATGGTCAGTTTTTTCAAGCACTGTGCACAGTGGCTACTGCTTCTTTTCACGATAAATTTGCACATTTAGTTTGCACATATGATCACACACTTGGTACCCACGTGGGTTTAAAAGTTTACATCAATGGGGTAGATCAAAGTGCAACAACATCCGCCGCCGGAACGCCTGTCGTTAGAGGTGATGTAACTACTTTGCTCATTGGAAGCATCGCCAACGGCTCATCTGAGTTTGATGGAAATATTTCCGAAGTTGCTTATTTTCTTGACAAGGCGCTGGGCGCATCAGAAATTTCCGCTATATATAACGCAACATTATATGGTGTAGCAGGCATAACAACAGATCATAATTCCGGAATACTTAATAGTCCGACAAGACTACTAATACGTGATGACGATAGCAGTTCAGGAAGGTACCCCACAATACACAGAATGAACCGGTTTGGTACTGATGGTATAAAACAAAACATTGCATTCGACGATAAACACACAGTAAGATACGGGACTCGTATCACAGACAATTTTGACATACTTAATATCCGCAAAAAAACGCAAAGAACAAAAGCAGTTGACGAAAAAAAGTGGGTCGTGTCAACGAAGGATGTGCAACTGCAAAGAGAGAATGAGGGTGCGCTAATATCCGCATTTGGAACAACATCGGATGATCCCACTGCAGTCAAAAATGGAATATTGATGTTAGGCGGTGTGTCTGATGGCGAAGGTAGGTGGGTCCGGACAAAAGAAAAGGTATCAAAACCAACACTTATTTTTTCTTTACTCCAGGGTCCATACAACACCGGTGCAGACAACGACTTCGCGACTTTAAGGCTCCATCAGGGGCTACCAACAGATACTTTGGCGGTTCAAGTTAGTACAACAGGAACTGTAGGAAGTTGGAAAACAATACCCTTGATAAAAGAATTTATTTCAAACAATGCGAGTTCGTTGCTTATAAATAGTTCTGGAGAACTAGTACACCAACCACTTGAGCTTATAATAAATGACGTAACAACATCTACCGGTGTGACCGTCGGTGTACCGGGTATAAAGCTTAACGAAAGACGTCCAGAGTTAAAAATCAAAATTGACATGCATGTGTTTAGTTCTGCAAATTACAGTGAACCATTTTACATTCGTTTTATACAACAATCGATATCAGATACGTCTAAGATTCACTGGGCATTAACAAATGTTGATATAATTTCCAGAGATCAAAAAATAAGATATCCGTTCCTCGACGAAACAAATGATGTCGCAACTTTATTTCACAGAAGCGGCTCAATCGCACACCCAAATTTTCCTGGAGAGATTATCAGTACTGGGTCTTCAATTTCAGGGATATCTGACACAAGGAGTCTACCTTTTGAAGAACAAAAACATGTGCCTTTCAAAGATGACCAAGTTTTAGTTGTAACACCAGATAGTTTCTTTGGGCCTGTGACTTCACCTCAAATCGTTCCAGGCTTTGGGTCGAACTTGTTAACTAAGACTAAGTTTGAATACGACCTAAGTACAACAGAACAAACAACGATTGGCGTAGTCACTCCAATGCCAGTAGGTAATGCTGACGAGTTTAGCCCGCCGGCTGATATACCGCAACCTATGATGTGCTATTGGAATGACCAACTTAAAAGGTGGGAAACAATCGGTAGTATACGCCCAAATGTCAAAGCTGGATTTAATGAAAATAGTGCACGAGAAGTAGTTACTTCATCAATGGTCGGTTTTTCAAATTTTGGCGTTTGTGCAAGAGGAACAGGTAATGATACGAGCAATGATCCTACACTTACCCTGTTTGATCAAAATGCAATAAGTGCCCAGAATAGAGTTACTGATGTATTTGGTTTTCCTTTTTCAGGTAGATATTTTGCTTCATCGAGCCAAGTTGTAAAAGCTAGTAGTCTTGGAATCACAAAACCCTTTTTACTAGAGGCATTGCGCATTGATTACCAAGCAATGCACGGTACACCACTTGCAAATGGTTTTTTCATGACCAATAATGATTCCAACGCAAACAACAATGCTGAAACAAGTATTTCCAATGCAATTAATCAAAAAGTAAATAATTTTTTTATACTAAGACAAGGTAAAAACAATTATAATGTTAGAATAAAAGTAACCGGTTCCGCCGACGAGTTTGAGTATTCTGAACAAATCCCAGGATTTTATGATTTAGATATAGACGGAGTAGCTGAAACTTATGTTGACAGTGTGAGAGACCTAGTGACTTATGCACAAAATGTATTTGTACATTCAAACTCTGCTGGCTTGGATCGATCAGCAGGAAATATTACATTTCAGAACATGTTGGACGCACTTTCGGACCGAGACTCTGTAATTGTTTTACCTGGTGAATCTAAGACTAACTATACAGGAAGCTATAGTATCAATGCAAGAACAAGGGTCACCCCACCACTACCAGGTGTATCAAATGTAAGTATCGGATTTGTTACTAGTTCTACAGCAAGTGATATTACGACAAATGCCATACTTCTTGAAAAGACAAGAATTGGCAGATCTAACGGAATAATTACAAATGACTCGCGCGCCTTGACAAATAATTACAGTGCGTTTAAAAGATCAGATGAGAAAATAAGAACTGACTTCCCACTTCAGTCAGGTTCGCCTCAAGGTTTTAGATCAAAAACTGTTCTCTTGCCTGAGGCAGACAACATTGATCTGAGGTCACCTTATATCATATTTCCTGAAGATGATTTAGTTTTCGGATGGGGCTTTTCTTTGCCAAACTATAATTTAAGCTTCCAATCCTTTCTATTGAGATCTGGTTATTCCAACCAATTTAAGTTATTTGGAAATTCTAAGTTAACACTATTTGGTTCTCAGATAAAAGACCTTGAAGAATTTCACGAAGGATTGAATCAAAACTTAACAACCAATGCTGTGCATGAGGTTATAGGTAGTGAACCTGTAATAGACCAGTATCAGATAGCTACTAGAGGTGAGATGACAGGCAGTATGTCAGATAGATTTCCTTATGCGTCGTTTTTCCGACCTGTAGAAACAGGCCCAGCTCAGGTAGCTTATGTAATTGGAAGAATTATTGTTCCTACTAGAAACCTCCCAACATTACCAGACGGAGCTTTCAGCTACCAAGCGCTCTGGATTAAAGGTAATTTACCGATTGCCAGAGTGTCAGCAGAATGGAACGTGGCCAACGATAATACTACTTTTAGCATAATCGCAGGCACATCCGGGAATGCTGCTCGCGACTTGTTGATCAATGTTTTCGAAGATGTAGTGTACAGTGGCGCGCCAGCCTCAGCGATGCGTGGCCTCGACAAGCCTGTCGTTGGAAAGATACTGCACCAGATCCAGCCTTTTTCAGCTGCACATGAAATAGGAAGAACATATCAAGACGCAACAATTGATAATCTTAGTAAGAATGAAACAGACGGCAGTGCACAGAATTTCGGATACTTTTTATTAGCCAACCCAAATTATGCTGTCCGTCTCGGAGGAAGTCCTAAGCATTATTTTAATTCAAAGAGGTACGGAATGTTTTCAGACTATGTAAAGCAGGGTCATGATAGTCGTTTTTTACGAATACCCGGGGGTCTTGGAGCCAATTTAGCTGCAGCAACAAATGGCCCAGTCAGCATTAGATTTGTTGAACAGACTGTGATAAGTGATGGAACTGAAATAACAGGATCACAACAAAGTAACAAAGTTTTTAAGCTGATATCAGCGGGTGATGTAAACGGCACAAAAGCTTCAAAATTCCAGAGTTCGAACATAAGTTTGGCAGCGACCTCTTCAATTCCGTTTAAGGAAGATACTATAAGCAACAGAACTTACGCATAATTTTCTGTAGAGAGATAATTAAAGAATATGGGTATATTAGATAAGAAAACAAGATTTATAGATTTAGTTGTCACGCAGGAAGGTAAGCGCCAAATCGCAGCCGGAAAATTACGTGCTGAGTTTGCATCATTGTCAGACTGTAACGCTTTTTATGAAAAAGGTGAGGAAGATTCTGTTGCAGAAAGATTATACTTTGAAGCTATGGAACGTCCTGAAAATTCGATTGTTTTGGAAAAGGATGACAGTGGCCGCTTATTTACTTTTAATTTTTCCCCAACAGGAAGTCTCGTAGGCAACGATATTTTTGTAAAAGACACAGCAACAACGGATGCCTTAAAATTAAAGCCAGCAAGAGGTGCAGACTTTAAAATTGGAGAGAACTCTGTGCTTGACGCGTCACTTAGACATTTTGTCCAAAATTACTTTATTGGAACAGATGACAATCTTAACAAGAATGAGTTTGAGGTAGAGCCTAAAGAAATAACATTTTCGATAGAAAATGGGCAACCCTTTGAAGGGTCACCGCTAAGAGAAATTATTAACGTAAATGACGCAGACCCATTTTTTCTAGATGCAAAACTAGCACATCTATCTAATTTTCAATTTTTACCGCCAAAAAACAGTGATGGGACAAATTACGGTACTTATACTGACATAAGGAGTACTAGTCGAGAAGAGTGGAATGACATTAAAGTTTTGTTTGGTGAAGAAGCAAATTTACCTGAGGACACAGCTAGTTCTGGAAACGATGGTGACATAACAAAAAATCTTGCTGGCGCACCAGGTTACTTAAGTCAAAAGTTGTTACAACAGGGAAAAATACCAAACCCGCCAGGCGTAACCCCGAAACAATTTGAGACTATAAATTTCCTTAAAACTTCTACTGATAATAACTTATTAGTACAGATTTATGAAGATTCAATTGGTGCAACGATGACCAAGTTAGACATCGTTGACGCCGGCGTGTTTACAGATAATAATGATGTTAATAGAAGGTATGAAAAGCGCGTATTTTATGTAGGGAAAGTCATGTATGATGAATTAAATGTACCTACATTCATAAATATTTTTACTATTGTAATGGATTAATCAAATGTATGTAAAAATGACAAAGCAAAATTTTCCGGTGATCGATTTGACACCACAAACTGCTGTAATCGAAAACATTCCAAGTATCACACCAAAAGTAATATCATTCAAGGAGACAACAGATCTAAACGGTAATTCTGATATTTTTTTAGAGCTTGAATTATATGCCCCGGTAGATGTTAAAAGTTTAGCAAAAAACAAAGAAGATCCTAATTCGCTAACACCTGATAAGATAGAAGTGAGATTATCAGAATATTCAACGTCTTACTTTAGTAAAAAAGCAACTGAAAAAGCATCTGATAAAATAAGAAATAAGTCTAGATCTAGAAGAAATACAAAAAAAGATTCACGCAGATCTAGTAAACCCACCTTAAGAAGTGGTACTTTAAAACCAGGCCAGTTACTCGCAGCTGCATCAGCCAGTAGTCAAAGTTCAATCGATTCAAAAAGAAACTTATATAGTGATACAATTTTAGTTGGTAACATTGACTTAGCAAATGTCACTAAGTCAGTTAAAAAAGAAAAACTTGATATTCAAAAAATCAATGATTCAAAGTACAAAGCTATAGCAAATAAAAACATAGACTTAGACAACCATGCGTTTTCTCGGATGTACAACACTATGATTGAAATGAACGAAGATCCTGCAAAGATATTTCAGTTAGGATTTAATAAGACATCATATAAACATAAAAAAAATGGGATTATAAATTCTACTAACAAAAAAGATGACAGGCATCAAAAAGTCTTAGTGCCAATGTTTGAAAGCATTGAAAGAAGTATTAAAACAATTTCAAAAAATCAGTACGTGATCAAAACTAAAATGGTCGAAGAGGTTATAACAAATTTAAATACAAAAATCAACATACACCTGTCAAAATTACAAAATCTTGGAAGTAAATTTTACGTCTTATTGCTGACAAAAAACCATCTTGGTATAAGCTTAGAAACACAAAGTTATGAAGTCATTTTAAGTGATATCGAAGATCAACTTGAAGAAAAATCAACCAAGTATAGTATTACACCAGTAAGATTAAACACCGGCGTATCAGTACTGAATATTGGAACAAGTGATGAAAGGAAAAGCGTTGATCTAAACTTATACGTTAAAAAGCTTAAAGTGAGCAAACCTTTTGACATGTGCTATTATAAAAGTTTTGGAACTGTAACTGTTCCGCCAAATAAAAAAATTAAAATATTAGACGGTAAACTCGGAGTTAGTACTAGAACACCATCAAACATTAAGAGCAGTGAGAGCGCGTTTTATAGAACAACGCTTAATTACAAACAAAAAAGTTATTTTAATGCAAAATCTGTAAGTGATAAAAGCAGACACAAAAATGAAATGACGCCTCATTTGACCATTGTTGCAAAAATCAGTAAAGAAGACGAAGCTTTCAACATAGAAGTTAGCAGTATATCTGAAAATGTTTTAGCAATCCGACCACGCAAGTGTGAGTTCAAGGGCGATACACGAGCCACGTCAGCGCTGAAGCCGATTTTTTTCGAAGAAGATGGTAGACCTTTAGAGCGTTTTACCAGCGTTAGCACAACACGTTTTTTAAAATTTAAAGACTTTGATGTTTACCGCACAAAAAATTATAAATATGTCGTAGAATGTATTATGAAGAATGGAGAGAAAAAGCTTGCTAGCGCTTATTTTATTGAAAAATTTGAAGAGCGCACGGGAATTTTAAGAATAGATAACTTTGAAACACTTAACGTTGATTATACTCCGGATGTGGGAGGTTCTGATTTAAGTGATACTGATGATATAAATAGCATAACAAGAAGAATTACCGGTTCTTTTTTAGTGACACAAACTTCAACACAAATGGACGACATATTGAGAAGCATGTTTGGAAACCTGTTTGAACTTTTCAAAGATAAACTGAAAACAGTAAGATCAATTACATCTACTGTGAAATCAATTCAAATCGATAGAATCGATCATGCTACTGGAAATATGGTTTCTGTTGATATCGTAACGCCTGATGAAGGCGGATTATGTAGGTTTGTAGACAGCTCGGCACCAGTTTATTCAGACATTACTTATAAAATAATACCGAGGATGGCACCAACGCAAGATCTTATAACTGAAATACAAGAAATATTAGGCTCACTTAGTGCAACAAACATATTCCAAACATCAATATTTAACTTAGCATCTTCCAATGTTTCACAAGAAGAGAACAGACAAAATATAGTTAGTCGTGTAGGAACAAAGTACTCTAAGCGAAATACTTTTTTAAAAGGATTGATTCCATCACCTAAGTACACAGCAAATCGAGAAGGTTTTGATTTATTTGTAGATAACTCCACCGGTGACGTCGCATATTTTGATGTGGGAGGAATAGATATTGTAAATACTAGAAAAGATATTTCTGTTTTTGGGGCTGAAATCTCATTAATTAACGAAGAACAAGATTTGACGTACCGTACACTTGCAAAACCGTTGCAACAAAAAGGTGCTACGAAAATAAGAGACATAAAGTCGCGAAAAACCTGTTATTACGATTTATCTTTTGATGTATTAGGCAATGATGCTTTCGTAGATTTTTATTTGTTTTTTATAAAAGAAAATAATGAAGTTTATATGGACGGAATAATGCATAGTATTGATAGTTATGCACCATCGGTAAGGTATTCTTATCTTGTTACGCATAACGGAAGTTTTGGTCTTGCTGAATATTATGTCGTTCCATTTTACAAAGATGGGATGTTTAGTTCACCTAAGTTTATAACAGCACAAAAATTGTATTAAGGATAAAAATGGCACAAAAACCAGCAAATGTATCAGTTAACACAACACCAACACCAACTCAGCATTTAGCAACAGTCGGTAAATTAATTGAAGTGTTAAGAGACGAAACACAGACACAAGGCTCTAGGGCAGCAGAAATAGCGTTTACAAATCCAGACACTTCAGCTCGATATCAAGTTTTGGCAGCAAAGGGATTAAATAATTTAAGATCAGAATTAATTGCTGTATGTGAATTTTTACCTATTGGTTCGGGCGATACTTCCGAAGACAGTGCACAATTACAATTTACACTAGGTGACAATAATTCGATGACTGTAAATAACATCGCAAGAGTCATCGAATTACACAGGCAAATTAGGAGTTACATACTAGAAACAGCAAATCAAATTTTGACTCGAGTATATCCTGATTTAAGCGATCCAAAATTTTTAAAAGATGTTGAAGCTTTTGTAAAGAATAATTTTGAAAATTTATTAGGCAGTACAATTGACGAAACTGTGACAAATATATTTGAACGCATACAGCAAACGGGACCTCGCTCAATCCGTGGAGTTGTTACTACAAACCAGAGTAACCCTTTTCTTTTAGCACTTATTGAATACTATATCTACGACAACGCGCTTGATCATATCTTTGTTTTTCTTGGAACAACTGCAACCGTTGATAGAACACTCTCGGGTTACTGGGGAATAGATCGTTATAGACAAGTTAAAATGTTCAACCCACCTTCATCAATTTTAAATAGTGATATGCTGCAACTTTATTCTAATTTAGGTGATGATTACAGTTCAATATCGAGAATTATTGATACAGATGAAAGGATATTCGGCAAGTCTTTGTACGGTTTTAATTTACCGACAAATGCCAGCAATACAGATTCATTTTGTAATGCGATAGGTTCACTAGCAAGCGCGATGTCTTTTAGAGATTCAACATCTGTTTTAAGGACGTTGCAAAATATGCCTGAAGAAAACTCAAGAGTAGATCCTGGAAAAGTTAGAATTGGTTCTGTAGGAGATCTTGCAAAGTCAATATCACTATTAAAAAATATTAATTTTGCAGGTATGTTTGCGCAACTGCCAGCCGGTGTAGCACAGGATGAAACAAGTACATCACCAAACATAACATATACATCATCCCGGTCTTTATCAGGACCGACGTATACTAATATATTTAACTCTATAAAATCAAACGGTGGTACCACCTCAGTAAATGAAAGCAGTGCTGCTAATGAACTTTTGGCAACAGTATTGATAGACATGTACACCTACGATGTTTGCAACATGAATAGTAGGCGCCCAAGCACTGGCGCCGGCGCTGGTTATAATGAGTATCCTCCCGTAAACATAGCAAATGAAATGCCAACCGTTGGTAATTTCGACATGTCAGCGCTAGATGTTTTCGCCGGTTATACGGGGGAAGCTGCAACTCAAACCTACTTGGGGGACGATGATGAAGCGTATCAGGGCGCTCAAGCTGAAGCGATTGATTTTGAGGATCAACAATTAGTCCCTAGGGGAGGACTCTATTTTGATTTTATAAGAAAAGTACTAGGTTCTCCAGAGACAGCTATTTCATCCCCAAGAGGTCAAATCATCACCGGGAGAGAAACTTTTAAAAGAGCAGAGATCCCAGGCGTTGATATTAAATTTAATAGTGCTCCAGATGCTAATAATTTAAAAGGATTTGGTGCTTTTGGTGCAGCAGTAGGAGGACTCAGAGAACAAATCATACCAGAAAACTTCACTAGTGGTCCTAATACAGGAGGTACAACTGGAGGCTTCATAGCACCTCTAGAGTCTTCTTCAAAAGAATTGAAAACATCCAATACTACTGGGAATTCAGTTAATTTTCCGCCTGCTACTAAATACTATATCATGGATACAGTTTCACGCCTAGGCGAATTTTCGTCTGGTGACATTAATTTTGACGAGTTGAAAGATTTTGGAGAAGAGTACAAAGAAACAAGCAATAACTTGCTAAACTGTGTTAGTACATTATTTCCTCACGAAGAAGTCGTAAATTCACGAGCGATTGGTGATAATCCGACTGTGTTAGCACCTATGGGAGACAACAGCCCTGTCTCAGCCGGTGTAAAGTTATTAAAACGTCTAGTAGCGGATTTAAACAATATAATTGATAGTCCAACACGTGAGAGTAGGAGCAATTACATACCTCTTTTATCTGTTTTTACCAGAAGAGTGACAGAAGATAGTATCGCACACATGTGCTGTCAAGTTTTCTTTGATCAAGTTCTTTTTAACTGCCCGATCCGTGTTAGCCGGCACTACACGGAACTGGACGGTGCCTTTAATCTCAACGAGTATATTGGATCAGCTCAAAACTTTGCAAGAATTAGTTTGTATCATAGTGAACGCATGTTTAGAAATTATCTAAAATATAACGTAGGCCTGAGTTTTAATGTAGGTACGCCAGAAAAGTTTTATTGGAGCGAGTCTGATTTACCAATATATCTCGCATCAGACTCCCAACTATTGAAAAACAATCAGGTTACAGGTAAGATTAATAGCAGGAAGGTCATAAGCCACCGTCAAAATGCGTTAAATCCTGAGTCACCAGGTTTTGAAAAACAAAGCTACACTGCCAATCGAGTTGACAATGCATTTGAGGCAAGTTTTGGAAATAAGGGTGGTATGGATGGACTACAACAAGATTCAGGATTCAGCAAAGAGTTTGGCGCTAATAGTTCTGAGAGGACAACTGGGTTTAGCAAACTTTTTGATAATTATTTTAGAATGTTATATAAGGGTAATTCCTCCGCAAACGGAGCCACACTAGGTCACACCCCTGATGAAGAGGCCAATGCTGGACCTTACATTGGAGAAAGCTCAATAAGTAAACGCGTTTTCGATACCAGTCAAGTGGTATTAAAAGCTGACAGGCACGGATGCCTGGGTGGTATTATTGACTATAGTGCTCAGCATAGAATTATTGCGGGCTTTCGTTGGCTACATCAATTAATAACTAGTGTTGTTATGTTTGAAGTTAAAACAAAAGACAACAAACTTGAAATTTATTATGACATAGACCAGCTTAGGGGAATTGTTGATGGGTTATTAGAGGCTTCCGGTGAAAGTTTACAATATAGCGGCAAGTCAAGTGTACCTAGTTACGATGATGCAAGAACAAAAAGTAAAAATAAGGCATCTAGCTTTTTAGAGAGTATAAGAACACACATTCAAACAATAACAGACAGGGCGGCTGGTTTCTGCGCACACGCTGATGCTTTAGTTTCTTCAGCTGACAACACAATTAACATTTTAGAGGGTCGAACTTTTGAAGGTGAAGTAGTAAAAGAAAATGAGTTAGCAGTTAGTGTCTTAAAAGATTTAGGTATTTTCGGTTCATCTATAACTTTAAATAGCAGAGAAACGGTAACACAGTTTGCTGCAATGAAAAAACGAGTTTATGATTTAGAACCTGGAAAATTATTCCCAGCAAGCGTAAAATACAATTTAGCCAAGAATAAATTAATGACCAAAGTTTTGTCACAGCCTGGTTACGGATTTTTAGCAAATGAAAAGTTTGGTAGGAAATCAATTTTAAATATTGGGCTTCCGAACTCTATGGTTTCGTCACTCCAAAAAATTGCTTATGATAGAACAGGTGATGTTAACTTTTTAGATTCGCCGTATGTTTGCATCTCAATTTTTAAAAAAGATCACATTAATCCAGAACTTGAGTTTTTACCTAAAAACTTTATTTTTGATACAAGCGCAAACATATTGGATTATGAAAAACCAGATAAATTAGCATATCACTTAAGAAACATAACAGCAAATATAAGTTTTGAGAATATTCTAAGAAGTATGCAGATCTTTCGGTACGAGCTTTCTGATCAAGGAGAAGCCTTGACAAACCAAAAAATTGGCTTCCCGGTGGGGATGTTTAATAGACAAGTAATGATCAACCACGTTCACGATTATTGTCTAAAAGAGTATATGAAATTAGTTTTAGGTATAGATACTTCAGAGGAAAGCTTTTTGTTGACAGAGTTGTTAGACTTTACAAAGATAGAATCCACAACGTTCACGTCAGGTGCATCTGGAAATGATTTAGTTGAAAACTTTAAACAAATGTTAGCGCGCATAGAAAGATTGTATCCAAAAGTTCAGAGTGATGAACAATTAAGAGGTGAAGTGTTTAGATTGACAAGAATGTTAAAACAATCTGCACCCTACTCTTTTGTAAATAGATTTAAAAAGGTTATATCACCTAAATCTTTTGATAAGGTTTATTCTATATTTATAAATGAAAATGATTTTGTAATTGACTTAGACTTCGACAATACAATCGAGCCAGGCGATCTAGAGGATGTGTATTCAGACGTTTTTGAACAAGAAATAAACATAAATGTAACTTCTAAATTAGAACGCCCGGTAAACTTAAATTTTAATCCTAGTCAAGTTTTAAACACAATGGGTAATGAAAACTTCGCTGCAGCAATTGCTGACATTTCAAATTATGCTTGGTCAGGTGAAGAAAATGTACCAGGAGTGTTTCAATACAAAGCCCAAGTTTCATTATTACCTTTAAATTTTCAAATAGACGGAGACATAGCAACTTTAAAAAAGCCGTCCAGACAACCACAAGTTCAAGTTTCCATTGCCGGAGCAGTTCGTCCGAATGAAAACGTGTTATCAAGCTTATCAGAAGTAGGTCTCGGGTCGGACCTATTTAAAATTTAAAATTCAAGTACTCAATTAAAATAGGAAACTTATTATGCCTACAGAAGATTTATACGAAGCAAACAGTGAACCACCTGAGCAAGAAGATAAAGTCGTTGAAGTTACAAAAATCTCAAAAACATTACAGCTAGCTGGAGTTTCTGAGTTGAACATAGAACAAGCGCCAGCGCCGTCTAGACCAGTTAATAAAATTAATATTCCTGAAGTAATCAAACCTAAAGCTAAATTTGTTTATAACTACTTTACGCGGGATGAGAGGATTAGGCCCGACAGTACAAACGATAATGAAAGAATTATTGTACTTGACGCGTCAAATACAGATGAGATATTTCACAGAACAAGGAATAAAAAACTCGCGAGGTTTGTTCGTTTAGAATTTAACAGTCCACAGGTACCCGCGGCATTTAATAATAGATTTAATCTTACAAAAAGGTTTAACTTAACAAATGCTTTAAATCAAATAATTGTTGAAGGCGCAAACTCTGACAAAGTTTTCACCGGTATCGAGTTCATGGACACGGGTAAAGAAAATTTCGTTTACAAAATGTTAAACAGCGCTTTGTTTTTTCAAGATATACCTGTTGAAAAAAACTCAAATAGAGAAGCGATCGCAAAACTCCATGCAACTTTAGAAGAGAAGGGAGGTCTTAAAGGACAAGACAAGAAGCTGTTATTTGAAACCTTTAGAAATTTTAACCCGTCAACTGGTGGTAATGATTCTCAACAATACGTTTTAGCACCTTCAGACGTTCCCCCAGAGGTCGCTAAATTTGCGGATGACCCTGTCAGTAAACAAACAGTATCAGTCCAGTTTAATAATTTATTTATTTCTGAATTAATATCGAGTGCAACTGCAATATCTGACAATGTGTTCCAAGATGAATTAAGATCGCTAGTATCACCTGCGCGCAACATAACAACTGCCCTTTTAGCAGATTTACCACCAGTTCACACTTTTCGAGAGCTTGATTATGAGTTAGAAGTAAAAGCAGTAAAATTACAAAGTTTACCCGAAACATCACCAGCAGAAAAAGAAAGATTGTTAGCCAAGTACCCAGAGATTAATTTTGCAGGATATCTCATAGAAAAATTTGAAGTATTACCTGATGAAACAATTGAGTTTTTGGGGAGAAGGTACATCAAAGATCACGACACAAACTATGCAATAGATTCAGAAGTTAGATACGGTGGTGTGTATACATATAAGATTAGAACAGTATGTCAAGTAAAGGTTGTAATTCATACAATTGCTGATAATCCTGCATGTGACCAGGCTGTTTTAGCTACTTGTTTTATGGCTTCAGAAGGTGAAAATTTCAGTATAAATTGTGTTGAGAGGGTACCTCCCCCACCACCTAGCAATTTAAGGGCAACATTCGATTTTGAGACGCTTTTCCCACGAATTTCTTGGCAATTTCCCTTAAATAAACAAAGAGATATTAAACGTTTCCAGATATTTAAAAGATTATCTGTTCAAGAACCTTTTATTTTACTACAAGAATATAATTTTGACAATTCACTAGTTAAAACACAAGTAGCAGAATTAGCGTCTGATGGTAAAGTTGTAACAATGACAAGACCGAGAACATATCATGTTGACGTAACCCATAAACAAGGTGAAAAGCCAATTTACGCAATTGCGTGTGTTGACGCCCATGGATTAAGTTCTAATTATAGTCCACAAGTAATGGTCGAACGCGATAGATACACTAATAAAGTAAAAAGAACAGTTATAAGCAGAGCAAACGCACCAAAACCATACCCTAACATGTTTTTAAATGTTGATACATTCCAAGATGCAATTAAGGTAAGCAATTATGATAGAATTAAAATTATATTTGATCCTGAATATTACAGAGTGATGAAAAACGACATAGAAATAAGGAAAGGTGCTGGGGGTTCAGCTGGTGATTCATTTAATACTTTTAACACAAAGGTAGAACGCGACACAAACTTGCTAGCAATTGATAATCAAAACTTCAGGTACAAGTTTCATATAATCAATATCGACAATCAACTTGATCAAATTGTTAAGGTTAAACTTTTTAATTTTACGTCGGCAAACGGTATAGACGAAGACACATTTGAAGTACCGGTAACTGATTTATCGGAAGATAATTTAAGTTTTCAGTACGGAGTTGAATAAAAAATTTACTAGTAATCTTTGAATGAGTATATTTAATATAAAAATAAGTGGAGATATAAATGGGTTTCTTAGATCATAGCACGAATAATATTATCGTTGATGCAGTATTAACAGACGCGGGCAGGAGAGCACTAGCTCGAAATGACGGTTCCTTTCAGGTTTTTCAGTTTGGATTAGGCGACGACGAAGTTGATTATGAAATAATCAAACATTTTGGGAGAACAGTAGGGAAAGAAAAAATTGAAAAGAATACACCAGTTTTAGAAGGTCTAACTGCTGGAAGTTTAGCTTTAAAGCACAGGCTAGCGAGTATCGACAATGAATTTGTAACACATTTTCCTTCATTTAGTATTTCAGCAAATGGTACTTCCACTGCTAATACCTCAGTTGATTTTACTAGAAACAGTACTGAAAACAACTTAAAAAGAAAGAAAATAGTTGTAGAAGTTCAACCATTTTCAGGCGCACCTGAAGTAGATGTACAATTGATTGATAGTGCGTTTAGAGTTGAAATGAATCACTTGTTTTTACGAATAGAACGTGATCAACCAAATGTTATTTTTACAGATAATATTGCTGTTTACGATGTTGATGCGAATGAAGGTTCAGGAAACATAACGTCAACATCTGCTTTCGCACTTGCAGTAAAACAAATTACAAATACAACATTTAATATTTATGCTACGTCAGGTGGTAACTTTATTAAAACTTTTGTTAAGGTAACAGGTATTAATTCAGGTTTAACAACTACATTTGAAGTAAGAATTAACAATCCTGCATCAGCAACATAAATAAGAGAAGAGGGAAATAAATTATGGCAACTTTTAAGACCATCACTAGTGATGATATAAAAACGACAACATCAATTCTAAATCAGTTAGTTGACTTTGTTGAGGAAGATGTATCAGGATCAAACACAAGAAAGAAATTTCAGGTATTTGTCACTAGTTCAGCAACAAACGCAGTGACATCTTCGCTTTTTCAAACAGTATATGATCAAAACTTTACTTTGCAAACAGCAAATGAGTTATTTGATATGACGATGGGTGTTTATTTTAATTCTGATACAGTTACGGGATCAGCAGCTTCTCCCTCTCAAGATGCAAATCAGAAGTTATTATTTAAAGAAACTTCATTAATGATGCGAGAAAAAGTCAACATTTACAGGCAACATGCACAATTATTGTTAGGCAATGCACAATCAAGATTTACAGCACCAAATTCAAATCTGCCAGCATCAAACAACAACAATATTAATGAGGCATTATTTATTAATTTTAAAAGACTTTTTGTTCGAGACGGAATTAAGCGAGAAACATTTGCGATGAAAATGTTTGCTAGCTCATCTAGAGGCCTCGCAGGTGACGCACATGCATCAAATTTAACAGTAACACGAATTAATCCAGCCACTGGGTCAGTAATTTTAACAGACGTAGGTTCTTCAACAAGTGTTGAACGTTCAGAATCTGGTGGCGATGTTGGAAACATTGTGTTAGCAAGTAACACAAATACTTCAGTTGGTCTAATGTACTACCAACAAGGTATTGCTGTTTTAGACATGAAGAAAGTTTTTGATGCTAATCAAGTAATGTCAGGTACAATTTCAAGAGTAGGATCAGCTGCTACTGTCGTAATGAATGATAAGTTTATTCCAGGGTTTGTCACGTCCGCTTCTATTGACGAAGTTTTAGATCACGTCGCGACAACAAGATTCGGTTCCGGTTCAAATACGTTTGCTACATTTCAAAATAATACTAAATTAAATTCAACTTTGTATTTCTGTAGGGCAACAGCAGACGAGTTTAACTATTCCACAAACCCAACGTATACTGACACATCCGGTCGACTAGTTGTAGTTGATGAAGGCGCAGGTAGAGATGAGAAATCATTTTCTTTTGTAACAACTGTTGGTTTATACGATGCAAACGAAGAATTGTTAGCTGTGGCAAAACTTAGTCGTCCAGTTGAAAAGAATGATGAGAAGGATTTGACATTTAGAGTGCGTTTAGATTTCTAAAGGTGGGTAATGTCATTTATTAAAATAGGTAAAAATAATTTTGAACATGTATCAGTTGCGTTAAGACCTCAAACTAATTTTGTATCTTCATCAGCAGGTATTACGGGTTCGAATTTTGTGTCGCCTCTTAGATCTCCTACACTTAAGCAAATTTTTCCAAACTTAAGTTTAGATAACATAGATCCAAACGACAGACAGACAATGGCAGAGTTAAGATCAAAAGTTCTTGCTAGTCCAGAAGCTAAAAGAGGAGAGTTCATTGCTGCTGACCGTAATACAAGTAAAACAAATATTAATGTCGAAGCACAAAATTATTTAAATTCAGTTAATTCCGCCCAGAGAGTCGAAAAATTTTCTAAAGCAATAAATATCTTTAGATTTGATTTGCCTGTTACAATAAACGCAAATAGAAATATTAAAAACATCGTCAAGAAAACATTTATGCCATATCATAAACATAGATATGATAATTGTAATTTTGCATATTCAAACTATCACACACTTAATTTTTTCCATTCAACAACTGTACCAACAGGGTCAGCTTTAATATATCCTAACGTAAATCGTGCATATGACTTGCCAACTAATTTCTGTGTAAATTTTTGGATTAACCCACGTTATTCGTATGACAATTACAGGGCGGGTACTATACTACATCTGTCGTCATCACTAGCAATATCTCTAGTCTCAGGATCTTCAACAGATAAATTCGGTCAACCCGATACATTTAAAATACTCGTACAACTAAGCCAAAGTGCAGACAAAGCACCATCAAGTGTAGACTTAAGGAATCCATCGACAAGTTATCCAAATGATCTTATTTTTACTTCATCACATTTTTTAAATAAAAATCACTGGCACAATGTGACAGTCCAGTGGTCGCCAGATGTTAATAATTCGTCTGGTTCGATATTTATTGATGATAAAGAAACTAGATTTCATGTGCCTTCATCTTCACTTGCTGTTAACACATCAATACCATACTCGGGATCAGTTGTTGGTAACTATTATGACGGTACGCGTAGGAACTTAGCATTCTTACTAAATAATGCATCAGGTACAGCTGAAGGTTTTACCGGTATGGCACCCACTGATGAAGGGGATCCATTTTTCAGTGGTAATACGTTTGGGCACCCACTTAACGCTGAAATGCATGAGTTGAAAATTTACAACAAGGTGCTTTCAAATACTACTGGCGCAATTAAGCTCAAGTCAGATTTGCAGCTCATAAAAGAAACTGGACCGTCAAACTTTGACAATTTAATTTTTTATGTGCCTCCTTTCTTTTACCCAACATCATCTTTAAGGCAGGTACTCACAACCCCTTTCGAAAAGACCATAACATCAACAGACGACCCACTTAACGTTGCTTTTTCTCTTGGTAAAAATGGTAAAATGATAAATTTAGAAAATTTTACAAGGGAGTTTATTGTAGGCCAACAACCACGTTTATTTGGTCTTGTGCCTGAAACAATAAATACAACAATACAAAACATAACAGCAGATCAATTTGTCTATGACACGGGATCACATAAAAAGAGAAATTTCTCAATACTACCAAACGACAACGGTCTATTTATACCTAACTATTTTGCACTTAAAAGCTCAGAAATGTCTGGTAGTGCTAAATTTTATGAAGATTCAATTGACAAAAGAGGTTCGATTGATTATTCAATGATATCACTTGAAGATTTAATACCTAGTTCATCTTTGCACCCGGGATTAATACAATCCCGAGGTCAAGTTTACAATGCAATTGTTTCAGCCAGCGCTCAAAACCCGGGCGTTAACAAAGGTGCAGTGTTAACTATAGCGCAGAGAACAAAAGATAGGAGCACAAACGAAATTGTTATCTACGATATATCTAATCTTTATTATGGGAACAGAATAAACCCAGGTTCATTTGAATTATTTGAAGATAACTTAACAGGATCCGAACATAAGATTAGTATTAAAATTAAAGATAACGAACGCGGCTCATTATATCGTGCGGATGCTGTAACAAAACATGCTACTTGGAACAATATCGGTAATGTATTTTATGATGAAGGCATTGCAATAATCAAGACACCCCATCTTTTGTTTTTTAATAAGGATAAAACAGACATAAAGTTTAAAGGGGAACAAAATTTACACACGATGATACTAAACATTCCAGCATATGCAAATATGATGAATTCGTCATCAAACCCTACATTTAAATCATTGTCACCGTCCACCGGTGCCAACGATGAAGATATATCCACATTATACGTCACCACAGTTAACATTCATGACGATAACTTTAATATTATAATGAAGGCAAATTTTGCACAACCCATCTTTAAAACAGAAGAAGATGAATTTATTATAAGACTAAAAGAGGATTTTTGATTGTTACTAGCACTAGATATATCGACAAGCTGCACTGGGTATTGCATCTTTGACGAGGATAAACTTATAGACATTGGAAGTATAAACTTAAGTAAACATAAGGGGTTGTTCGAGAAAGCAACACAAGTTAAATTAGACATTGTAAAGATGTACAAAAAATATGACATAACTCACGTTGCTGTTGAAGAAAACTTGCAAGCATTTAGGCCCGGGTTGAGCTCAGCAAAGACGCTAATGACATTGGCACAATTTAATGGTGTTGTGCGCTGGATATGTCATGAAAGCCTATCAGTTCCTGTTGAATCGATAAACGTAAACACAGCCCGGAAAAATGTAGGTTTGAAAATTAATAAAAAAGATAAGTCAAAGTCAACAAAAGAAAAAGTGTTAGATTGGGTGTCCGCAGATGAACCGTCTATAAAGTGGCCAACAAAGATATTAAAGAGTGGACCAAATAAGGGTCAGAAGCGAATCTGTAATGAAGCATACGATATGGCAGATGCTTATGTCATAGGTAGATCTTTTTTAGTTGAAAATTAAAATAGTGCTCGATACAATTCCAATATGGAAATTGTTACTAAGCAACAAAAAATAGATGTTTTAGAAGGTATATTTGGTGAAGCCACGTTAGCAAACAGTGGTAAGAACATATCAGTAATATGCCCTGTTTGCCGTGCCAATTCAAAATCAAGTGCCAAGAAGCGTAAACTATCAATCTGCCTTGAAAAAGGTATATATCATTGCTGGGTGTGCGAAACAAAAGGTAGGAACGTTGCAAAATTCGCCATTAGAAACGCTAGTGCAAATAAAAACGACTTCGTAACCCTAAATGAACTTTTTGCATTCGATAATACAAACGAAGAAAAAGAACCAGAATACATCCTCAGGCTACCTGACGATTTTTGTCTACTAGTAAATGCAACTGGTAGATTAGGAAGTATAGCAAACAGTTATCTGCACAAACGAGGTTTAACACAGAATGACTTGTTACGTTATAAAATAGGAATAAGTAACGAATACGAATATGTTAACAGAATTATCTTTCCGTCATTTTGCGAAGATATGAAGCTTAATTACTTTTTATCACGAACTTATGATGAAACTGAAAAAAGAAAGTATAAGAATTGCAAGATTCAGCGTAGAGATATTATTTTTAACGAATATCTAATTGATTGGGATCAGCAAGTAGTACTAGTTGAAGGCGTTTTTGATGCGATTAAAGCAGGTGACAACTCTATTCCGATGCTAGGTAGTTGGATAGATGAAAGTCATTACTTGTTTAAAAAGATAGTGCAAGAAAAAACACCTGTTATTCTAGGTTTAGATCCGGATGCGATAGAAAAGACAATGAAAATTGCTAAAAATTTTAAGCAATATGGTATTGATGTAAGAATTACACAACACGAAGATAAAGATTTTGGAGACATGACAAAAGACGAAGCAAATTATTACATACAAACTGCGCAGAAGTATGAACTTACTGATAGAATAGGATATTTAATACAGAGTATCAGTTCCGGTTCGATATTTTAGGAGATATAATGAGTAATTTGACGAATTCTAAACTTCGTAGAATGATTATGCAAGAATTAGCAAAAATGGTGGGTGAGGACGCTTTAGTTTCACCTGATAGAAGAGATTCATACAGAGACACAGGTTATCGCCCGCAAACAATGGAACCACACAGTTTTACTTTAACAAAGTACGGTGACAATTACGACGATTTCGGCGGTGGTGAAGAAGAGACTTGTGAACAATGCGGTAAAATGTCATATGATTGTGAATGTTTTGAATCAGGCTGTGGATCCACCACCTCGAGTAGTGTCACACTGCAAGAAGGTGATTGTGGTTGTGGATCGTCGTCTAATGACGGTACAGATTATTCAATAGATACAATGGAAATGCTTGACAGTGTCTTAGGGGATATGATACATACTCACCCTGACAAGCACAGTCACAACAATTATATGGCGAAACCTGCGCTATACAAAGTTGCAAAGTATGCACAAAAGCTTTTACATATGATACCAGACGGGTATGAATTAGATGATTGGCAACGACACAAAATTGCGCAGATATCTGATGACATATCTGAGGTATATCATTCACTAGATTACGATTTTCATGACGACGAGTATTAATGAGGTCTATACAAGAATTATTTGATGAGACAAAACACGATATCGACAAAGGACACTTAGATAGGGTGTCTCGTAGATATCGTTACTTTGATAGTAATTGTTTTGATGACGTCCCTAAAATGCGGCACCCAACTGAGCAAAGTAAGGCATTCACAAATGACATGAAAGAAGTCATAAGGTGTCACAATCATCCTAGTCTTTCCACAAAATTCTTGCGTGACAGTGACGATTCAGTAGAAAAAATATTTAAAAGATACTGTAAAGAGAATGGTTATCATCTTATAGACTGGAAAAAATTAAAAGATATTCTTCGTGATGTCGACAGCATTGTTTTAAAACTAAAATATAAAAATAATAGGCCTAGACCATTACATTATCTACGTGATTTAAGCGATGATGAACAACAAATAAAGTATAAAAAGTCGCCAAGTTTTCCAAGTGGTCACACCGCGATTGCATACTTTTTATGTGACGTCATATCAAACAGCATACCTGAAATCCAGCAGGATCTCCAAACTTTGGCCTCATTGATAGGACAAACAAGAATTGAGAACGCTGTACATTTTCCAACAGACATAGACTATGGCAGGTTGGTGGGAGAAACTTTGGCAGATTTATTTTTACAGCAGTCAGGCACCCGTATTTACTCTGGTTTAAAAACAAAACACTACGCAGACTTTGCAAAGAAATTGTGTGACAAATCCAAACAAATTTATGTAGATGATTCAGAAAGTGCTGCTTATGATAAATATGCAGATGATTTAGCAGATTTTCTACACCGCACAAATGAAATAGAGTTTTATAATGTACCATACAATGAGTGTCTAGACGCAGCACGACATATAATGATGGGCTTTCCAAGCAGCTATATAACACAGAACGCATACATCCAGTCCCAGTTAGACGGTTTAACAATGTCTCACAAGTGTGGGGTAATAGATAACAACTTTAAAGTTGTTCGTATTCACGAATGCTTCTTGTCAAGTGTTCTAGAGAAAGGAACACCAGGCGAGTTTCGAAATTTTTCTCACGCTTCTCGAGCAGGTGTACAGTTTCCTGAACCTTGCAACTTGCACAATAAGCTACGTTTATGTCACGGATATAAAGATAAAGCTTGGTTAAGACATTTATTGTATGAATATATTCATCCTTTCTGTGACGGGAACGGTCGTTCAGGGCGAATTATTCTTGCAAATGATTTAGACTACGATTTCTCAAAAATTAACCAATTGATAGGGCAGAACTATATACCTACAATTGTAAAGCAAATGGTTGGGCCTAAATTAGAAAAGCTGTTATAGTGTAATCCTTGTAATTGCATATTATACTATATTTGCAAGGAGGAAATATGCCACGAAGATTTAAAAATAACCAGTTAAGCCATGTCAAGGAAGCCTTAAACCAACAAAAAGCAGAGGAAGCAGAAGCAATTGCTGTTGAACAAGCTGAAACAGACGAAGAACAACAAGCACCTACATCTGTAGCAGATGTTAAAAAAGCTTTTAAAGAGTCTAGACAACCAGAAGAGGCTGTTCAAAGTGTCAAAAAACAAATGCGTAAGGTTCGTAAGCATTTAAAAAGACAAAGTGTAGGTCAGAAAAGAAAAGTAGCTTGGCAACATGAAGTTGGTGACTTAGTTCAAATACCAGTAAAAGCCAGTAGATTGAACGAAGAAGACTTTGGTATTATTGTGCAAATGACAGACCCAGACAAGTATAACGAAACACACATCCGCGACTCACAATCGCTTGTATTATCACCAGCAGGACGCAATTGGTATAGAACTAAAAACTTAAGAAAAGTGTAACTGTAAAAACAATAAAATATAATAAAACCACAACCAAAACATCCAGGAGAAATAATGGATATCAAAACATTCGTTCAAGTAATTTCAAAGCTCCCACCACAAATCGCAGTTCTTGCCAAAGGACCAACAGGTATTGGTAAATCACACATTGTTCACCAAGTTGGCGAACGATTAGATATGCAAGTTATTGACCGCCGTTTATCACAAATGACTGAAGGTGATATTATTGGCTTACCAGAACTAGTTGATGGTGTTACACGCTTTGCACCAATTGATTGGTTTGTTCGTGCTTGTAATGAACCGGTTATCTTGTTCTTTGATGAGTTAAACCGTGCTACTATTGAGGTTCAACAATGTGCTTTCCAAATTGTTCTTGATAGAGAACTTAATGGTCACAAGCTTCATCCAGAAACCCGTGTTTATGCTGCAGTTAATGAAGGTAGCGAGTATCAGGTCACTGAAATGGACCCGGCTCTATTACGTCGTTTCTTTGTTACAAGTTTGGAACCAACAGCTCAAGACTGGTTAGACTGGGCTCGCAAAAGTAAAAAGATTGACCCACTCGTCATCACTTTCATTGAGAAATACCCGGCTCGATTGCGTCATGCAGGCCAAATGGAACCAGGTAAGGTATACCCAAATCCTGCTTCTTGGGATCGATTGAATACAGCTCTAGAGTACGCTGGTATGAAACCGTCAAACTCTTGTGGCGATAGCTACAACCCGTTGTTCTACTCAATGTGTACAGGTTTTATTGGTACAGAAACAACAATTGCATTTGTTGACTTTGTTAAGAACCATGAGTTTAAGTTTAGTGCCGAAGATGTTCTCAACGATTACGACAAAAACAAAGACATGATTAATGTTTTGACAACTGACAAGAAAAATGATTTATTGAGTATTATCGTTACTTATACAACAACAGATAATGTTGAGGTAACGATTAAACAAGTAGAAAACGCTTGCGCATTCGTCAATACTTGCTCTGACGAAATGTTAGTTAATTTTATGAATATGATTATGGAAACAAAGAACCTTCCTACAATTAGAAAATTTCACAAACTCTTAAGTAGTAAAGTTGTAGAAGCAGTTAATGCGGCAAACACAATAACTTAATTGTGCAACCGCTAAAACTATGCTATATAATATAAACAACCACAGGAGGTTATATGAGTGAAGTATTGGAAAAAGTAGAAGAAGTTGAGTTAATGTCAAAAGAAAGATTTGACAAAATTATGTTAAAATTCTTAATTGACGAACCGTTCTTCTCCGACATCATGCGCCATATTAGAAAGGAAATGACAAATATTATTCCTACAGCAGGTGTTATGTGTCAAGATGACAATATTGTTATGTACTGGAATCCTAAGTTTGTTGCTAGCCTGACAGTTAAGAAGGTGTTTGGTTTACTTAAACACGAATGTTATCACTTGATATATCAACACTGTACATCCAGAAAGCAAGACCCACACTTGATGTGGAATATCGCTACAGACTTGGCAATTAATTGCACATTACTTGAATCAGAACTACCTGACGGTGGTTTGGTACCAGGTAAACCCACTAAGCAGCCAGAAGATGTGTCACATTTACCAAAAGAGTTACTTGAGCAATCGCAAAAAATGTCAGATTTTATTGAGTCTTTACCTTCGCATAAATCATCTGAGTGGTACATGGAAACTATCATGAACAATGATGAAATGCAAGAGGCAATAAACGACTGTATGGGACCCAAATCAATTATGGTTGGCAAACCTGGAGATGGCGATGGTGAAGGTCAAGCGGGAACATGTGCAGGTTTTGACTATCACTTCGACAATGAAGACATGTCCGAGGGTGACAAGGCACTAATTGATGCAAAAGTCAAAGATATCATTGAAAAAGCAGCAAAGCGAGCAGATAGAACAAATAGCTGGGGTTCAGTAAGTTCAGATGCAAGAGGCCAGATTCGCTCAATGATGTCCAAATCAATTGACTGGAAATCAGTTCTTCAGTACTTTTGTGGTACAAAACAACGTGCTAATCGTTCACGTAGTTTTAGAAAGATTAATCGAAAGTACCCATATATTCACCCCGGTCGAAAGACTAGTCATACTTCTAACATTGTAATCTACATTGACCAGTCTGGATCTGTAGGTGATGATGACTTAGAATTGTTCTTCAGTGCACTAAATGACTTGGCTAGTCGCGTAACCTTTACAATCTTTCACTTTGACACTTCAGTCGATGAAAATAGCAAGCATATTTGGCGAAAGCGCAAAAAGATTGATAAGGCTTACCGAACACGTGGTGGTGGAACTTGTTTTAACGCTGCTGAAGACCACTTTCGAAAGGTAGCAGGTGAGTATGACGGTTATATTATTATGACTGATGGGTATGCACCTAAACCAAAAACTTGTATATCTAAAAGATGCTGGGTATTATTACCAGGTATAAAACCATCATTTCAAATTGACAAAAGAGATACTGTTGTCTTGATGGAGCGAGATAAAAAATAGGGGAAATATGAAGATATTGCACATTGCAGACGTCCACTGGCGAGGATTATCCAGACATCAAGAGTATGTACTTGCATTTAAAGATATGTTTAGACAAGCAAAAGAACTTGAACCTGACATAATTTATGTGGGCGGTGATATCGTTCATTCTAAGACCCAAGGGATATCCCCAGAGTTAATTGAATGTTTGTGTTGGTGGTTTAATGGTCTAGCTGAGATAGCACCAACACACGTTATTCTTGGGAATCACGACGGTTTAATTCTAAATAAGGATAGACAAGATGCAATTACACCGATTATTGAAGCATTGGATAACCCTAATATTTTCTTATACAAATATTCAGGAACATATGAGTTCGCGCCAGGATATGAATGGTGTGTTTTGTCGTGTTTCGATGAAGAAAACTTCCACAGAGCAAGACCTAGCAAAGATAATATCAGTATTGCACTATATCATGGTGCTGTGAGGGGTAGTCTGACTGACGTAGATTGGCAGTTAGAAGGTGAATCTGACCTAGATTTGTTTAAATCATATGATTTTGCAATGTTAGGTGACATACACAAAAGACAGTTTTTGAATAAGAAGGGTACTATTGCATATAGTGGTTCAACGATCCAACAAAATTTTGGTGAAGATAGTGAAAAAGGTTTTCTTTTATGGGATATTCGATCTGCTGATGACTTTTCTGTAGAATTCTATGAAGTAGAAAATCAATACCACTTTGTGACTGTTGACTGGCAAGGTGATGTTCAAAAAACTGTTAATAAATGTCGGGAATATCCTAATCTTTCTCGTTTTCGAATTAGAGCAGACAATTACATAAGTCAGACGGATGCTCGTCGATTACAAAAGATATTAACAAAACAAAAAGCTGCTACGGAAGTTGTTTTTAAAGTTGATTCCAAATTTGATTCTGATAAGATAGAAACGTCGACGACGTCAGGTATGTCTATTGATTTAAGAAGTCCAGAAAAACACAAAGAGCTGTTAAGCGAGTATTATAAAAATAACATGCTGTTGCCTGATGATGTAAAAAAGCTTGATGACTTAGTTGATAGAAGTTTATCTGAAATAATACAAACAGATAGCGATTTACGTAATGTTAAGTGGGCAATCAACAGTTTAAAATTTGATAATTGTTTCTCATATACCGACAGCAATTACATTAATTTTGAGAATCTGCCTGGAATTACAGGTATTTTTGGAAGAAATGCGCGCGGCAAATCATCAATAATTGGTACGATAGCGTACGCGCTATTTAACACTTCTGACAGGGGCAGTATTAAAAATATCCACTTGATTAATACACGAAAAAATTCATGCAAGGCACAACTGGATATATCAATTAATAATGTGCCATATCGTATCACCAGACAAACAGTAAAGAAGCAAACCAAGAAAAATCTGTGGGCACCCACTACACTTAAATTTTATCGTTTAGATAAAACAGGTGAGGTGATAGAAGATTTAACAGAAGAACAACGTCGTGAAACAGAGAAGATTATTCGAGGTATGATTGGTTCGTCAGAAGAGTTTTTAATGACATCGCTAGCGTCACAAGGCGATATGAATAATTTTATCAAAGAAAAGGCAACTGCGAGAAAGTCAATATTAGCAAATTTTCTTGACTTGACTGTTTTTGATGCTATGAATGAGTTTGCTAAAAAAGAATGTGCTTTATTAAAACAACAAGCATCAACAATCAACCGAGGTGACTGGGATAAGCAAATCAGTATTAAGGAGAATAGCATTGAATCGATTAAATCGTCTATAACTACTGAAGAACAAAATATAGCAAAACTTAAAAAAGATTATGAAACATATGTTAAAGAATTACACTCAAGTGCTGATGATGATTACATAAGCGAATCTGAAGTTGCGTCAGCAAAAACAAAGTGGTTAAAGAGTATACGTCAGGTGGAAAAAGCAGAAAAGCAACTTGACATATTAAAGGATGAAATATTTGATACTGAACAAAAAATAGAAAAAGTTGAGTTATTCTTGTCCAATTTTGATGTTGAAAAAATCAAAGAAAAAAGAGACGCGCAAAGAAAAATAACACAATTACTAAAAGATATGCAAAGTGACCTAAGAATTGAAAGAAAAGAATTGGACTCAATTGAGAAGTTAAGTAAAAAACTTACACCTTGTGATTGTTTCGAACACAAACCTAGTTGCAAGTATTTAAAAAAATCAAATGAAAGCAAGCAAAAGTTTAACAAGCAGCGAGATAAAGTAACAGCACTTAAAATAAAAGTGGATGATCTAAAGGTCGCATTTAAAAAGTTAGGAAAAGAAGATTATGATGAAAAGCTTGACAAATATAATGCGATTGTCCAAAGAAAGTCACAATTAGTAACATCAATTACAGAAACAAGAATTAAAATTAACGGTTATGAAAAAGACATAGAAAATATCAGCCCACATGTTCCTGAATTTAGAACTACGTATGTTGACTTAAAAGAGAAGTTTGAAAGTCAAGACTCAAATGAAGGACAACTTCTTTTAGAGCGAAAAATCAAACAAACAAATAATGATATAAAGATAAGTGATAAGAGTAGAACATCATTAATCACAAATTTAGCAAAAGAAAAAGCTGAGAAGAATTTACTAGCAAAGCAAAAACGTGAATTTGAAAGAATAAGCAAATCATTGCGCGCTTACGACTTGTTTTTGCAAGCAACTTCGCATAAAGGTATACCTGTTCAAATTATCCACTCAATGTTACCACAAATCAATGCTGAAATTTCAAAAATTCTTAAAGGTGTTGTGGGGTTCACAGTGGAACTAGAAGCAGATCTAGATAGTAATTCAATGGATATATTTATTAATTACGGTGATAGTAAACGCATTGTTGAATTAGGTTCGGGTATGGAGAAGATGATGGCATCACTCGCAATCCGTGTTGCTTTAATTAATGTTTCTTCATTGCCAAAGACAAGCATGCTGATGATTGATGAAGGTTTTGGTGCATTAGATGAAACAAACTTAGAAGCTTGTGGTAAACTATTACAGTCACTTAAAAAGTGGTTTAAAAATATATTAGTAATATCGCATATCGATGCGATTAAAGATATCGTTGACAACAACATCGATATAATGAAGAAAGGTGTAGATTCATATGTTTATCAACCCTAAAATAAAAGTTATCGGTGATTGTAAAAAAGAGAGATTTTATTGTGACATATGTCATTATCCCCTTTTGTCATCTGAAGACTTTGAAAAAGACAGCGAATACGATTGTTGTCACAAATGTTATTTGCAATTTGCTGAGTCACGCAGAGATGAGTGGAAAAATGGTTGGCGACCAAAAAAAGCAGTTGTGAATAGTTATATATCTATAAGACGTAAACTTTATAAGCAGTCTAGTAAGGAGAAATAAAATGGCATTAAGTTTTGAAGAAGTAAATGTGTTAGGAAATTTAATTAATGACACGTATGGAAAACCCTCAACACAAACGGGTTACAATTCAACCGATCAAGGGGGTAATCCGAGGTACAGTGGTTACTCATCTGCTGGTCCCGGCTCAGTTAACTCAGTAGCAACTAAAGCTAGTCTTCAGGGAGAAAACCTTTGTGTTACTTCACTTTGCATTGTTAACTTAGGCCCCCACGGTCATCAACATCAAGTAATACAACAAACTGAAAATGAGTTAAATCAGCACATTAATGCGTATATGAAAGAGCTGAAGAAAAATTTTAAAAAGAAAGAATACGCGGGTCGTGCTTTAAAAGCAAAAGAAGATAAAAATAAAAGAACAACTGACGTTCAAATGATTAATCATTATGCTGAAACACGTCAAGCCTATATTTATAGAAGAGCTTATTTCGAGATTAATTGATGGCGCGCCTGAGTAAACAAGCACAAGTAAAAGAAATAATAAGGTGTGGTAAAGATCCAAACTATTTCTTTAAAAATTACTTGAAGATACAACATCCTGTTAGGGGTTTGATACCGTTTCAAATGTACCCCTTTCAGGAAGAGTGTGTTGAAGAATTTAACGACCACAGATTTAACATTATACTTAAGTCACGTCAGTTAGGAATATCAACGCTCACTGCTGCTTACTCAGTTTGGATGGCAATATTTAAAAAAGAAAAGAATATTCTTATTATTGCAACAAAACTTAAAGTTGCTCAGAACTTTATCATCAAAGTAAAGACTATGATTCGTTCTTTACCAAAATGGTTGCTACTTCCAGAGATTGTATCCAACAACAAGCAAGAGATAATGTTCTCGCACGGTTCACAAATTAAAGCAATTCCAACTTCAGATGATGCCGGACGATCTGAGGCATTGTCACTTCTCATTATAGATGAGGCTGCTTTTGTTAGAAACTTTGACACGATTTGGACAGGTATCTATCCCACAATCTCAACGGGTGGTCGGGTCGTAATTTTGTCAACACCCAATGGAGTTGGAGGTCAATATCACAAACTATATACAGAAGCTGAAGCTGGTGTTAATGAGTTTAATCCTATTAAGCTCATGTGGGATGTGCATCCAGAACGCGGTGAAGAGTGGTTTAGTCAAGTAACAGCAAACTTATCTAAAAGACAAATAGCACAAGAATATTTGTGTGACTTTGCTATCTCTGGAGAAACGTACTTAGATACGAATACATTAGAATGGATCAGCAAGATTGTCGAAGCTCCGAAAATGAGAGAAGGCCCAGATAACAACGTTTGGATATGGAAGCAACCATTAACAGAACATGAGTACGTTATATCTGCTGATGTATCTCGAGGTGATGCAAAAGACTTTTCTACTTTCCATATTATTGACGTTAATGAATCAGAGGTTGTTGCTGAGTATAAAGGAAAAATTCGTCCTGACACTTTTGCCGAACTCATTAATACGTACGGAATGAAGTACAATAAGGCTTTAGTATGTCCAGAAAACAATAGTTACGGATATGCAACAATATTAAAGTTGCAAGAATTAAAGTATCCTCGACTGTATTACCGACGTAGAAAAGGCGCGTATATCGGCAATTACGTTCCACAACAAACGCCAGATGTAGCCGGTTTTAACACAAACGGAAAAACACGTGGGACAGTTTTGGCAAAGTTAGAAGAAGTTTTAAGAAATAAACAACTCGCAGTATACTCTAGTAGGTTTTATGAGGAATTGAAAGTGTTTGCTGTAGGTTCAGACGGTCGTGCTTCAGCACGTCGCGGTTACAATGATGATTTAGTCATGAGTTTGGCAATTGGGACGTGGTTGTTTGATGCATCAGCTGACTACAGTAAAAACTCAAAAGCTTTAAACGATGCAATGTTAAAAGCAATGTCTCGGAATGCTACGCCTTACGGTGACACGCCTGAAGCTGTGACAGCACCAATCAGTATTTTTGGTAGAGGTAGTGTTTCAAGTCAAAATAGAGATACAGGGCCTAGAAAGAGTGAGTTTACAAGTAAAGCTAGGGATAAAATTAACATAAAAGACCATAAATGGTTGTTTTAGGATGAAAAATGGCAAATAATGACAGAAATTTATTTAAGCGCTTAACAAGGCTTTTTAGAAGTGGGCCAGTTGTCAAGCGTAATGTTTTAAGAAATGCAGACAAAAACTACACATCAACAGCGTTTGACCAGTTTAGAAAAAATCAGTCGCAAGTGTATAGTAATGCAATGTCTGCATATGGTACGTATGACAGAATGGCACGTTACTCTGATTTTTCAGAAATGGAATACACACCTGAGATTGCTAGTGCACTGGACATATACTCAGAAGAAGCAGTTTCTGCAGATGAAGCGGGTAAAACCTTACACATTTATTCAGATAATACAAAGATTAGACAAATACTTACTGAGCTATTTTATGATACACTTAATGTTGAATTTAATATGTCTTCATGGGT
>TARA_B100001093_G_scaffold237107_1_pt1 | contig 35201 bp, 32 predicted proteins | sample TARA_B100001093 | Tara Oceans TARA_B100001093 (sample SAMEA2623116) | marine metagenome | biome: marine biome (ENVO:00000447); feature: surface water layer (ENVO:00002042); material: "saline water (ENVO:00002010), including plankton (ENVO:xxxxxxxx)" | depth 5 m | reverse complement strand
ATAGCTATAACTCATGAAGTAGGTGATTTAGGAGATCAATACAATTCTTTTCTAGACCTTGAAGAAGTTTCAGATAATGATATGAAACATGGTGACGTTTGTATTAATTATCATGGAAAATTAGTAAGACCGAAAAGATTGCCTAGTAATCTTTATCAATTTAAAAAAGGAACTGGAGAGGCAAGATGTATTCTTGACTCAATAACTAGCTTGCAAAATGGTGCGGATCTTATTTGGATAGAAACCGAAAAGCCTCATATAGGCCAAATAGGAGCAATGATGGATGAGATTAAGAAAGTAGTTCCCAATGCTAAATTGGTATACAACAATAGTCCTTCTTTTAATTGGACTCTTAATTTTCGTCAACAGGTCTTCGATAAAATGACCGAAGAAGGTCAAGATACTTCTGCATACGAAAGAGAAGCTCTAATGGATGAGAAATACGATGATACTGATTTAGGAAAAGAAGCAGATGAAAAAATACGTACTTTTCAAGCCGATGCTGCAAAAGAAGCTGGAATCTTTCATCATTTAATTACTCTTCCAACGTATCATACTGCCGCGTTATCTACTGATAATTTAGCTAAAGAATATTTTGGAGAAAAAGGAATGCTAGGATATGTACAAGGTGTTCAACGTAAAGAGATTCGAGAAGGGATTGCATGTGTGAAACATCAAAACATGGCTGGCTCAGACATGGGAGATGATCACAAAGAGTATTTTGCAGGTGATGCAGCTTTAAAAGCTTCTGGTAAAGACAATACTATGAATCAGTTCTAGTCTTTGATCTTACCGCAAACACTACAAGACTCACCTTTATCTAAATAAATCCCTCCACAACTTGGTTGGAGTGGTTTATTTTGTAGGATTAATCCAATAGCCATTCCACCTATAGATAAAGCTATTACAATTATTGCGAAAAATACTGTAGCCATAAGTTATTCTACCAATTCATCCCATCTTAAGGTACTTGATGAAACAATTTTTTCTAAATCTTGATAAATAAAATATGCAGCTAAGTTGTTAGAATTAGCCAAATCAATCCATTTATTATTAGAGGTTGCATACAATGCAGTTGCCCATGCATCAGCTAGGGCAGTTGAAGATTCATTTAAGACAGATACAGATAATAAATTTGTATCAATCGAAGAAAGAGCAAGTGGATCAATTATGTGGCCTGGATTTCTATAATCGCCGGATGTTGCGATAGATATATTTTGCTTAACTTTAAAATCTTTATGAATAGATTTATTAAATAAAGGATCAATCAAAGCGAAACTCCACTCATGAGTTCCCTTCTGACCTTCAAATCGCATTTCGCCACCTATTTCTATCATAAAATCAATAATCTCTTCTTCTTTTAAAATTTTTGACAAGGTATCTACTGCATAACCTTTTGCAATAGCATTTAGATCATATTGATCATTTAAAAAAACATTAAAAGCTCCGTTAGATCTATTTTTTATCTTCAGAGATAAGTTTATCAATCTTAGAAAGTCGTCATTTTCAAATTCAGAAGCTTCTCCTCTATTCACTTTAGATATATATGAGTCTTTTTTATACGTAGAAAAGATACTATCAATTCTTTTTAATTCATTAAGAATTAAAGGCTTTATATCTTTATCTTTTTCATCAAAATATTTAACCTGCCAAGTAGTTCCAAAGATTTCTCCTTGAGAAACTTTTAAATTAGAATTTGATGAACAACTTATTAAAAAAAATAATAAGAGGAATAATTTACACAAAAATTGATACAAGTTAGCCGCCAAAATCATCGAACATTATGTTCTCAGGCTCTACTCCTAAATTATCAAGCATTTTGAAACAAGCATCCATCATCATTGGAGGTCCGCACATATAGTATTCAGAGTCTTCTGGAGATGCGTGGTCTTTTAAATAATTATCGTGCAAGACTTGATGAATAAAACCAGTCATTCCTTCCCAATGATCTTCAGGTTGAGGGTCAGAAAGTGCCGCATGCCAAGAAAAATTTTCATATTCATCTTGAAGCCTATTAAATTCTTCTACATAGAACATTTCTTTTAAACTTCTAGCACCATACCAAAATGATATTTTTCTAGAAGAATCTAAACTAAGTAATTGATCAAAAATATGAGATCTCATTGGTGCCATTCCAGCTCCTCCACCAATAAAGACCATTTCATTATTAGTTTCTTTAGCCATGAATTCTCCAAAAGGACCGAAAATAGTTAAAGGGTCGCCCGGTTTAAGATTAAACAAATATGAAGACGCTTCGCCAGGAGGAAAACTTGATCCTGGAGGTGGAGAAGCAATTCTTATATTAAATTTCATTACTCCTTTTTCTTCAGGATAATTAGCCATTGAATATGCTCTAATTACTGGCTCTTTCACGACTGAAACATTATCTAATACCTTAAACCTTTCCCAATCTTCAATATAATCTCCCTCTATAGCAAAATCTTTATAATTAGCTTCATAGGCGGGGATTTCCATTTGGACATAACCTCCAGCATCAAAACCGACGTCTTCTCCTTCTGGAAGCTTCAAAACTAATTCTTTAATAAAAGTAGCAACATTGTCATTTGATAAAACTGTTGTGTTCCATTTTTTTGCTCCAAATACTTCATCTGGAACAGTTATTTTCATATCGCTTTTAACCGGTACTTGACAGGATAAACGCCAGTTTTCCTTTTTTTCTCTATTATTAAAATGAGCTTCCTCAGTAGCTAGTATAGATCCGCCGCCATCAAATACTTGGCAACGACATTGAGCACATGTTCCACCGCCTCCACAAGCAGAAGATAAAAATAAATTCTGATCAGCTAAAGTTTGAAGCAGCTTACCTCCAGCAGGAACAGTAATTGTTTTATCTGGATCACCATTTATTTCTACCTTTACGTCACCAGTTGAAACCAACCTAGTTCTTGCAAATAAGATCACAAATATCATTAAATTTACGATTAATGTAAAGGCTACTATTCCTAAAGATATTTCTATTAAATCAACCATTAAAGACTAATTCCTCCAAATGACATGAATCCAAAACACATTAAGCCGACTGTTATAAAAGTGATTCCTAAGCCCTGAAGACCGTCCGGTATATCGCTGTACTTTAATTTCTCTCTAATTCCGGCTAACATTGCGATTGCTAAAGCCCAGCCAACTCCAGCTCCTAAGCCGTAAACAACGCTTTCTCCAAAAGCTAAACTTTTTTCAACCATGAATAAAGATGCTCCTAATATCGCACAATTAACGGTTATCAAAGGAAGGAATATACCAAGTGCGTTATATAAAACAGGCACATATTTATCTAGAAACATTTCTAAGATTTGGACAGTAGCAGCGATGACTCCGATATAACTAATCAAGCCGACAAATTCTAACGAAACTTCAGGAAATCCTAACCAAGCTAAAGCACCTTCTCTTAAGATATATGTATAAATTAGATTATTTAAAGGGACAGTAATTCCTATAATAACTATTACAGCAATTCCTAAGCCTATCGCCGCGTCTATTTTTTTTGAAATAGCAATAAAAGTACACATTCCTAAAAACACAGACAAAGCTATATTTTCTATAAAAACAGCATTTATAAATATACTTAAATAGTTTTCAAGCATGGTCTACCTTTATTTCTTTAGGAGAGTTTTTACTCATTTTGAAATCAGGAGCTTCTATTTGATCGGTTTTCCAAGATCTTAAAAACCATATAAATAATCCTATTATTAAAAATGAGCTTGGGGGTAATAAAAAGAAATTATTACTTACGTACCAGCCTCCATCAGATGCCAATGGTAAAATTTGCTTTCCTAACAATTGCCCACTTCCAATTAATTCTCTTATGGATCCTACAATTATTAAAATTACGCTATACCCTAATCCATTCCCAAAACCATCCAACAAACTCATATATGGTCCATTTTGCATAGCAAAGGCTTCTGCACGACCCATCACGATACAATTAGTTATTATCAAACCCACAAAAACAGATAAAGTTTTACTCGTTTCGTAATCATAAGCTTTAAGTAATTGATCAACGATGATAACTAGCGACGAAATTATGGTCATTTGTACAATAATTCTTATATTGCTAGGAGTGATATTTCTAATAAGAGAAATAAAAAAGTTTGAAAGTGTTACGGTTGCTGTAAGAGCAACGCACATAATAAGTGTTGGATAAAGTTTACTAGTTACCGCTAAAGCTGAACAAATTCCTAAAACTTGGAGAGCAATTGGATTCTCTTTAAATATTGGAGAAAATAAAACGTCAGATGATTTAGCCACTAGCTTTTTCCTTTTTTAAATTATCGAGAAAGTTCTTAAATCCATCATTACCCAACCAATAAGCCAGCAAATTTGAAACTCCATTACTGGTAAGAGTCGCTCCGGATAATCCATCAACTTCATAAGAAGACATATCTGCCTTATTATCTACTTTTCCTTTAACAACTTTAATAAGAATTTTTCCATTTTCATCATAAATCTTTTTTCCTCTCCATAAAGCCTTCCAATTTGGATTATCTACTTCAGCTCCTAATCCAGGAGTTTCTTTATGCTCATAAAATTCTAACCCTACAATCGTATTTAAATCATTTGAAATTGCTAAATATCCATACAAAATTCCCCATAATCCATAACCTCTTACAGGCAGAATTACAGTATTTAACTGACCTTCACGGTACTCTAGAAAAACTTTAGAATAATTTTCTCTCTTTTTAATAGTGGCTATGTCTTCTGCAGATGAAAGTAGAACAAACCTACTTGGATCTCTTAACTCTTTAGATAATTCATAATTATCTGTTAATTGACTTGTAATAAGCCCTGCTTCTATATCAATAATTTTTTCTTCTATAGAGTTAAATGCATTATTTACTGAGCCATAAAAGGGCTCTAAATCAGCTGCAGCAACTATTTTTTTTTGTTGATCTAATATTGCATTTTTCTTTTGCTGCTCTTTTAAGCCAACAGCAATAACTGAAATTATTGCAGCACAAACTAGACAAAGTCCAATGCCGATGAAGATTGTATTTTTTATGCTATCTTTATTCTGCATTTAGAACTCTCGCTCTTTGTTTTATATTTCCACTAACAACATAATGATCTATTAAAGGAGCTACTAGATTAGCGAAAAGTATTGCTAACATCATACCTTCAGGATAAGCGGGATTTAAAACTCTAATCATAATCACCATAAAGCCAATTAAAAATCCATAAATCCATCTTCCTTTATTGGTATGAGATGCAGAGACGGGTTCAGTTGCCATAAAAACTAGTCCAAACAGATAACCCCCCATCACCATATGCCACCAAAATGGGATAGCAAACATAGGATTCGTATCGCTTGAAACTATATTGAAAAGTGTAGCTGTGAATATTGTTCCAATAATAGCTCCTGAGACAATTCTCCACGATGCAATTTTTGTATAAAGAAGTATTGCTAAACCAATTAATATTGCAACTACAGAAGTCTCTCCTATAGAGCCTGGAATAAAGCCTAAAAATGCATCTGACCAGGTATATGGCATATTCAAATATGACTCTTGAGCTGACATTCCAAGCATTGTTGCAGCGGTATACCCGTCTACTGCTATCCAGGACATATCGCCAGACCAGGATGCTGGATAAGCAAAATATAAAAAAGCTCTTCCTGTTAAAGCAGGGTTTAAAAAATTCTTTCCGGTACCACCAAAAATTTCTTTACCTATTACAAGTCCTACACTTATTCCTAAAGCAACTTGCCATAAAGGAGCATCAGGAGGACAAGAAAGAGCAAATAATATGGTTGTAACAAAAGCACCTTCACTAATTTCATGTTTTCTAATGACTGCAAAAATTACTTCCCAAGCAATTCCAACTACAAAAGTAACAAAATAAATTGGTAAGAAATAAATTGCTCCATAACTTATACAATCTAAAATATTATTAGGGTTTAATCCAGATACCATTTGAATAATTGGCCAGTGCCAATCTTTTTCAAATACCCCTCCGTTAAGATTAACTAACTCAATTGCTGTTAATGCTTGATTTCCTATGTTGTACATTCCAAAAAACATAGCCGGAAAAGCAGAAAGCCATACCACTACCATTATTCTTTGGATATCACTTCCATCTCTAATATGCGTTAAGCCAGAAGTCTTCCTATCGGACGAATAAAAAAGATTTTCGAAAACATCAAAAATAGGGAAATATTTTGAATATTTTCCTTTGCCCTCAAAGGAAGGTTTAACCTTGTCAATGAAACTTCTTAAAGGATCTGACATTAGCCTTCCTCTTCTATTTTAGTTAGCATTTCTCTTAATAAAGAGCCGTAATCATATTTGCTTGGACAAGAATAAGTACAAAGTGATAAGTCTTCTTCATCTAATTCTAAGACTCCTAATTGTTGAGCTAACTCCGTGTCGTTTGTAACAATACTTTTTAAAAGCTGTGTAATCATGATGTTGTAAGGAAAAATATCTTCAAAAATTCCAATTGGGACTATTGCTCTATCAGCTCCATTCATAGCAGTTGAATAATTTAATTTTAAATATTTTTCTTTAAATTTAGATAAAAATACTCTTAAAGAAGAATGCTTTGGAAGTCCCGGTCTCAAAAAATTAAGAAATTCTCTATCTGATTTATTCGCCTCTCTTAAACAAGTAACTTGAGTATCAAACCTACCTAAATAACCTGTCTTATCTTTAGATCGTTTACCGCATAAAACAGACCCAGAAATATATCTATTTTCTCCATCGACTTCTTTTTCTGAAATTAATTCTTCAATAAAAGCTCCTACTTCTGTCTGTACAAGACATGGATTTTTAACTTGCGGGCCACAAAGAGCTATTGTTCTTGAAAAATCTAAATTTCCCTTTTTAAATAAATTACCTATCATTTTCACATCTTGATATCCAATAGTCCAAACCATGTTATTTAAGCTTACTGGTGCAATATTATGTATTTGAGTTCCCACTAATCCTGCTGGATGAGGACCTTCAAATTCATGATAAACAATTTTATCAGATTCCATCTTTGCTAGCTTTGTATCCAAACTAGTTGAGATATGCACAAAATTTTTCGGTATATGTGATAAAACTTCTAGTCCAAAATTAAAATCTTCTAAGTGATTCTTTAAATAATCTTCTGGGTTAAAGTTCAGAGGATCTGTTCCTATTAATGAAATAAAAATTTCATTGGGGATGCTATCTACTTTAGGTATTTTTGAAAAAGGTCTTGTTTTAAAAGATGTCCAGCATCCTGAATCTTTTAATAACGTTAAAATATTTTCCTGATTGAGATCTTCTTTCTTTGTAATAGGATCAAAAGTTACTTCTTCTAAATTTTCTAAATCTTTTTCTATAACTAATGATAAAAAAGCTCGTCTATCTCCTCTATTAATTTCAATAATTTTCCCTGAAGCTGGAGAAGCAAAAACGACTCCAGGGTTTTTTTTATCTTCAAATAAAGGTTGTCCTTTAATTACTGTATCACCTTCATGAACAAGCATAGTTGGTTTTAATCCATGATAATCATCGCCCAGCAGGGCTACTTTTTTTGTATTTATATTTTCATTAAGTAAAATATTTATTTCACCCTTAATAGGTACATTTAAACCTTTTGTAATTTTAAATTGCATTGGCAGAGGAGAGTTTTTTTATTTACAGAAAGTTTGGTAACTTTTTATACTTTATTCCTGACATTTTTTTAATTACTTTTAGTAGTTGTGCGCAATATCCAATTTCATTGTCATACCAGACATAAACTATCGCGTTCTTTCCGTTCACAATCGTAGACTGTCCATCGATAACTCCAGCATATTTACTTCCGACAAAGTCTGAAGATACATTTTCAGTTGAAACTGAAATATCTATTTGATCCTTTAATAAACTATGATTTGCTGTTTTCTTTAAAAAATCATTAAAGTCTTCTAGCGTTGAAGGTTTATCTAGATAAAGCTTTAAAATTGCCAAAGATACATTTGGCGTTGGAACGCGAATTGCGTTAGCGGTAAGTTTTCCTTTTAAATCTGGCAAAACTTTTGCGACTGCTTTTGCAGCTCCAGTTTCCGTAATAACCATATTCAATGCCGCAGCTCTTCCTCTCCTTGATTTCATATGAAAATTATCAATTAAATTTTGATCATTAGTATAAGAATGAACAGTCTCAACATGGCCGTTGTTTATTTTAAATTCATTGTCTATTGCAGAAAGCAAAGGAACAATGGCATTTGTCGTGCAAGAAGCAGCACCTATAATTTTATCGGAATCGTCAATATCGTCATGATTAACTCCATAAACAATATTTTTTAGACCTTCTTTAACCGGAGCGGTTAAAAGAACTTTTTTAATCTCCTTATTTTTTAAATGAATTGATAAACCTTTCTCATCTGAAGATATGCCAGTGTTATCAATTAATAGAGCATCTTTAATCCCATATTTTGAATAATCTATATCTCCGGGATCATCGGAATTAATAAATTTAATTACATTTCCATTCATAATTAAGGCATTTTCTTCCTCATCAACCCTTATAGTGCCTTTAAATCGTCCATGAACAGAATCTTTCCTTATTAATTCAGCTCTTTTAAGCAAATCGTTACTAGTTTTTTTTCTTGTGACAACTGCTTTTAGTTTGAAAGTTTCTCCTGCTCCACTATCTTCTAAAAGAAGCCTTGTGATTAGTCTGCCGATTCTTCCAAAACCAAACAAAACTAAGTCTTGCGATTGATTCAAGATAGGATCATGTTTTCCTATTACATCCTTAATTTGATCTTGGATAAATTCATCTATGCCTATACCCTTATCGTCAAACATATATCCCGCAGCAAGAATTCCAATATCGATTTGTGAGGGGCCTACATCAAGCTTATTTATACTAGCCAAAACCATAGATGTTTCGTATTCGCTTAATTCATTATTTTCTACTTCTCGAACCCTTCTATGCAATTGCATTATTTCAATTACAGATAAATTCATTAAGGGGTTTCCATACAACAAAATTCGCACATTACTTCTGTGCCATTTACCTATCAAAGGAATCATAGCTTCTGTTAAAGCCTGTCTTTCTATCCAGTTTTCTAGATAGTTATCTGGTTTTGCTCTGGTTCTTTTATCAGGATTATTATCTGAATCGGTTGGAGTCATTTAAATTTAGAGAGATGAATACTTCTTGAGATGATAATCAGAGTTTCCAAATATAGTTCTTATTGTTGTAAGTCGTTTAAAATAGTGACCTATACTCATTTCCTCTGTAACACCCATGCCTCCATGAAGTTGTATCGCTTCCTCGCCAATTAATTTAGCAGCATTTCCAATTTGATACTTTAAAGCTGAGATAGATTTTATTGCATCTTCAGATTGGTCATTTAATTTTGTTGCTGCCATCAGCAAGAGGGATTTAGTTTGTTCATGGACCATAAAAGTATCTACCATTCTATGCTGTAATGCTTGAAACTGACTTAATGCTTGTCCGAATTGCTCTCTAGTTTTTGTATACTCTAGAGTCAATTCGTTCATTTTCTGCATAATACCAATTGCTTCAGCCGAGATAGCCAATGTTGCTAGATTAACAACGTGTTCAATTGATGAAAAAGATTCTCCCTCTTCACCAAGCAAGGCTTCTTTAGTTATGACAACATTTTCTAGAGTAAGTTCTGATGCTTTAGTTCCATCGATATTTGAGTAATCTCTCAAAGATACTCCAGAAGCATCTCGGTCAATTATAAACAAACTTATACCTGATTTATCTAATTGTTCGCCTGAAGTTCTAGCAGAGACAATTAATTTATCCGCCGCAGGGCCATTCATCACAACAGCTTTATATCCATTAAGTTTGAAATTATCTCCATCTTTTTCAGCAGAAGTAGTTACATCATTTAAATCAAATCTACTTTGTGGTTCAGTGAAAGCGAAAGCAAGATGCATATCACCTGAAAACAAGTTAGGTAGGATTGCTTCTTTTTGATTCTCAGTTCCTAGCTTGCTTACTAAATTTCCTGCAAGAACGATATTTGGAATATATGGCTCTACAATCAAGCCCGTTCCAAAAGCTTCTAAAATAACCATAATATCAATAGGACCGCCATTATATCCTCCATCTTCTTCGGGGAAAGGCATGGCTAAAAGACCTAATTGGGAAAAAGTTTTCCAGAATTCTTTGCTAAAGCCATCATCAGATTTAACTAATTTTTCTCTAACATCAAAAGGATAGTCTTTTTGGATAAATTGTTGAATTAAATCTTGAAGTTGCTTTTGTTCATCACTTAGTAAAAAATCCATAATAAATTCCTATAAAAATTAAAGCCCCAGTACAGCTTTCGCTATTACGTTTCTTTGAACTTCGTTACTTCCACCATAAATTGAAACTTTTCTATAGTTTAAGTAATGCGGCATCACATTAGCAGCGTAATCAGGTCCAATTCTTTTTTCGTTAGAAAGAAGATCACTCTCGCTCATAAAAGGATGAGCATAATAACCAAGAGCTTCAACAAAGAGTTCTGATAGAGATTGCTGAATATCTGTTCCCCCTATCTTTAAGATAGATGATTCAGGACCAGGATGCCCACCAGCAGACATAGCAGCTAAAGTTCTTAACTCTGTGAATTCAGCAGATAATAAATCTATTTCAATTTTGTTAAGTTTATCCATGAATAAACTATCATCTTTCAATAACCCATCATTCAAAGGAAGATCTTCAGTTATTTGTCTTAGTCTTCTTATCTCTCTTTTTAGATGAGGTATGCCACCTATTCCTGTTCTTTCATGAGCAAGTAAAAATTTAGCGATGTTCCATCCAGCTCCCTCTTCACCAATTAAGTTTTCCGCAGGAACTTCAACGTTATCGAAAAATACACTGTTTACTTCGTGTGAACCATCAATAGTAATAATAGGCTGAACTTCGACTCCTGGAGTTTTCATATCGATTAGTAAGAAACTAATACCTTGTTGTTTTATTCCAGATGAATCAGTTCTGACTAGACAAAATATCCAATCTGCATTTTGAGCCAAAGTAGTCCATGTTTTTGATCCGTTAACAATATATTTGTCACCTTGTTTTTCAGCTTTTGTTTTTAATGAAGCCAAATCAGAACCAGACCCTGGTTCAGAATAACCTTGACACCACCAAACATCGTTATCGCGTATCGCAGGTAAGAATCTTTCTTTTTGCTCGTCACTTCCAAAAGTGTAAATAACCGGTCCGCACATGCTGACACCAAAAGGAACAATATTAGGTGTATTAGCCTCGGCTAATTCATTCTGAAAAATAAATTTTTGAGTCACTGACCAACCAGTTCCTCCATGTTCTTCAGGCCAATTAACAGCGAACCAGCCTTTTTTACTTAAAATCTTTTGCCAAGTTACGATGTCTTCCTTCGTAGTTGGAATACCTTTATCCATTTTTTCTTTAATATCAGCTGGATAATTCTCTTTAATAAACGATTTAACTTCTTGTTGAAATTTTAAATCTTCTTCTGAAAAAGATAAGTTCATAAAAACTCCTTTAATTTAGTTTGATTTGTTGTTGAGGTAGGTATTATACACACAGATTTATTCTTCAAAAGTAGAAAACTAATACATATGCATAGAATTTTAGAGCATCAAAAAACTTTAATTATTTGTGAAAATCAATTTTTTATCAATCAGGTTGAAAATTTCTTAGCAAATCAGAGTTTTACAGATTATTGTGTTCTTTCGGATTTAGAAACTCTTCCTTATGATATTTTTTCTCCGCATTCAGAAAAATTAGCAAGCCGTTTAGATTCCATGGCTAAAATTGTTAATAGTGAAAAATTAATCGTAATAACAACAATAAATTCACTAATTCAGCCTTATTTTGATAAAGCATCTATAAATAATTTCTCTTATACTTTTATTCGAGGCAATTCTTTAGATAGAGATAATTTAATTTCATCATTAGCTTCCGCCGGTTATAAATCTAAGGAAATAGTTACAGAAAAATCAGAGTTTGCACTTAGAGGATCGGTTATAGATATTTTTCCAACAAATTCTAAGCTGCCAATTAGGATAGATTTAGATGATGATTTAATTGAATCAATTAGATTATTTGATAAAGATTCACAAATTTCGATTAATAAAATAGATAAATATCAATGTCGTTCTAGCAAAGGCTTTGAGTTAGATCAGAACTCTATCTCTGTTTTTAAAAAAAATTGGAGAAGTCTATTTAGTCAAGATGGAGATTTTTTTGATCAAGTTTCCCTAGGAAATTTTCCTGAAGGCATCGAATCTTATTTCCCTCTATTCTATGAACAAAAACCAGTTTTTAAAGATTTCTTTAATAATTATCATAAATTTATATATGGGGATGTCATTAATGGAGCTGATAAATATTGGTCATTAATTAATAGAAGATATGAAGATTTTATATCTGATATCAATAGACCGCCTCTGAAACCTAATATTCTTTACAACAGTCCTAATGATTTTTTATCGAGTGAAATAGAAGTAATAAAAGCTGCTCAAAATGAAATATATTCGGAAGAAGAAGTTAAAGATAGCTTTATTGCTCAAAGTAAAAGAACTAATACGGACTTAACTAAACAAAATTATGAATTTAAAATAGGCAATAGAGTTGTTCATACAAATTTTGGAATAGGTATTTATAGGGGTCTAAAAAATCTAAACAAAACAGAATGCTTTGTAATTGAGTACGAAGGAGAAGAAGTTCTTTATGTGCCGGTTGATTCGATGAATTTGCTAACTCCTTATGTTGGTAATCAAGATATAAAACTTGATTCACTTAGCAAGAATAATTGGAAAGTTAAGAAAGAAAAATCGGAAAAAAAAGCTTACGATATTGCAGCTGAGCTTCTTGAAGCAGAAGCTAAAAGAAGAATTGATAAATCAGATATTCTTGAAGTTGATAAGAAGGATTATGAAGAATTCTCGAGTGGCTTTGGATTTCAAGAAACTCTTGATCAGGCTAAAACTATTTTAGAGGTAAAAAGCGATCTTGCTGAAACGAAACCACAAGATAGATTAGTATGCGGTGAAGTTGGATTTGGGAAAACTGAGATAGCCTTAAGAGCTGCTTTCATTTGTGCAAAAAATCTAAAACAAGTTTGTATTCTGGCTCCTACAACTCTTTTAGCAAGACAACATTATGATTTATTTATAGAAAGATTTAAAAAAACAGGAATAAAAATTGACTTTCTTACAAGAGAGAAAAAAGCCAAAGAAAAACAAAATATTAAAGAAGAATTATCTAGTGGAGAAATATCAATTATTTTAGGAACGCATGCTTTGCTAAATGACTCTATAAAATTTAATGATTTAGGATTGCTTATTGTTGATGAAGAACATAAGTTTGGAGTAAGACAAAAAGAAAAATTAAGAAAAATTAAAAAAGGTGTAAATGTTATTTACCTATCAGCCACTCCAATTCCTAGATCTTTAAACATGGCATTGTCAAAGGTAAGAGATATTTCCATCATAAGCTCTGCTCCACCAGGAAGAAAAGCAGTTGAAACAATAGTATCTAGATATTCTGAAAGCTTGATTCAGGAAGCTCTTGAAAGAGAGTTTCACAGATCTGGTCAATCTTTTTATTTAATCAACAGCGTAGCTAATCTAGAAAACAAAGTATTAGAGCTAAAAAAATTACTGCCTGATGCAAAAATTGATTTTGCACATGGGCAAATGCATCCAAAAGATTTAAAAAATATAATGATAAAATTTCATCGCCATGAAATTGATATTCTTGTTTGTACAACAATAATAGAAAGTGGATTAGATATTCCTAACGCAAATACATTACTTATCGAAAACTCAGAAAATTTTGGGTTGTCACAACTTCATCAGATAAGAGGAAGAGTTGGAAGATCAAAAAGACAGGCATATGCATATTTTCTGACATCAAATGAAAAAAAACTTTCCAAGAATGCTGCAGCAAGAATTGAAGCTTTAAACTATGGAGATTCATTAAATTCTGGATTTAATTTAGCCATGCGCGACTTAGAGATTAGAGGTGCAGGTGAAATACTTGGAGAAAAGCAAAGTGGTGCAATTGATTTTGTCGGTCTAACATTATTCACTTCCATGATAGAACGCTCTATAAAAGTAATAGAGGGAAATGTTGATTCAGAAATTAATGAAATAGAAATAAAAATTGGAATTAATGGTTTTCTAACTGAAGCTTACATACCTCAGCCTGAAGTAAGACTATCTTTGTATAAAAAAATTTCGTCAATAGAGAATTTAGAAGATATTGGAGAAATAAAAAAAGAGCTTGAGGATAGATTCGGAGCTATCCCAAAAGAAACCGTAGATTTGTTAAGATTAACTAAAATTAGAATATTAAGTAGCAGACTATCCATCAATAAAATTACGAGTAATCTAGAAAAAATTACTTTGTTTTTAGATGAAAATAATTTGCTGACCCCTCCTGATTCTAAAATTGAAAAAATAATGATCAATATTCCTGATGCTTCGACTGATAAGGTAGATTTCTTATTAAATAAGTTAAAATCATTTTATGAGCAGCTTAAAAAAGCATCTTAGTAGGTTTGTCTTCTTAGCTCTTATATCTTTGAGCTCTTTATCCTCAGCCGAGGATATTTATAGAATAGATTTAATTATCTTCCAATACTTACCAAAATTAGATGTGGAAGAAAAATTCGAGACGCCAGAAATTTCTTTTAGTGAAAACATTATCAAACTTTCTCAACTTCAATACCCTGAATTTATTCAACCTGAATCACTAGATATTGCTCTTGAATATAAAGAGTTATTTCAAGATATCTCAATATCATCATTTATCAATAATGAAAATTTATCTACAGAAAAAAAGACTGATGTTGTGGAAATGTCAGAAAAGCAAATTTTCTTTCAAGAAGATTTAGGAAAAGAATTTGCGTTAGAAGATATAAATGAAAGTATTAGAAGAAGTAAAAATTATAGGTTGATTTCATCCAAGTCATGGTTTCAACCCATAACCTCAAAAGAATCTGGAGATTCAATCTTAATAAATTCTGAGGTTGTTGAGGGAGTAAAAATATTTGGGGAAATCAAGCCATACAAAAAGAGGTTTTTGCATCTAGACGCAAATTTATTTTATTCTGAAGAAACATTTCAAGAGGAGCTTGATCTCTTAGAAATAGATGTAAAAGAGTACATGGAGGAAGGAACTCTAAAAGAAAAGAAAATTAATATAACTTCTCCTGAAGGTCCTTTTTTTAAGATTAAATATGAAATAAAACAATCAAGAAAACTTAGATCTAAAGAGCTGCACTATATTGATCATCCTAAATTTGGAGTTATTTTCCAAATATCTCCACTTAACAAAAATTAGACTTCTTTTCTCTATAATGATCAAGAAGACTTTCATATACTAAATTTAATTCCTCATCTTCTGATTCAGCCAGAGAAGATTCTGCTTCGATTATGGCTTGATCCAGACTTTGGCCTCCTTTTAACCAAGGGCCCTTAGAAAAAAGTCTTGTTTTTATGAATTCATTATATTTTTCTAACATTTTTGGAGAAGCAAATTCAGGTTTTTCATAACAAACAATTCTTTCAGCTAACTCTCTATATCTCTCGTCTTCAAACCCTTCTATAAGATTAACTTTATCTGCCCAAGGAGAAATTTCAAATCTTTCCATCCATAATTTGTCTGCATCAGATGGAAAACCATCATAAATTCTTTGTTCAACAATTTCTTGATCAGGCCAATTAGTAATATTTTCTCCTAAAATCAAAGATATTCTCTCTTGGAATTCAAAATTATCTTTAATCATTTCTGCTCTTTCAGTTAATATTTCTTCAGACTCATCTAAAAATTTAGACAATTCAGGAACTTTATTGGCATTGATTAAAGGAATTGTTTTGTTAATTGCTATTTTTTTAAACGCACCAGATCTGCCAAATTGCCCTTTCAGTTCCGAGTCTTTCATTTCAAAAAGCTCTTTAGGGTCAAAGTATAAGTCAACCAAAATTACTTCATTTTTATTGTTAGGGTTTTGTCCACATGGAACTACTGGATAAGCAAAAGATTGACCTCCGTATAGTTCTCCCTGCATACAGAATGGTGAAGACTTTAATAATTCCATACAGCCGTCTTTCGAAGAAGCCAAAACGGCAGAATTCCATACTTCAGGGATTTTTTCTTTAATAATTCTTAATAAATTGATCATAAGATAACAATCTACAACAGCATCATGAGCATTTTGAGCAGAGATTCCATTTTCTTCAGCCAGCAATTCTAATTTATACTTTAGCTTTCCTTCTTTATCTTTAGGAATTTTAATTTGATCAGAAAAAAAATTCGCTATCACCATCATGACTACCATCAAATCTACTCTCAAAGATCCCTTGGTATTAGTCATATAAGGATCATATAAATTCCAATAAAACTGTCTTCTGAATAGCTCCTCATCAAATTTCATTCCATTATAAGTTACATGAACTAACTCCTTTTCTTTGGACCAATCAGTCCATTTATTTTTTAAAAAAGACATCATATCGTAATGAGACATATCATTTTTTAGAGTAGAAATTTGCTTATGTACTTTGTATGCTCCAACACTAGGAACAACCCAAGGTAGAACTTCAGAGGAAATATTTATTTCTTCAGAAACAGAAAATTTCGAATCAGTTAGGACTGAACCGATTTGAATTATTTGAGAAAACCAGGTATTTAAACCTGTTGTTTCGGTATCATTAAAAACATATGTTTTATTTTCTAAATCCATAGAAAAAATATTATATTAGATATTAGGGATAATTTTTGTCTTAGCAAATATTATTTGTAGTAGGCGTTTTCTGTCTGAGAGTGATCAGTAGAATCAATTATTTCTTTTAACTCAGGAATATTCTCTTTAAGTGTTTTTTCAACACCGTCCCTAAGAGTTAAGTCAACCATCCCACAACCTTGACAGCCTCCTCCGAATCTTAACACTGCTTTAGAATCTTCTAAAACTTCTACTAAATTAACTTCCCCGCCATGAGATGCTAAAGACGGATTAATTTCACTATATAAATAGTAATTAATTTTATCTTCAATGCTGCTATTTTCTTTAAGAGCAGGAGTTTTAGCATTTGGAGCTCTAATAGTTAGCTGTCCTCCAAACTTGTCAGGACTATAGTCAACTTTAGTATCTTCTAAAAAAGGTAAGCTTACTTTCTCAAGAAAAACGCTAAGTTTTTCAAGCTCAATGAGCTGATCATCTGCTTCTTGTTCTCCTTGTTTACAATAAACTATACAAGTTTCTGCTTTTGGAGAACCAGGTTCAGAGACAAATATTTTAATATTCGTTTCAGTTTCTTGTTTAGAAAGTAAATCAGCTAAATATTCTTGAGCTGATTCAGTTATCAAGATATTTGGTAGATTTAGATTTTCGATTCTAACTCCGGCATTGCTTCAAATAAGTCAGCCACTAATCCGTAGTCAGCGACTTGGAATATAGGTGCGTCTTCATCTTTATTTATTGCAACTATCACCTTACTATCTTTCATTCCAGCTAAATGTTGTATGGCTCCAGAAATGCCAACTGCTATATACAAGTCAGGAGCTACAATTTTCCCAGTTTGACCTACTTGATAATCATTAGGAACAAAACCAGAGTCTACAGCTGCTCTGGAAGCACCGATAGCAGCGCCTAATTTATCAGCTATACCTTCCAGCAATGAAAAATTCTCTCCATTTTGCATACCTCTTCCACCGGAAATAATTACATCTGCGGCTGTTAGCTCAGGTCTATCTGATTGAGCGATCTCCTCTTTTACAAATTGAGATATGCCGGCATCATTAACCTCTGTTAAAGTGATAATCTCAGCAGAACCAGATTCTCCATTTGCAGGATCAAAACCAGTGGTTCTTACAGTGATGACTTTTTTTGAGTCATTGCTTTGAACAGTAGCAATACAATTTCCAGCGTATATAGGCCTTTGAAAGGTATCGGAACTGTCTATAGCTGAAATATCAGAAATTTGGCAAACATCTAATAAAGCAGCAACTCTTGGCATTACATTTTTACCATTAGTGGTTGTTGGGGCTAGAATATAATCATAATCTCCACTTATGTTAGAAATTAATACCGAAATATTTTCTGCTAAGAAATTTTCATATTCTGTTGAATCAACTAACAAAACCTTAGAAACTCCATTGATTTTAGACGCTGATTCAGCGATATTTGAGCAGCTAAAGCCTGCAACCAAAATATGTATATCCTGATCTAGAGCTTGCGCTGCGGTAACAGTATTAAGAGTTACGGGTTTAAGCTCTTCATTGTTGTGTTCTGCTATTACTAATGCTGTCATGAAATCACCTTTGCTTCATTTTTAAGTTTATCTAATAATTCATCAACTGTTTCAACCATAATGCCTGCTTCTCTCTGTGCAGGAAGGGATACTTTTAAAGTTGTCATTCTTGGTGCAATATCAATACCAAGATCTGCTGCTGCTATTACATCTAAAGGCTTAGACTTAGCCTTCATGATATTTGGAAGTGAGGCATATCTAGGCTCGTTTAATCTTAAATCAGTAGTTACAATTGCAGGCATATTTATAGATATTGTTTGAAGGCCCCCATCTATCTCTCTTGTAACTATTGCTTTACCATCTTCCAAATTCACTTCAGATGCAAAAGTTGCTTGAGGATAACCCAATAAGGCACCTAGCATCTGACCAGTCTGATTATTATCGCCATCAATTGCTTGCTTACCTAAAATTATTAAATCCGGAGATTCTTTTTCTACGATTGCTTTTAATAATTTAGATATGCCTAAAGGGTCTGCTTCAACATCAGTCTCTATTAAAATTGCTCTATCTGCTCCTAGAGCAAGTGCAGTCCTTAACTGTTCTTGTGAAGCAGAAGTCCCTATAGTTACAGCGATAATTTCATCAGCACTACCTGCTTCTTTTAATTTAACAGCTTCTTCAACGGCAATTTCACAAAATGGATTCATTGCCATTTTTACATTGTTCAAATCAACGCCTGATTCATCAGACTTTGGCCTTACTTTTACGTTGTAATCTACAACTCTTTTAATTGGTACTAATACTTTCATTTATATTCTATATATAGTGGTTGATTGGCTCATTGCAAGATAAGTATTCTAAAGGATATAAGAAATTCTCGCAAAGACCAGAATGTAATATTCTTATATAGGAAATCTAACTTGATTCTATATGATGATAAATTGAAATATAATAGTTTCTTTAGGGAAAACATATGAATGATGAAGTAGCCAGAGATTCGATGGAATACGACGTGGTAGTAGTAGGCGGAGGTCCGTCAGGACTTTCAACTGCAATTAAGGTTAAACAACTAGCAGCAGCTCAAAATAAAGATATAAGTGTATGTTTGATAGAAAAAGGTTCTGAAATCGGTGCTCATATTCTTTCTGGTAATGTTTTTGAGCCAACAGCTTTAAATGAACTAATGCCTGATTGGAAAGAAAAAGAAGCTCCTTTAAATAATCCAGCTAAAAAAGATATTGTTAAATACATGTTCAATGAAAAACTATCTTTAAGCATTCCCCTTCCTTCTTTTTTTATTCCTACTTTTAACAATCATGGAAATTATGTAATGAGCTTAGCTAATTTTTGCAGGTGGCTTGGAACGCAGGCAGAATCCTTAGGAGTAGAAATTTTTCCGGGCTTTACAGCTTCTGAAGTTTTATTTGAAGAAAATACTGTGAAAGGAATTGTAACCGGAGAAATGGGTATTTCAAAAGATGGTGAAAAAAAACCATCATATCAGCCAAGCATGGAGCTTAGGGGCAAATATACTATCTTTGCAGAGGGTTGTAGAGGACATCTCGGAAAACAATTAATTGCTAAATATAATTTAGATGCTGGTAAAGATCCTCAACATTACGGTATCGGATTCAAGGAGGTTTGGGATATTCCTGCAGAATATCATTCTCAAGGAACTGTTATGCATACATTAGGATGGCCCAGTAGTGGGCCTGTTGCAGGATCATATTTTTATCATGGCGAAAATAACCAAGTGTATTTAGGTTACGTAGTTCCTCTTGATTATGAAAATCCGCATTTAAGCCCATTTGAAGAATTCCAACAATGGAAACAGCACAAAGATATTAAAAAAATATTGGAAAAAGGAACTCGAGTTGCTTATGGAGCAAGAGCCCTGATTAAAGGAGGTTATCAATCAAGGCCAAAAATGACATTTCCTGGGGGTTTAATCGTTGGTGATAATGCAGGAACCTTAAATTTTCCTAAAATCAAGGGTACTCATACAGCAATGAAATCTGGAATGCTTGCTGCCGAAACTGTTTTTGAGGCTATTTCTTCTGATCGTCTTGGATTAGATTTAACTGATTATGAAGAAAGATTTAAATCTTCATGGGTCAATAAAGAATTATATAAAGGTAGAAACTGGTCACCCTTTTTGCATAGTTTTGGGGCTTTATTTGGCGGAGTCCTAGCGGCAATAGATCAATTTATTTTTAGAGGTAATCTTCCATTTACGCTAGATCATAAAACACCTGATTATGCTTGTATGAAAAAAGCTTCTGATTGTAAGAAAATTGAATATCCTAAACCTGATGGAATAGTTAGTTTTGATAAACTATCCTCTGTATTTCTATCAAATACTAATCATGAAGAAGATCAACCATGCCATCTAACCCTAAAAGATTCTTCGATTCCTATAGCAGTTAACTTGCCAATTTATGATGAGCCAGCACAAAGATACTGTCCTGCTGGAGTTTATGAGGTGGTTGAGAAAGAAGGAGAAAAGGTTTTTCAAATTAACGCTCAGAATTGCGTTCATTGCAAAACTTGTGATATCAAAGATCCAAGTCAAAATATCGTTTGGGTGACTCCAGAAGGAATGGGCGGTCCTAATTATCCAAATATGTAATTAATTTATCTTTCCAAGAGAGTATTTGGAACCCGAACTAAAGATAAATAACTCTTCTAAATCCTCATCCAGCTCAGCTTCTTCAACAAGTTGGTAAAAAACATTTCTAGATATTAAAGCCTCTAAATTTTTTCTAACTAATATATAGGGCGAGGGCTCTTGATTCTTTTTTGAGATTTTTACTTTTATCGGATGAGATGAATTCAATGGAATAATCTCACCCACATTAGACTTAAAAAAATAAATTATTTTTCCTTCTGACTCCTCTTTATTATAAGTTGTGATCACAAATGGCCTATCTTCAACTTCAATTTTTATTTTTTCTACGGGCGTAACCAAATAGTAAAAGCCATCATCATCTAATCTTAAAACTGAACTAAAAAGCTTAACCATTTTTTCTCTATCAATTGGAGAATTCATAAAAAACCATCTCCCATCTCTAGCAATTTTCATACTTACATTTTCACAAAGCGGAGGATTCCAGTTTTCAACAGGAGGAAAGCCTTCTGCATTTTTTTGAGCTTCTAAAATATTTTTAAATAAGCTTGCTGTATTGGTTTTTTCAGTCATTTTTAACTTATAAATGTTGGTTCATATTTTAGAGATATTTGAAAATTTTGTTCAATGCTTTCTTTGACTTTTGACGAGTGCATCAAGATATCATCTGATTTGTTAGAATAATTATAAAAAACTAATGCATGTTTATCTGAAATTCCACAATTGTTTGCTTTGGAGCCCTTCCACCCATCTTTTTCAATAAGCCATGCAGCGGGAATTTTATATAAATCTGAAGTTAGCTGAAAATATTTCATATCTGGATATTTGAAAATTAAGCTTTTAAATAGGATCGAATTTATAACTGGATTCTGAAAAAAGCTTCCTACATTGGGAACCTCTAAATGATTCGGAAGTTTCTGAGACCTAACTAATAATATTCTCTCTCTTAAATCTTCAGCAGAGTGAAACTTTCCCTGTAATGAATCATAGTGAGTATTAGGCTTAAATTCTTTACTTAAACAGAAACATACTTTAGTAATTATTAAATGAGGATTATTTTTAAACATACTACCTCTATAAATAAATTCACAGTTTTCACTAGAAATTATCTCATTACAGCCATTATCAGTATTAAAGACTTCTACATATGAAATAAAGTCTGATACTTCTGCGCCATAAGCTCCGATATTTTGTATAGGAGATGCTCCAACACTTCCCGGAATTCCTGAAAGATTCTCTAGCCCATATAAATTTAATTCTAGTGATTTCTTTACGAAAGAATCCCAATTTTCTCCTGCCGATACAGTTATAAAATTATCATCTAATTCAAATCCTTTTAAATTATTTCTAATCACCAATCCATCTAAATTATTTTTTATAATTAAATTTGTACCCTCTCCTATTACCCAAAATTTATTTTTTTTTAAAAGGAGAAATTCATAAACCCTTTCAAGATCTTCAAAACTATTACAATCTAGATAAATCTTAGAGAGATAATCTAGCCTAAAAGAATTATTATTTTTTAAACTAAAATTAGTTTTAAAATTTCTTGGCAATTTCATTAGCTTCTCTTAAATCTTCTTCAGTATCCACGCCAAGATGGAATAAAGATTTTGATGGCAAAACTTTGATTAAAATTCCATTATCTAAAGCTCTTAACTGCTCTAATTTATTAATTTTTTCATTTTCAGTTTGCTCCCAACTTACAAAATCTTTGAGACATTTAAATCTATATCCATATATACCTTGATGAACAAACCAGTCAGACCTATCTCCAACTATTTTTCTTGAAAAATCTAAAGAAATGCATTCATCTACTTTAACTTTTACTATATTTGGATCATCTATATTTTTTCCTGTTTCAACTACAGAATAAAGAGTACACATATCATGATTTATCGCATCACTGAGCGCCTCATTTAAATCATTTTTTTCATTTAATTGAGTAACAAAAGAATTAAAAATCTGATCAATATCTATTGGATCAATGAATGGCTCGTCTCCTTGAACATTAACTACTATATCTTCGTTTGAAAGATTTAATTCGTTAGCTACTTCAAAAACTCTGTCAGTCCCAGTTTGATGATTAGATGATGTTAAGAAAGCTTTTCCATTAAAGCTTTCTACTAAGTCTTTGATTTTATTCGAGTCAGTAGCAACATATACCTCATCTGCATTAGAGTTTAATGCTGCTTGATAGGTCCATTGAATCATTGAGCGGTTACCTATTAATTTTAATGGTTTGTTTGGCAATCTTTCTGATTGCAGTCTTGCAGGGATAATTACTATTTTTTTCAAGAGATAATTTTTGTATAAATTTCTTCAGCAAAATCATCTGGTAATTTTGCTTCTATTTTTAAGTACCAAAAGTTTCCGGAAATATTTTTACATTTAATAGCGTCTTTTTCTGTCATTAATACTGGTAAATCAGTTAATCTGGAAAAATCAGCTTTGTTATATTCATAATGATCTGGAAAGATATTTTCAATAACCTCAAAACCTAAGCTTCTTAGAGTTGAAAAAAAGTTTTGCGGATTCGCTATGCCAGCTACGGCATATACCAGTTTATCTAAGGGCCATTCTGATATTGGTTTTTCAATTCCAGTTTTTAAATCTACCCACGCAACTGGTTCATAAGTCATCAGCTTATCTTTATCTGAAGTTTCTTTTTCTTCAATCCAAGATTTATTTGCGCTAATAATATAATCAACCTCTTTTAATCTTTTTACAGGCTCTCTTAATGGGCCTGCAGGCAAAGTAAACCCATTACCAAACTTTTTATAGCCATCTACTAAAGCAATCTCCATATCTCTGCCTAATTTATAATGTTGCATACCATCATCGCTAATAATGACGTCACAGTTATGTTTTTTTAAAAGAAACTGAGCTGCTTCAACTCTATCAGGAGATATTACAACAGGGCAGTTAGTACTATTAAAAATTAATTTAGGTTCATCGCCTGAAGCCGAAACACTTGTCTGATGATTAACTTCTAAAGGAAATTTAACCGCATTACTTTTGTAACCTCTAGAAATTACTCCAGGCTTCATTCCTTTTTTTCTTAAAAGTTTAGCGAGCCAAATTACAAATGGAGTTTTACCATTTCCTCCTACGGTTAGATTACCAACAACTATTATTTTCTGTTTTGGTTTCCAAGAAATTTTCTGTAAATTTTTTCTTCTTAAGCTGGCAATAATATTAAAAACAAAAGAAACCGGAGATAGCAATTTAATCCATAGATGATTCTCGTACCATGCTGTTTGAATAATTCCTTTAGGTGGAGTTTCCTCAATTTTAGCTTGAGGAATAATGATTTGCTTATTTTCAGATTTTTTTATAGTTTTATCGGAAAATTGATTTTTATAAAGATCAAAATATTCGCTCTCTTCAGCAAGTAATTTTTCGTGAACACCTCTTTCTATAATTTCTCCACTTTTAATTACTACTATCTCATCTGCATTTTCGACGGTTGCTAGACGGTGAGCTATAACAATAGTTGTTTTTCCTTTTTTTAATTCGTCAATTGCTTCTTGAACTAATTTCTCAGATTCTGAATCTAATGCGGAAGTTGCTTCATCTAATATCAATATAGAGCAGCTTTTTAAAAATGCTCTTGCAACAGCTATTCTTTGTCTTTGCCCTCCTGATAGTAAAGAACCATCATCACCCACTTTAGTTTCATAGCCCTCTGGGAGATTAGTGATGAAATCGTCTGCATGAGCTTTCTTTGAAGCTTCGATAATTTCTTGTTCAGTGGCATTTGGATTTGCGTATTTAATATTATTAAAAATAGTGTCATTAAACAAAACCGTAGTTTGCCCTACTGCAGATATTTCTGATCTCAATGAAGAAATTTCAAGTTCATTTATTGGCAATCCATCTAAAAGAATTTCTCCATCGGTGACTTCATAGAATCGAGGGATTAGATTTATTAAGGAGGATTTTCCTGCGCCTGAAGAACCAACAATAGCAAGTGTTTTTCCTTTATCAACTTGAAAGGAAATATTAGATAAAGTTTGAATTTCAGAATTTTCATACGTAAAAGAGACATTTTTAAACTCTAATTTTCCTTCAGAATTTTTTATAATTTCTTTACCACCATTTTCTTCTGGTTTTTCATCTATTTGATCAAAAATTACTTCAGAAGCAGCTAAACCTCTTTGGATCATGGCATTAGTTTGCGATAGCTGACGTATCGGTTTAGCAAGCATTGCTGCAGCGCCAAAAAAAGCAATAAAAGTTCCTGAACTCATAACTTCGATTACATCTGAATCCAAAGCAAACCAAGTGATCGTAGCAAGCGATAAGGATAAAATGATTTGAATTAGAGGTGAAGCTATAGAGTTAGTTGACTCTAATTTTAGATTGGCATTAACATTGTCATTACTGGCTTTTACAAATTTAGAAAATTCAGTCTCTTGTTGTCCAAATAATTTTATTTCTTTGTTTGCGTTTATTGATTCTGAACTCACATGGGTAATATCACCCATTGCATTTTGAAGCCTAGTACTTATTCGCCTGAGTCTCTTGCCAGCAAAATAAACTATTGCAGCGATAAAAGGACCAGTTAAGAGAAGTACAATTGATAGTTTCCAATTCAAATATAGTAAATATCCAAATAAGCCTATTACTATTAGGCCCTCTCTTAAAATTATTTTAATAGCTTCAGTTCCAGCATCTTTAACTAAACCAACATTAAAGGTAATTCTTGATAACAAGTGCCCGCTATTATTTGAATCATAGAATTTTGAAGGCAATGCTATTAGAGTTTTAAACAAATCAGATCTTAGATCGTGAATAAGTTTTGTCGATACGTAAGCCATAAAAAAATTACCGAGATAAAACCCTATTCCTCTAATAAAAGCTAATACAACTAAAGCTATAGGAAGGATTAATGTCTGTTTGGGATCAGGATCAGCAACAAAATCAACTATTTGCTTGAACCATTCTGCAATAGCTACTTGAGAAAAAGCGAAAATAATAAATCCAAAGATGCTAAGAATAAAAAAACCTAAGTATGGGGATACGTATGAGAGCAAACGAAGATAGTACGATTTATTTTCAGACATATTATTCAGCTATTGATACACCATTCATTTGAATGCTTTTAAAATTATTTTTATTTAAAACTTCCATAATAGTAACTAAATATTGATATTTTGTATCAGAATCAGCTGAAATTACCGCAGAACTAATATCTGAAGAAATTAAATTCAATTCATTGTTTAGAGATTTTAGAGAAAATTCTTCCAATTCCTTATTGTTTATTAAAACTCTTCCTCCCTTTAAAATCTCAATACTTACTTTTTCTTCTAATGAATTATTCATGGAAAGATCTTGAACACTCGGAAGGTTGATATTCATAGTTTTAATATCAATAAAATTTGTACTCAAAACAAAAAAAATTAGTAGTAAGAAAATTACATCTACTAAAGGTGTTACATCTAAAGATATGTCGGTGTTTTTTTTTCTTTGAAATCTCAATTTTTTGAAATGTAGTTAATTAACTTATTAGATTCTTCTTCCAACTCAAGAGCGTAGTTTTCAATGGTCCTCTGAAACGATCTATAAAATATTAAGCTTGGAATAGCCACAATCAATCCCGCGGCTGTTGTAACCAATGCTTCAGCAATTCCTCCTGCTAAAGGCGCAATCGCATTGTTTCCTGATTCCATAAGATTGCTAAAAACAGAAATCATTCCCGTTACGGTGCCTAATAATCCAAGGATTGGAGAAATAGAGGCTATAGTCCCTAAAAGAGTTAAATACTTTTCAAGCCTATTTATTTCAAATCTTCCTATTTCCTCAGCCCGAAGCCTCAAAGTTTGCTTTGTTTTATGCTCTTCCTCTAGCAATGAGCTAAAAATTACCCCTTGTACCGAATCTTTACTCATCTTTTCTTTCATTTGAGAAGATAAAGATTTTTTTTCTAATTGAGAAATAATGTTTCTGGTGAGGTTTCTGGGCAACACAATATCCCGAGCTAGGTTCCAAGTTTTCTCAACAACAATAGCTAATGAAATTATTGAAAATAAAATTATGGGCCAAATTATCACGCCGCCAGAAAGAAGAATATAAGCCATAGAGTTTCCTAAATTTTAAATATTTATTTAAAGAAAAGATCCTGAATCCATTGTTAATGTTTTAGAAGCCATGTCTTCGAAGTTTCTATCATGAGTTGCTATTATTAAAGATGCCTCTGAATCAATTATAAATTCTTTTAGTTGGTTGATAACTTGTTTCCCGGTTTCTCTATCTAAATCTCCTGTGGGCTCATCTAGCAAAACAATACTTGGATTGTTTATCAAAGCGCGACATATTGCTACCCTTTGTCTTTCCCCGCCTGATAACTCACTAGGTCTATGATTTATTCTTTGCCCTAATCCAAATTTATCTAATAAAGATTCAGCTTTTTTCCAGGCCTCATGCTTCGTAAGACCATTTAATATTAAAGGTAAAGACGCATTTTCTACAGCTGTAAATTCATTAATCAAGTGATGGAATTGGTAGACGAATCCTATGTTATTTCTTCTTAATCTTGACAGCTCATCTGAGGATTTATTGCTAATTAAGCTACCTTTAAAAAATATTTCACCTGAAGATGCATTTTCCAAGCCAGCAATTAAATGCAATAAAGTTGTTTTTCCAGAACCAGATCTTCCAAAAATTACTAAAATTTCAGACGTATCTACATCTAATGACACATTGTTTACAGCGCATACTATATTTTTATCTTCATTAAAGTTTTTTTGTAAGTTATTAATTTTTAAAAGATTATTCATTTCTCAATACATCTGCGGGAATTAATGCTGAGGCAAGCTTTGCCGGATATAAACAAACTGACATCGTAACTATCAAAGTGCCTATGATGATCATGTAAATGATGGAAAATCTAATATCGATAGGAAAGTAATTTATGAAGTAACTACCCCTCATTAGAGAAGACATGATGCTTTCCATAAAAGAACTTGAAAGAAATAATGTAAATAATAGACCAAAGAAAGTACCTATTATTGTCCCGATAAAAGAAATCATTACTCCAAGGTATAAAAAAATATTTCTTATTTCTTTCCGACTCATTCCCATAGTTTTAAAAATAGCTATTTGAGATTTTTTCTCGTTAATCATCATTACTAACATTGCAATGATATTAAAAGCAGCAACTAAAATTATTAATGATAAGAGAAGCCCTACAAGAATTCTCTCTTGTAATATTGCTTTGAATAAAGGCCCATAGGAATATGTCCAATCTTGAACAGTAAGAATATCTTTCGTAACTGTTTCTGCATCTATTAAGACATCCCAGGCTAAATAATTAGCTTGGAATAAATCGTCAAATTTTAATCTCAAACCATGGACGTTCTTGTTTAAAGAGAGCAGTGAAGCTGCTTTATCAATATTTATATAAGCTATTGATTCATCCAAATCAGCTGATCCAACTCTAAAAATTCCACTGACTTTAAAATTGCTTATTCTAGGAAAGTATCCTGCGAAAGAAGGATTTTTATCCGGTAACATTAAAGATACTTTATCTCCAAGATCTAAATTCAATTTTCTAGCTAAAATCTCGCCCAAAACTATGTTATTTGAATTTGCTTCTAAACTCTCAAAACTTCCCTGAATTAAAAATTTAGAGACTACAGAGACTTGGCTTTCTAATTCTGGGTCTATTCCCAACAAATTTGACCCATAGACTTCATTAGATGAACCAATTAAAACTTGAGTTTCGATATATGGAGCAACTCCAATCACATTTGGGTTCTCCTCAGCTTTCTTTTTTATTTCTTTCCAATTAGAAATTGAATTTAACCCAATAATTTCTGCATGAGGGATAACGTTAAGAATTCTGTCTTTTAATTCACGCTCGAAACCATTCATCACCGAAGTAACAATTATCAAAACAGCAACTCCTAAAGCAATGCATGTGAATGCCATGGAAGATACAAAAGAAAGAAAGCCTTTTCTTTTAGCTTTTAAATATTTTAATGCAATAAATAAAGAGATATTTTCTTTAAACATAAGATAAAAATCTCTAGAGAAATACTATTTCAATACAGATTCTTTTGTTGATTTAAACATTTTTCCTTTGTAAGGAGGCATCATAGGAGCTAAAAGATCTATAGAGAATTGCTTATAGATTGCTTTAGCATGACTGAAATTTTTAAAACCATCAAAACCATGATAATTTCCTTGCCCGCTAGGACCAACTCCGCCAAAAGGAATGTCTTCTTGGCCAATGTGCCAAATAACATCATTTAAAGTAACTCCGCCGGAAATAGTATTGTTTAAAACGTCTGACTCTCTTTCTTTATTGTCACCGAAATAGTAAAGACCTAGAGGTCTGTCATTTGCATTTACATAATTAATGGTTTCATCAAAATCTTCATATTCTTTTACAGGTAAAAGTGGACCAAAAATCTCTTCTTTCATGATTTTCATGTCGTCAGTAGGATTTAAAACTAAAGTGGGAGGTATTTTATGGACCTCTTGCTGCGAAAAATCTTCATCCGCTGGGTTAATTACCCTAATATCTGCCCCTTTTTCTTTAGCATCTTCTATCAAGCTATTTAAACGATCATAATGTTTTTCATTTATGACAGAGGTGTAGTCGTCATTATATTTAAGATTTTCAAACATTTCTGTAACGGCAGATTCAGATTCTTTAACAAATTCTTCTGACTTTCCTTTAGGAACCATTACGTAATCTGGAGCCAAACAAATCTGGCCGGCATTCATTGTTTTACCTCTCATGACTCTAGTAGCTGTTTTCTTTAAATCAGCTTTTTCATCAACTATTACAGGAGATTTTCCACCTAACTCTAAGGTAACAGGAACAAGATTTTCAGATGCAGATTTCATAACTAGTTTTCCAGTTTGAGTACTTCCAGTGAAAAGAAGATGATCAAAAGCTAATGCGCTAAATGCTGCGCCTATTTCTGGACCTCCAGTAAAGACTGCTGCTTCGCCTTCATCGAAATATTCGTTAAACATTTTTTTTGTTAACTCAGATGTAACTTCAGTATATTCAGAGGGTTTGATCATTACTCTATTACCCGCCGCAAAAATAGTTCCCAAAGGAGCTAAAACTAAATTAATAGGAAAGTTCCAAGGACTTACAACTCCAACGGTTCCTAAAGGCTGATATTTTATCCATGACTTGGCTCCGGCCAATGACATTATTGAACGTATTGCAAATGGCTGAGATCCATTACTCTTTCTTTTTTCATCCTTCATCCATTTCTTTACATGATTTTTAGAATGTTCAATTGATCCAATAGTTGACATAATTTCTGACATAAACCCTGCTTTAGAGTCTCTATTTCCAAAATCTTCTTGGATAGCATCTAATATCTCTACATTGTATTTTTTTAGCATTGCTACACATCGAGTTAAGCGATCTTGACGCAACTCTAAACTTGGCGTTTCTTCATCAACATATAATTTTTTTTGAAGCTTTAAAACGCGCTCCATTTCTTGAACTGTTTCTATAGTCATATTTCCTCCCAAGGATTATGTATTTCTTAAATTCTTATCTTTATCATTGCTTTTTTTAATAGTAGACCTGATATTTTCCCAATCGTCATCACTTAAATTATTTAAGCTTGAGAAAGTTCCCCCAGCTGATAAATATGCTGCGCCATCAATTGCAATTGTTTGACCGGTTAGATACTCACAACCGTCCCCCATTAGAAAAGTAGCTAAGTTTCCTAATTCATCCATCTCGCCTACTCTGCCTAAAGGATTTGAAGACATTGAGCCTCCATCATTTATTGATGTTTTTCCATCTCCTGTATCTGGACTCAATCTAGCCCAAGCGCCTTCTGTAGGAAAAGGGCCAGGAGCAATCGCATTTAATCTTATACCGTGAGGACCCCATTCAACTGCCAATGATTTAGTCATTGCATGTATGCCTGATTTCGACATTGCAGATGGAATTACGTAGGGCGAGCCTGTCCAAACCCATGTAGCTAAAATTGAAAGAATACTTCCTTTATGACCTAATTCTATCCATCTTCTTCCAACAGCATTAGTCATGTAAAAAGTTCCATGAAAAACAATGCTAGCTATTGCGTTAAAACCATTTGGAGATAGATCTTTAGTTCTGCTAATAAAATTTCCAGCGGCGTTATTAACCAGACCATCTAAAGGCCCGTCAACAAATATATCTTCTATAGCTGCATCAACACTATTTGAGTCTCTTATATCCAGCGCAAAATGATTAACCTTACCGCCGTTTTCATCCATCAATTCTTTGGCAGTATCACTAAGAACGCTTTCTCTTCTTCCGCAGATATAAACTTCTGCTCCATACTTAAGAAAATGCCTAGTCATCTCTTTACCTAAACCGCTTCCTCCTCCGGTAACTAAAATTCTTTTTCCCTTTAACAATTCATCTTTAAACATAATTTTTCTCAATAATTAAAATATTTTTTTTGATTCAAAAGTATAAATATTATTAGCAATAAAGCCAGAAAACTAATCAAAAAATATGGAAAGTTAGGACTCATCATATATAGGGGCATGATCGTAAATGGCGTAATTAGATGGCCAATTGGAAAAACTGTTCCCATCCAGCCGCTTGCTGCTCCTTGTTCATTTTTACTGACAGACAAAGATAAAATTGTAATATTTCCAGGTCTTACCAAACCTGAGCCTATTCCATACATAATAAGAGCAAGATAAAGACTGGAGATAGAAGTAGCTTGAGACAGAAATAGATAACTTAATAAAACTATTGAGCAGCCCCACTTAATTAAATTTAAAGGTCTAATTTGAAATTTATCAACTATGAATAAGTTTGCGAACATCCCTGATAAAGCAACTATCGAAAATCCAATTGCTACGACTGAGTAAACACTTTCTCCATTTGTGATGATTTCATCTTTTGTATAAAGCGCTACTGTTAAGACTAAACAGGCATTTGCCATGCCTACAAAAGAAGCTATAAGTAATGATGGCCATACTCTTGAATCTGTAAATTGTAATTTTGTTTTAATATCCTCGTCCAAATGCTCTGCAGGACCCTGCATATCCTTAAAGTTATAAAAACCAATCAAAGCTCCTAATAATGCAATGAATATAAATGGAGCTAATAAATTTTCATTGAATAGCGAAAGAAGAACTCCAACAACTACAGGGCCAATAACAACTCCAAACTGCCATCCAGCATCAAAGCGAGCAAATCCGGCTGATCTAGTTGTGGGAGACGTTAAATCAGCGATTCTGCCTCCAGCAGCTGGTCTAACCGCACTTCCTAAGAGTCCATTTATCAGCCTTGTAAAAACTAATAATGGAAAGACTAAAGCCAATGGCAATAATAAATTTTGAGCAGAAATTAGAATTGCTGCAAACGATCCCATAGAAAGAGCAAAACCCAACATACCTATTAAAAAAATTGAGCCTCTTCCAAACTTATCACTTAGCCTTCCCCAAAAAGGACTAAAAAACATCCATGCCAATGCTGATATGGAAAAAATCAATCCGACTTCAAATTCAGTAAAACCTAAATTTCTTACTTCAGAAGGAATTAAAATAAAAACTGTAGATTGACCTGCGCCGACGCAAGCTAAAGCTGCAGCAAGCGCCCATATCGATTTAGGCGGCTTTTCTGAATCATTAATCATAAGCCAGGATTAACGTAAAACATTCATCGGCATCAATGCTAAAGATCAGATATTCGTGATATTCGTTTAGCGCATGAGACCATTCATGCTCAAATTTATTGCCTTTTTCTTGTTTGTTTTTAATTGTTCGATTTAATTTAAAACATAGAGATCTTCTGTTCAAAATTAAATCTAAAAAATAATTAAATCTATCTAAAGACTCAGGATTTATTTTGGGAGTATCGACCCTTTCCTTAGCTAGCTCGTTTTGCACCTCTCTTGAAAGGTTTTTTGATAGAATTTTTTTATAGTTTTTACTTGAAAGATTTGAACTTAGGTAAGGACCATGAAAGCCTTTTGCTCTCAAATACATAAAATCAGTTAATTGAAAATTATTAAAATTTTCTTCTAAAAATCGATCAATAATGAATGGAAAGGCTCTTTTACTTAAATTTACTGAACATTTTGATCTAGATATAATTGCTTGACCATGCTCATGCAACCTCATGAATTCAACTCCTAAAAACTCGAAGTTTAAATTTTCAGGATAAGCAAGAACGCTACTCTTTTTTTCCATTAAGAGCCTTGATTCCTATTTTTTCTCTAACTTCAACCATAGTTGATTCAGCTATATCTAGAACTTTTCTTTCACCCATTCGAAGGATTTCTTCTACCTGTTCAGGATTTTTCAATAAAGAAAAATAATTTTCTCGATAAGGTGAAATTTCATCATTAATAATAGTAAATAGCTCTTTTTTTAAATCGCCCCAACCCATGCCCTCTAAAAAATTTTTCTCAACTGTTGAAATAGATTCTTGATTCAAAAATGCCTGAAAATAACTAAACAAGTTTGAATCTTCAGTGCTTTTTGATTCTCCCGGCTCTTTAGAATCAGTTTGTATCTTATTAATAGATTTTTGAAGTGCTTTTTCTGAAGAAAATAGCTCAATAAAATTTCCATAAGATTTACTCATTTTTCTGCCATCAAAACCAGGCAACAAAGCGGTGTTTTCTTGAATTTTAGCCTCTGGCAAATTGAAAACCTCTCCATAAATATGATTAAAACGAGCTGCAATGTCTCTTGTCATTTCAATATGCTGTTTTTGGTCACTGCCTACAGGGATTTCATTGGCATTAAAAATTAAAATATCAGCTGCCATTAATACTGGGTAATTAAATAATCCAGCAGTTATGCCCTTATCCAAATCACTATCATTATTTTCTTTGTTGCTATCTTGAGCAGCCTTATAAGCATGGGCTCGGTTTAAAAGTCCTTTTGACGTAACATTGGACAATACCCAGTTCAATTCTAAAATTTGAGGCACTTTTGATTGTCGATAAAAGAAAGTTTGATCAGGGTTAAGTCCGCAAGCCAACCACGCTGAAGCAATTTCTAAACTAGATTGATGAGTAAGTCTTGGATTCTGCTGTTTAATTAAAGAATGATAATCCGCTAGAAATAAAAAAGATTTTTTTGAGTCTTTAATGGAGCTGAGCGATGGTTTTATTGCCCCAACATAATTTCCTAAGTGAGGAGTTCCGCTCGTGGTAATACCAGTTAGTAGAATAGACATATGGGTAGTATAAAAAAAAACACCACAAAGTGGTGTTTTTAATAACGAAGTTGAAGGGGTCTAGTGGGTTAACTAGTACAGGTGACTTACCCATCTCCCTGTATTTGGCAAAATTTCTTTCGACTTTTCACCCTTCTTCTTCTACCCCTCGATTTCTTTTTCACCGTCTCGAGTTATTGAAACTCCCATCCAAGGTATGCATTTATATTAGTAAAAAAAAGGTTAAGTATCAATATCAAAAATAGGGTTTTTTAGATTAAGTTTTCATTAAAAAAAATCTTTTTAGGATAAAAAGTAATTTAAAGAAAAAATTATGAAATTTTTATTACTTTCTCTAGATATTTTAGTAAAAGTTCTTTAAATGTTTCTTGTATTGCTAACTTTTTTAAATGGAGATAAGCATTAGGAAATTCTTTTTCAAAATTTAAAGTAATTAGCTCATATCCTTGATTGTTGATGATTTCTATTTTATCTCTTTCTCTTAAGAATTGAGCTAGATCGCAAACAAACGAAATATCAGCTATTGTTAAAGATTCCCCTACAATGAATTTATTAGTTGAAAGAGCCCTCTCTATGCCATCCATATAAAATAAGTATGCTGAAGTCATTCTTTGGTAAAGGTATTCATTTAAAGAATCAATTTCAAGAGTATAAACTTGAAACTCTCTAGCAAATACAAGATTCGCATCAAGAAAACTGTCTATTCTAGATTGAAGAAAAGGATCGTTATCAGCATAAAGTGATGTATTTTTTGAAGATCTTGCTACAGCCCGCATAATGCTATTTGATTCAAAAATACCTTCAGATCCATCGGAATTGAACCCTGCCGGAACAGTTCCAAAAGGATGTTTTTTAAGAAAATTATCTGTTTTATATAAACTGCCTTTAAAACCTCTTTTACTTTCTCTTTTAAAGGCTTTCAAATCGTCTAAATTTGAAACATCTATTTTTTGCGCATCAAAGTCCCATAGCCAATTTGTGAGATTCATAGGTTTGTCGCCAATGACTTTTAGTTCTACATTTCCAAGTTCTGCTGTTATTAATGATTTCCATACTCTAGGGTTAGGTAAATATGAAAATATTCTTATATCCTCTGGCATCTTTTCTCCTAATATAAAGTTTAAATTTTATATGGCTATGATTTTATTGGAAAGTTTTTATACCGTGGCGGAGGAGGTGGGATTCGAACCCACGAGGCCATTTCTGACCTGCTGGTTTTCAA